>Ga0315294_10004325_pt1 | contig 15478 bp, 16 predicted proteins | sample YL17G13_40_MG_FD_203626 | JGI IMG/M metagenome (GOLD analysis project Ga0315294, IMG submission 203626) | Sediment microbial communities from Yellowstone Lake, YNP, Wyoming, USA - YL17G13_40 | ecosystem: Environmental > Aquatic > Freshwater > Lake > Sediment | place: USA: Wyoming | collected... | reverse complement strand
TCTACGCCTCCACACCGATGTTTGTCCTGGCCGCAAACATGGGGTGTGGCGTGATGTTGACGCGCCATGCTCTTGAGGGTAATATTCGCTCCACTGTCGCACGCCGGGACTTCGTGCCTTCCAGCACGTCGTTCCCATTCGCCGACTTCCTGACAGAGGATAACCTGCCATGGCATCGTTCACGACGCGCCCCGTGATCATGGGAACCCGCGGGGTCGTGACCTCGGGACACTACTTGGCGACGACCGCGGGCTTCCGCATCCTGGAACGGGGCGGGAACGCCGTGGATGCCGCCGCGGCGATGGGCTTCTGCCTGAACCTGCTGGAGCCGCAGAGCAACGGCCTCGGCGGCGAGGTGCCCACCCTCGTCTATTCCGCCAAGGAGGGGAAGGCCTACGCCATCTGCGGGCTGGGCTGGTCCCCCAAGGCTTTCACCATCGACTGGTGCCGCGAGCACACGGTTGACCTCATCCCCGGCGACGGGTACCTGCCGGCCTGCGTGCCGGCGGTCGTGGACACCTGGGCCACGGCCGTGGCGCGCTTCGGGACGTTGCGCTTTGCCGATGTCCTCCAGCCGGCCATCGAGCTGGCGGAGAACGGCTTCCCGGTTTACGACGGGTTGCGCGACAACCTGGTGACCAGCCGGGAGAAGTACACGACCCTCTATCCCACCACGGGAGAGCTGTACTGCCCCAAGGGACGCATTCCGGATGTGGGCGATGTCTGGCGGAATCCCGAGTGGGCCAACGCCCTCATGCTGATGTGTAAGGCGGAGGCGGCGGCGGCGCACAATGGGCGGGTGGCCGGCATTGAGGCGGCGCGGGACGTCTTCTACAAGGGGGAGATCGCCGAGCGCATCCTCGCCTTCATCGGGGAGCACCCGGTGGAGGACGCGAGCGGGAGCGCCCATACCGGCCTCCTCTCCTACGGGGATATGGCCGAGTGGCATGCGGCGGTGGAAGAGACGGTGACCCTGCACTACGGCGGCCTGGACGTCCACAAGTGCCCGCCCTGGACGCAGGGGCCGGTGTTCCTGCAGCAACTGGCCCTCCTCAGCGGCTATGATCTCGCCGCGCTGGGCCAGAATTCCGCCGCGTACCTGCACCTTTTAATCGAGTCGGCCAAGCTGGCCTTCGCCGACCGCGAGGCCTACTACGGGGATCCCGCCTGCGACGCGGTGCCCATGGACGTCCTGCTGTCGCCGGAGTACACGACGAAGCGGCGCGCCCTGATCGGCGCCGAGGCGTCGCCCCACATGCGGCCCGGGGACGTGGGCCGCGGGGTACCGCCCTACGCCACGTTCGACGTCCTGGGGGACAATCGGCGGGCCCTCCAGGTGACCGGCCGCGACGTCCGCGACCTGGGGCTGGGGCACGCCCACGTGGGTGATACCACGCATCTCGACGCGGTGGATCGCGCGGGCAACATGGTGGCCGCGACGCCGAGCGGTGGCTGGATCGGGGACTCGCCGGTGATCAAGGGGCTGGGGTTCGCGCTGGGGACGCGGGGACAGATGTTCTATCTCAATGCCGCCCGCCCCAACGCGCTCGCCCCCCGCAAGCGGCCGCGGGCCACGCTGACCCCTTCCCTGGTGACCAAGGACGGGAAGCCCTTCATGGTGTTCGGCACCCCGGGCGGCGACGGCCAGGACCAGTGGACCCTGCAGTTCTTCTTGAATCACGTGGTCTTCGGCATGAACCTGCAGGAGGCGCTGGACGCCCCGACGATCCACTCGGTCCATTTCCCCTCCTCCTTCTACCCGCGCCCCGCCTATCCGAATCGGGTGGATGTGGAGGGGCGGCTTGCGCGCGAGGCGATTCAGGAGCTGGAGCGGCGCGGGCACGAGGTGAACGTTATCGGGGAGTGGGCCAACGGCAAGGTCATGGGCATCCGCTACGACCGCGAGCGCGGCGTGCTGATGGGGGCGGTTTCGCCTCGGCGCACGATCGGTTACGCCCTGGGATGGTGAGATGGCCGTGATCGATCTCCACACTTTTTCCATCGTGGCCCGCGAGCCGGAGACCGGCGCCTTCGGCGTCGTCGTCGCGACGGCCCGTCCGAGCGTCGGCAGTTTGGTGCCGTTCGTCTCCCGGCAGGGGGGCATCGCCACCCAGGCGCAGGTCAACACCGACCTGGGGCGACAGGGTCTCGCCCTGCTCACGCAGGGGGTGCCGATCGCCGTCGCCCTCCGGGCGCTCCTCGCGGCCGACCAGGACCGGGAGATTCGACAGATCCACGGCCTGGATGGGGCCTCCGCCTTCTGCCACACCGGAAAGAGTTGCGTCCCCTGGTGTGGCCACCACGAGGGCCGCGACTTCACGGCTGCCGGGAACATGCTGGCGGGACCGCAAGTGATCGAGGCCATGGTCGAGGCGTTCCGCGCCGGGCGAGAGGCGAAGCGCGAGCTGTCGGCGTGCCTCCTCCTGGGCCTGGAGGCGGGGCAGGCGGCGGGCGGGGACAAGCGGGGTAAACAATCCGCCGCGCTCCTGGTGGCCAGCCCGGAGCCCAGGATGTACCACAACCTGCGGGTGGACGACCACCCCGACCCCGTGGCGGAGCTGCGGCGGATCTACGACCTGGTCGTCCGGCACTCGCAGCAGATCGAGCGCGAGTACGGCCCGGAGGGGCTTCGACTCTTCGGGCGGGTGAAGTACTGAACGCTGGAACTTCTTGACAGGTGGGGACGGTCGAGGGTAAACTTTATTGGAGGTGATGGCCATGCAGCGCAAGGGACAAGGACAGCGGCCGAGCGCGAAAATCCTGGTGGTGGACGACGAGGCGCTCCTCCGGGCCATGATGAAGGACGGCCTGGAGGCCGCCGGCCACACGGTCATGGTGGCAGCCTCAGGCCAAGAAGCGCTCAAGCTGGCGAAGGCGGAGCGCCCCGACTGTATCCTGCTCGACCTCATCATGCCGGATCTCGACGGCTACCAGACCTGCACGGCCCTCAAGGCCGACCCCGAGTTGGCAGGTATCCCCGTTCTGATGATTTCTGCGACCACAGACCTGCGGATCGTTGACCGGGCTGAGCAGGCCGGGGCGGTCAACGTTCTGCCGAAGCCGGTCCCCCTGGAAGAACTGCAGCACGCCGTCGCGCTTGCCCTGGCCGGTGCCGCAACCCCCTGACCGTGGCCAGAGATGCTCGACTGAGCGTTGACGCCACGACCCCATCTGCCCTCTCGTCTTGATTCCCTGTTTCCAGGAATCTGCCACGGCAGCACTCGAAGTCTTCGCCTCGAGTCGTCCCTGAGGTGGGATGAATGAGCGAGGAGCCGCTCGCAGCGCGAATCAAGAGGCATGGCCTGGCGCTCGGCTTCGACCTCGTCGGCATCGCGCCGGTCGAGAGACCCGTGCATGGCCCGGCCTTCGCCGAATGGCTGCGGCTGGGGTACCACGGGGAGATGGCCTACCTGACCCGCACGGCCGAGCAGCGACTCTATCCCGGCCAGCTCCTCCCCTGGGCCAAGTCCGTCATCTCCGTCGCCCTGAACTACAGCACCCCACGCGCGCAAGCCGAGAAGGGCGGTGGCATCCGAGGCCGGATCTCGCGCTATGCGTGGGGGGTCGATTATCACGACGTGCTGCAAGGGTGGCTGGAGAGGCTCCTGGCCTTCGTGCGCCAGGAGACCGGGACCGAGGTCGAGGGGCGCATCTGCGTGGACGCGGGGCCGGTCCTGGACCGGGAGATCGCCGCGCAGGCCGGGATCGGCTGGTACGGCAAGAACACGAACCTGCTGTCCACGCGAAGTGGTTCGTTCTTCTTCCTGGGCGAGTTGTTCCTCGGTGTTCCCCTATCGCCGGACCGCCCGGTGCGTGACCGCTGCGGTCAGTGCCGGCTCTGCCTCGACGCATGCCCCACCCGGGCGTTCGTGGCCCCGTATGTTCTGGACGCGCGACGCTGCATTTCGTATCTCACCATCGAGCTGAAGGGGGCGATTCCCCACGAGCTCCGGCCGCGGATGGGCGCGCACATCTTCGGCTGTGATATCTGCCAGGACGTCTGCCCGTACAACGTGAAGTGCCGGCCGACGCGCGAAGAGGCGTTCCAGCCTCGTGAGGAGCTGCAGGCGCCGAAGCTGATCCCGCTCCTGGAGTTGACGGAAGCGCAGTTCCGGGCGAGGTTTCGGGGCAGCCCGATCCTGCGGGCGAAGCGGCGGGGGTATCTGCGCAACGTGTGCGTGGCCCTCGGGAATGCTCGACGCCCGGAGGCAGTCCCAGCCCTCGTGCAGGCAGTCACGAGCGACCCCGAGCCGTTGGTTCGGTCGCACGCGGCCTGGGCGCTGGGTCGCATCGGGGGCCGGGAAGCGGGAGTGACCCTCGATCTGGCCATGCGCAAAGAGAGCGATCTGCTAGTGCGGGAAGAGATCCGGCTGGCGTTGGCGAAGGGCTGCAAATCGTGAGGAGGCGAGGAGAATGAGGGACGTGTGCGCCGAAGCAAACTTGTTGCGCGTCAGGCGAGAATTCCCCTCAATCTCCCTGGCTTTTCCCGTGACAAGGGCGCGGGGCCTGGCTATAGTGAGCTGGCCGCGATCTCTGGCGCCAAGTCATAACCTCTAACTGGGGTGTGTGGTCATGGCAGAGTTCATTATTCGCACGCGACGAACGCAAGAGATGGTGGATATCACCGAGCGGGTGGCGGAGATCGTCCGGCGGGCCGGGGTCACCGACGGGATTTGCCTCGTGTCTGTGCCGCATGCGACCGCTGCGGTGATCCTCAACGAGAATGCCGACCCCAACGTTTGCCAAGACATTCTGGACGCGCTGGGACGGCTGATCCCCGAGGGGGCGTGGCGGCACGATCGGATTGACAGCAACGCCGCCGCGCACATCAAGGCCACCATTCTCGGGCCGAGCGAGGCTCTGCCGGTCGAAGGCGCGCAACTCAGGCTGGGAACCTGGCAGAGCCTCATGCTGGTGGAGCTGGACGGCCCTCGAGATCGAACCGTTATCGTCCAGGTCCGCTGACCCTGATCCGACGGTAAGAGTCCAACCGCCAAGTGTTCATGACGGCTCCCGGTCACCAGGTCGGAAGATAAAGCGAATGACCCTCACCCAGGCCGGCGTCCTCGGCATCGTGCAGGGGATCACGGAGTTCCTCCCCATCAGCAGCATTGCCCACCTGCGGGTCATCCCGGCGCTCTTCGGATGGCCGGATCCCGGCGCGGCGTACTCGGCAGTCATTCAACTAGGGACCCTGGCGGCCGTGCTCGCCTACTTTGCAGGGGACGTGCGCGACATGACTCAGGGAGTCCTGGCTGGTGCGGTGCGCGGGCAGCCGTGGGCCAGCCAGGAGGCCCGGCTTGGCTGGTTCGTCGTCGTCGGAACCATCCCCATCGCCGTCTGCGGGATTGCGTTCAAGCGGTACATCGTGGGGGAGTGGCGGTCCCTCTATGTCATTGCGGGCAGCCTGATCGTCCTGGGCCTCCTCCTCTGGCTGGCGGAACGAGCCGCGAGCTTCCGCCGGGAGATCACCCAGGTGGGTTGGCTGGACAGTCAGTTGATCGGCCTGGCGCAGGCGGTGGCGCTCATCCCCGGATCGTCCCGGTCCGGAACCACGATGACCGCTGCCATGTTCCTGGGACTCACCAGGGAGGCCGCGGCGCGTTTCTCGTTCCTGCTTGGAATTCCGGCGATCGGAGCGGCGGGGGTTTTCGAACTGAAGGATCTCCTGAAGCATGGCCTGGGCGATGGTGGGCTCTCGGCGCTGGTGGTCGGGACGATGACCTCCGCCGTCAGCGGGTACCTTGCCATCGATTTGCTGCTTCGGTACCTCCGCCGCAACAGTATGTATGTGTTCGTGTGGTATCGGATCGCGCTCGGGGTGCTGCTCTTGGCGCTCCTGGGGTTAGGTGTCCTGACACCTCTCGGCTGAGGGCGGTGCGAGGAAGGAATGAACCGCTTCTGGAGGATATGGGATGTTCGGAGGCATTCATCACGTGGCGGTCGCGGTGCGAAATCTGGAAGAGGCGTTGGCCTTCTATCATGGGAAATTGGGATTGGCGCTGGGCAAGCAGGCCACCGTTCCTGATCAAGGAGTGAAGGCGGCCCTGCTTCCGCTGGGCGAGGATGAGATCGAGCTGCTGGAGCCGACGAATCCCGCGGGAGGCGTTGCACGCTTTCTCGAAAAGAAAGGCGAGGGGGTCCATCACTTCTGTGTGGAGACGTCGGACGTGGCGGCGGCCATCGAGCGGGCCAAGACCCTGGGGCTCCAGTTGATCGACCAGGCGCCACGCCAAGGGCTGGCCGGGACGATTGGGTTCCTCCACCCGTCGGCCACCCAGGGTGTCTTGGTGGAGCTGGCTCAGCCGGCGGAGGAGGGTCCTCACCCGCATGCGCCGGCGACCGGTATTCGCGCGGTCGGGATGACTACGCTGTATCTGGCAACCAAAGATCCGGCCGCTTCCGCCGAGGCTCTGTCCCGTAATTACGAGGCGAAGGCAACAGGACTGGCGTCCGATCCTCGGTTCGGGGCCAGGACGTGTGTCGTCGAGATCGGAAGCAGCCGGGTGACACTGATCGATGCCGCGGAATTCGCGGCCTCGCCCGTCGGAGGGCGCATATTGGCTGGACGCGGCGAGGGCCTGTGTGGGCTGTGCATTGCCGTGGAAGATCTCGACGACGCCCTTCGTCATCTGGGGCAGAACGGTATTCCGACGGAGAGGCTCGGTGATGCATCTGTAGGGTTCCTGGCCTGGATCCCCGCGGAGCGGGCCCACGGAGTGAACCTGTTCCTCTCCGCCGCAGCTCGTCGCGCCTGAGGAGGAGATCGCGGAAAAGAAAAGGGGCGGGAAGCCATCGGCTCTCCCGCCCCTTCCTCACTAATTCGCTTATCTACCGGTCCCTACTTCACCAATTCACTTGTTCCCCGCCTGCTCCAGAACAGAGAAGACCACCGAAATGAGGAGGGCTTGTGCGATCAACAGGGTGGCTTGGACGGGGCCTGCCTTCACCAGGACGATGGCGGCGACCCCCATGCAAGCGGAGAAGAGGTAGACCAGCAGCACGGCCTGACGCTTGCTCCCGAGGAGCGAAGCAAGCCGATGATGGAGGTGGTCTTTTCCGACGTAAGCAATCCACTCGTGAAATGTCCGCACTTTCCCTGTCAGGATCCTCGCGGCGGTGATGTAGGTCATGTCGTAGACGAAGACCCAGAAAATCAATACGGGCGCCGCGAGGTCGACGACGTCATTTGCCGCCCACTCGCCCTTGATCGCCAGCGCCGCCAGGACGAAGCCGAGGAACGTGCTTCCCGAGTCGCCCAGGAAGATCATGGCGGGCCGTTTCCAGCGGAAATTGAAGGGCAGGAACCCGAGGCAGCTCCCCACGATCGCCGCCGCAAACCAGCCGAGGAAGGGCTGAACGCTCAGAAAGGCGAACAGCCCCAGGAAGCTCGCCGTGATGATGCTGAGCCCGGTGGCGAGGCCGTCCATGCCGTCGAAGAAGTTCATGGCGTTGGTGATGCCGAGCAGCCACAGGATGGTGAGGACCCCGTCCGGCAGGCCGCCAAACGTCCAGCGCGAGAACAGGGTGAGCTTCACTCCGGAGATGATAACGATGGCTGTGGCCAAGAGTTGCGCAAGGAGCTTGATGCGGGCAGGCAAGCCGCGTACATCATCTACGATGCCGGCAACCACCAGCAGGCTTCCGCCGATGAGAATCGCAACCACCTGCCGATCCAGAATCGAGTTCGCGAGGATGGCGGTCAGGAAGGCGAGATAGACGGCAAGGCCCCCCAGGAGTGGGGTGGGAGCCTTGTGCACCTTCCTGGCGTTGGGGTGGTCCAGGACGCCCGTGGCCTGGGCCAGGCGGCCGACGACTGGGGTAAGTCCGAATGCGGCAAGGCAAGAGACCAATAGGATGTAGAGCCAGCGGGCGCCGTACGCGCTGTGCCAGGTCGCGCGCGCGGGAGAAAAGAGCAGAATGGCGACCAAGGCGAGCGCCGCCGCGCTGACCCACCACGCGCAGCCGGTGATCTCGCTGCCCACTGTGGTCGAGAGGGGCAACGCGTCGTCTTGGGTCGGCTGGTCGTTCATGCGAGCGCGTCCCGAAGTGCGCGGATGACCACGGCCTCTTCTGGCGACGTCAGGGTCGGATAGATGGGCAAGGATAGCGCATGCCGGAACGCTTGGGTAGCCCCCGGGAATCCCTCTTGCCCAATTGTCATATGAATTGGCCGAAAGATCGGCGGCCGGCCGGTCACGCCCAGGCTGGCTAGCCGCTTGGCAACGGGTCCCACCGTTGCGGCGAGGGACACGACGAAGCGGTGGTAGGCATGATGCGATCTTTCAGGCTCCACGGGGAGAGCGATCGGGAGATCTGTCCAACTGTGAAGGTATCGCCGCGCAATGGCGCGACGCCGCGCGAGCATGGCGGGAAGGCGCCGGAACTGGCTCCGGCCAAGGGCGGCCTGGAAGTCCGTCAGCTTGTAGTTGTACCGGACAGCGTGCCGGCGTCGCTCGTCGTAATCTCGGAGGTCCCGCAGGCGCCCGAGAAGATGCCGGTCCCGACTGAGCACCATCCCCCCTTCACCGGTGGTCAGGAGCTTCGTCGCGTAGAAGGAGGCGATGGACACCGCGCCGAATGATCCCGCAGGGCGGTTTTCATAGGTGGCCCCCAACGCCTGGGCGCAGTCCTCGATGACCGGAACGCCAAGGCGGAGAAGACTGTCCAGGTCGGCCGGGAGGCCGAACATGTGCGGGGCGATGATGGCCCGGGTGCGGCGCGTGATGCGACGCCGCACGTCGCTGACGTCGAGATTGAATGCGGTCGGGTCGACGTCCGCCAACCGGGGTGTCGCGCCGACGTACTCGACCGCGTGGAGCGGGGCTACGCAGACATAGCTCGGCAGGATCACCTCGTCCCCGGGCCCGATTCCCAACCCGATGAGGGCGAGGTGCAGCGCGGCCGTTCCCGAGTTCACCGCCACGCCGGGCGGCACGCCGAGGAAATCGCCGACCTCGGCCTCGAACGCCTCGACCTCGACACCTTGAGCGAGCTTGCCGCTTCGCAGAATGCGGCCCACCGCACGGATGTCCATGGGCGCAATCCACGGACGCGAATGAGGAATGGGCCTCATGGAGCCTCGCTGGCTGATTCCGGCTTGATGTTGATGAAGAGGCGAAGAGGAACGAAGGCCTCGGCGTTCCGGACGCGTCCTTGGATGCCCCGGAAATGGGCAGAGGCGCGGGCAAGGTCCACGATGGTCAGCCCCTGGATGTTCGTCTTGGTGACCTGGGAGGCATGCGCTTCCAGAGAGGCAACCTTCGCCTCTAAGGCCGCATCGATATCTACGAAGACGCTCGGGGAGAAGTTCTGGGTCGTGGGGCCCTCATAGAAAAGGACATTGCGGGTGTATCGGGTGGCAGTGATGGTGGAGACGGCCAAGTGCCGGTGGTCCTGGTGCGTGTCATCCTGGTGGTGGACGAAAATGAAATCGGGCTCCAGGTCGTGGATCACGCGTTCCACGCTCTGGATGCTCTCGCGATCCAGCGGGATGGCGGTATCCGGATATTCTCCCCAAAACACTCGTGAGGCCCCGAGGATGCGCCCGGCATCCCCTTGCTCCCGGCGACGGGTGTTTCCGTCGCCGCCGGCGCCGCCGTCGGTCATGATGAGCAGGAAGATCTCGTGGCCTTGGTGGGCATACTTGATGAGGGTGCCGCCGCATCCAAACTCGATGTCATCAGGGTGTGCGCCGATCGCCAAGATGCGCATAGGTCTCCTCCCCAATGGCGACTAGGTTCTCAGACGGACTTTCGTTGGCAGCCTCGGGCTCCAAGAAACCGCTCGACGACGGCAAAGACGGCGTCCATATCTTCAACCGCTGCGGAGAGATCCTGCGCCGTGTAGGTTTCGAAGGGGGTTCCTCCGGGAAGGCCGTTGGGGTATCTCGCGAGGATGTAGTAACGGTCCAGGCGGGCCGTATGGTTCGTGATGGCCGCGAACGCCGATTCGCGTTGGCTCAGGTCGCGCACGAACTCCACCAGAGCGTGTCCCAGCACCTCCCGTCGCCCCTCCGCGTAGAGACAGGCCCTCAAGGCCTTCTCGCCCGCCTGCTGCGCGATGAAGCACCCCTTATCGAAGAAGCACCTCTCGCGGGCTAGGTAATGAACGAAAACGCGATCGTCCAGAGCCTGCGTCCACCATCGTCGGGCTTCAGCGGCCGGGTCGAACATAGATCTCCCTGCCTTCCTGGAGAATGCGGAGAATAAAACCGCGTTCCTCCTCGACCATGCGATCCCATTCGGCTGGGGTGTAGACAAGGATGTCCACCGCGACGGGGAGCGACCAGCGTTCGTAGACGTGTTTCAGGCGGTCGAGGAATCGATCCTGCGTTTCCTTGATGATTACAACGTCAATGTCGGCGGCCGGCCCACCTCGCGCATGGGAGCCGAAGAGGATGATCCGGTCCGGTTCGTACCAGCGGAACTGGTCCGCAATCATTTCGTCGGTGATTGCTGCCGTCTTGCCCTTCATGCTGACACAGGTTAACTCGTCCATTGCTCGATCAGGGGAAAAAATGTCCACGCCCCGATGGGACAATCGCCCACGCGTTTCCCCAGCGACCATTCGACCGATCGAGTGGTCACCTCACGCCAGGGGCTCCCAATTGCGCCCGGAACGGAGGATGGTGAGGCTCTCCGGACCGCAGTTGAAGAGTAGATCTATCACCGCTAGGTGAGAAACGAAAGGCGCATATCGCTGGGGATACTGGGGATGCTGATACGCCTGCGCCTGGACGGTAATAGCGGCCTCGGCGAATTGGCCGAGATCCATATAGGAGCAACCTGCTTGGCCGGCAAGGTATTCCGTTCCGCCCACCGCCTTGCAGAGGTCGATCAAGCGGCCGGTCTGCTCCTCCCGTGCGGGAAGGGTCGAGGCCAGGATGCGCGGTGTCGTGACGCCCAGGTGGCGGCAGAGCAGCTCCAACACCGCCAGGTTGAGATCGCAAATCCTCGTCCATGGGTCTTCCAGCAGCGCCAGAAGCTCCGGGCCGAGCGGCTCCCAGTGGGGCGCCTTCGCGTAGTTGAGGCGGAGCGTCCGGCAGTGCTTCCGTTGCCAGTCCGTCCGCACGTTGATCTCCACTCGGTCGATCCGCTCGGGGAACCGATCGACGATCGGCACCGTCAACCACTGCCAGCCGTCCTTGTCTTTGGTGCGGATGCGGTTGCGGTTCTGTCACTCGTGCTTCTTGAACTGGACCGTGTCGAGCAGGATGAAGACGTCTGCAGAGTCCAGCTTGTCCAGATATCCGAGCCAGGGAAGATACTGCGGCTGATGGATGGCGACCTTCACCTATGCCCCCGCAGAGTACGCCTTTATCAGTCTTGAAAGCACAGAGTTCTTCTTTGCGAGCTTTGCGCACTTTGCGGTTCAACAGCAAGGCCTTTGGTCATGTGGTACGGACAAAGATCGGGTTGCTCAGGATTTGATGCCCCGCCGGCCCACGAACATCCAGGCGGTAGAAATGCCTGGCTCCCCTCGCCTGCGCAACGTCTTTCCACCCAAGCGTGAGTGGCGTCTCTCCGGCGACGGCGTGTACCACGGTTCCAGAGCGGATGAGGCGCGCCTGGATCTTCAGCGGACGGCCGCTGCTGGAACGGACGGCGGCGTGGATTTCCGGCTGGTCGCCGGCGCCGAGGGTGAGTTGACTTCCCGCCTCGGCGGGCGGCTGCCCGGGGGAGGCGGCCTGGAAGCGATCCAGAAGGAGGCCCTCGTCTTGGATCCGTCGAAGGGCATACGCTCGCCCGGCTCGCAGGGCGCCCAGCAGGGCAGAGGGTTCCTTCTTCTCGACCAGCAGAACGGTCTGCACCTCTCCGAATCGTTTACCCGCCTGTCCTTCGTAGTGGTATGCCGCCTCGCCGATCGCCCAGGCGGGCGCCTTCCGGACCCCGTGGATGTAATCCAGGAGAAGCTGATCCCAACCCTGGCCTGGTGCTGTGAACGTCGTGGTGTCTTCGTAGATCCCGCCGAAGGCGGTGAAACGATCCGTTCGCAGCAGGTCGGAAGGGTAGGGGTCCGTGCGGATCGTCGCACGGAGTCCCCAGACGTTCACGATCTGGTGGTCCTTGGCCTCCGGCAAGGACCAGACCGCCGCACCGCCTCGAGAGCTCACGAAGTCGATCACCTGTTGGTGCGGCCGGAGGCCGGCGCCGGCATCGTAGGCCGAAACCGGCGCATCGCGGAAAGGATAGTTGTTGATCAGGAGGGCGGCTGCGGCGCCGAGGCACAGGAGTCCAGGGCCGACCATTCGCCGCCTCTCGGTCAATTGGAAGTGCTGCAGTTGAATCCTGCGGCGCCGGAATGTCAGCAAGAACCAGAGGCCCGGGATTACGAGGAGGATTGGGGCGAGGAGCCATAGACTGTAAGGCCCCCACCCGGTCGCCGCCGTGTTGCCCACCACGGGAAGCTGCCAGTAGTCCTCCGGTCGGTAGAGCCCGAGAGCCAGGAGATTCTTCTGCGCGTTGTACATCGTCAAGGTGCCCCGGAGAATGTTCCCGGTCCAGAAGTAGTGCGGGATCACCTCGACGCCGGGGATGATCAGCACCTCCTTTTGGCGGCCGTTCGTCGCCTCGACGGCCTTGAGGAATGCCTCCGGCCCCTTCTGGAGGATGGAGGGGTATTCCACCCGATACCGAAGGAGGCCGCGAAGCGGCGGCAGGCCGTACTCGTATCGCTGCAGGTGGTTCTCGGCGAGGAAGATGGCCTCGACACCATGCATCCGCGCCCGGGCAACGAGATCATCGAGCGAGAGATTGCCCGTGCTCCAACTGGAGTGGGCATGGAGAGCAGTTGCGATAGAGTGGAGGGGCGAGGCGGCATGTGTAGTTGAGGTCATAAACACAACGGCCAGGATGATCCCGGCCGTTGACCTGCGTCGAAGGGCGGCAACAAGGCGGTCAGACCCGGTCCTCTTGCTGGGCTGCTTATCCACGCCGACCGCTCGCCATCACTTCACGGTAGACTCGGGCCAGCGACTCGATCATCGCCTCGGCGCTGTACCGGGGGGCGCGGCGCCGCCCGGCCTCTGCCATGGCCCTTGCCCGCTCCGGATCCTCCAGCAGCATGCAAACCGCGTTGGAAAGGGATGCGGGGTCGGCCGGCGGAATGAGCAGCCCTGCCTCGCCCTGCCCGAGCAGTTCGGGCACGCCGCCGACGCGGCTCGCCACGATCGGTTTCCCGAGAGCCATGGCCATCACCAGGACGCGGCCCATGCCTTCGTTCAGCGAGGGGAGGACGAAAAGATCCATCCCGGCGATGAGGGCCGGGACGTCCTGGCGAAATCCGGCGAAGTGGATGCGATCGGCCACGCCAAGATCGCGTGCCTGGGTTTCCAGCGCGGTCCGCAGTTCACCGTCGCCGACGATCAAAAAGTGGCTGTCGGGGAGCTTCCGGAGAACGGCCGGGGCCGCCTGGATCAGGAAATCGATACCCTTGATAGGGACCAGGCGAGCGACGGTGCCGATCACCGGGCCGCCCGTTACCAGCCGGACAGGCTCCACGCCGATAACAGGCCCCAGGTCCACCCCGCTGGGGATGGTGACGTATTGCTCGGGGATTCCGATGCCGTGGCGGAGATGATCCCGCGCCTCCTCATCGCTCAGCGTGACGATCCGGTCGGTCCAGCGGGCCGCCAGCCGCTCCAGGGCGATGAACGTCCGTGTGGCCAGGGGATGAAAGTACCCCCCGAAGACGTGGCCGTGGGGCGTGTGAACGATGTGTCGAACATTGGCCAACCGCGCGGCGAAGCGGCCCAGGAACCCCGCCTTGGAGGAGTGGGTGTGGATGATGTCCGGCTGGGCATTCCGGATCAATCGCCGGAGTTCCGCGAGAGCCAGCATGTCCCGGACCGGATTCACTTCCCGGCGAAGCTGCGGGACTTGGGCCCACCGGACCCCTGAGGTGCCAAGGGTCGCCTCCATTCCGGGGGGCGGCTCGGTCGTCCGCCCCGACACGATGCTGCAGGAGAACTCTCCCCTCGGCATGCGGGTTGCCGAAATGACCGTGTTCTCCGTGGAGCCCCCCACGTCCAGCCGCGTGATGATGTGCAGGACGCGAATCACGTGCCGGTTTCGGAGGAGGGCCGCCGCGCGTCGGAATCAGCAAGCAATTCCAGGGCCGCCTGGCAGACGGGTTCAGCGGGGACCCCCTCCCACCATGGCGGACCACCCGCGCGCTGCGTCGAAGAGAATACGCGACATGGCCCTCGGCCGCGCGGACCGAATCGGTCGGGTGACCCTGGGCCGAACGCGGCCACGAGCGGCGTTCCGAGCGCTGCGGCCATATGCATGGGACCACTGTCGTTGGTGATCAAGAGCGCCGCCCGCTCCAGCAGTGCGGCGAGGAGGGGGAGGGGGGTCTCGCCGACAAGCGAGACCCCACCAGGGATCTCTCGCGCCAGAGACTCGCCTAGCGCCCGTTCACCTGTCCCCCCGATGAGCAAGACCTGGGCTCCGACTTCGGCAACCCGGCGTCCCACAGCGGCGAACCGGTCCGTCGGCCAGCGCTTCTCTTGCTGCGCCGATCCGAAATGAATGCACGCAAATAGCGCGTCGTCCCGGATCCCGTGGGTTGCCAGGAGGGTGTGGCAGGCCTGCCGATCTTCGGCGGTGATCCAGAGTTCAGGTCGGTCATCCGCCGGGGCAGCACCAATCAGGCGGACCAGGTCGAGCTGGGCGTCAACCTCGTGCCTGGGTTCCCCCGCGGAACGATTATGCACTTCGCGGTCTGTATCCGACCGGGCTAAGGTATATGTCGGTCCGATCAGTCGGAGAAACGACCACATCCTCAATCCACCCAGGAAGGTCCCCCCGCGGTGTAGATTGAGGGCGAGATCGAATCTCGACTCTCGGAGCTCTCGGAGTAAGCCTCGAAACTCTTTGCGCCTGCTACCGAAAGTCCATCCCAATGCCGAGCGGGACCGCCGGAGGTCAATGGTACGTACCTGATCAAGGTAGGGGCACCGTTCGGCCAAAGGACGCACCTCGGCGATGGTCAAGGCCCAAACCTCGGCCTCGGGGAAGCTGCTGCGGATGGCCCGCAACGCCGGCGTCGCCAGGACGAAATCCCCAATGCCGGCCGCGCTGAGAATCAGAATTCGTTGAGGATCCATTTATGAACCGACCATGCAGTTCGGCGAGGTGCTGAATATGTTCATAGGTAGCGAGCCTTCGATCACCGCAACGTCCATAGCCCGTGCGTATCCAGGTACTCACGCATCCAAAGCTCGGTCATCATCAGCATCCAGAGGCGATCGCCGTGGTTGCGGACTTCGGTGAGATGCTCCTGCTTGAGTGCTTCTACTTCTCCAGGAATGAACAGGCCGCGTGTCCGGATCCGCTGGGGGTCGAGGAGATCCTGCATCATGTCGCGCAGGTCGGTGCGAAGCCATCGTCCCAACGGGACCATGAAGCCTTGCTTGCGGTGCGAGAGAACCCTCCGGGGGAGGACATCTGCGAAACTGGCCTTCAGCAGTCCC
>Ga0315294_10004324_pt1 | contig 15479 bp, 17 predicted proteins | sample YL17G13_40_MG_FD_203626 | JGI IMG/M metagenome (GOLD analysis project Ga0315294, IMG submission 203626) | Sediment microbial communities from Yellowstone Lake, YNP, Wyoming, USA - YL17G13_40 | ecosystem: Environmental > Aquatic > Freshwater > Lake > Sediment | place: USA: Wyoming | collected... | reverse complement strand
TTTTGACGGGCCGCGGCAGCAGCGCCTCCCCGGCCACCGGGCAACCCACAGGAATCGGAGGCTGTTCTCCAATTACTACCTTGGCGAACTGCTGCCACGTCAGGCAGAGGGTCAACAGAACCTCGAGGGGCTTGTCCACAGACTCTACGGCCTGACGGAAGAAGAGATCCGGGTTGTGGAGGGGGCGCCGTGAGCGTCTTTGACACGGTCGGCTATTGGTCCGAGGTCAAACTGGACATAGTGCGGAAATACGCCGCCGCGTACTCTAAGATTCTAGCCGCCCAGACGAGTCCTCGACTCCATCACGTGTATGTAGACGCTTTTGCCGGCGCAGGATGCCATGTCTCAAGGCAAACTGGGCAGTTCGTGCCCGGCTCGCCGCTCAACGCGCTGCTGGTCGAGCCCCCCTTTTCTGAATACTATCTTATTGACATTGAAGCGAGAAAGGTGGCTGCGCTCGAGAGCATCGCGGGAAAGAGACCGAACGTACACGTCTTCCACGGAGACTGCAACGAGATTCTCCTCAAAGACGTTTTCCCCAACATACGGTTTGAAGACTACAAGCGCGGGCTGTGTCTGCTCGATCCTTACGGGCTGCACCTTGACTGGGCTGTGATCCAGGAGGCCGGGCGAATGCGGAGCCTTGAGGTCTTCCTGAATTTCCCGGTGGCCGATATTAACCGGAACGTTCTTCTGCGAGCACCGGACGCGGTCAGCCCGACGCAGGTTCAGCGAATGAGCCGGTACTGGGGCGACGAAAGCTGGCGCCAAGTGGCGTACGAGTCAGTTCCTACTCTGTTCGGGGAAGACAAGTTGAAAGTAGCCAACGAAGTGGTGGCCCAGGCATTCCGGGAGCGGCTGAGAACTCTGGCGGGGTTCCAGCATGTGCCTGACCCCATGCCCATGCGCAATTCGAAGGGGGCAGTAGTATACTACTTGTTCTTTGCCTCCCCTAAAGCGGTTGCGGGGAACATTGTCACTGAGATTTTCGACTCATATCGCGAAAGGGCCCGTTGAGCCATGGCATACAGATCAGGAATCGAGTGGACCGAAGCAACCTGGAATCCCATGACGGGCTGCACCAAGGTCAGCCCAGGCTGCGCAAACTGCTACGCAGCGCGGTTCGCCCTGCGGCTCAGGGGAGCGGGTATTCCAAAGTACTACAACGGCTTCCAGGTTACCCTCCATCCGGATACTCTTCCCCAACCGATGCATTGGCGCAGCCCTCGCCTCGTCTTCGTGTGCTCGATGGGTGATCTGTTCCATGAAGACGTTCCATTAGATTTCGTCCGTCAGGTCTTTGAGGTGATGGAGAGAGCTACTTGGCATCAGTTTCAAGTGCTCACCAAACGAGCCGGGCGCCTGGCCCAGCTCGCCCCCTTGCTGCCGTGGCCTGACAATGTGTGGATGGGCGTAACAGTGGAGCGGGAAGACTTCCTACACAGAGTGGACATGCTGCGCGGCACGGGTGCTCGCATCAAGTTCCTTTCTCTGGAGCCGCTCCTGGGCCCGATCCGGCCACTTGACCTACGGGGGATTGACTGGCTAATCGTTGGCGGCGAATCAGGCCCCCAGGCACGCCCGCTAGCGGCCGAGTGGGTGCGGGCTGTGCGTGACCGGTGCAAGGAGGAAAACGTGCCCTTCTTCTTCAAGCAATGGGGCGGCCCGGTTAGGAAACAAGCCGGCAGAACCTTAGATGGACGCACGTGGGATGGGATGCCCACACTGTCATCGGGAGCCAGAGGCACAGTCCACCTCCCATGAGAATCCCCTACGTCATTGACAACCAGGACCACGTCCTCGCTGACGTGCTGAAGGCGCTCCTGGCCGAGCATAAGGGCAAGTCGCTCGATGTGGCGACGGCATTCTTCAGCATTCGCGGGTTTGACGTCATCCGCAAAGGGTTGGACGGCCCAGGCAGTTTCCGCCTGCTCCTCGGCGCAGAACCCCGCCAGGGAGAGCAAATCGGCCTCCGGCCCGCCAGGAGAAGATTCAGGTGCATCAGGTATATTATTGGGATATTAAGGAGGTGGCGAAATGGCTACGGAAGTAATCATGCCCCAGATGGGTTTTGACATGACCGAGGGGAAGATCGTCCGCTGGAGGAAGAAGGAGGGGGAGGAGGTAAAGAGGGGCGAGATCATCGCGGAGATAGAGACGGAGAAGGTCGTGCTGGAGGCGGAGGCATTCGCCTCGGGCACGCTGCGCAGGATTTTGGTGCACGAGGGAGAGACCGTTCCGGTTGGGCAGGTCATCGCCATCCTGGGCGAGCCGCACGAGGACGTTTCGGCGTGGGAGCCGTCCCGACCTGCGGTCGGGCCGACGCCGGAGAAGCCCGTTCGACAGGCTCCCTTCGACGAGGCTCAGGGCAGGCAGGGCAGGCCTGCCGCCGCTCCGATAGCCGAGAAGCCGCAAGCCAAGGCGACGGAGGCTCCCGGCGAGGCCGAAGAAAGGACTACGCCGGAAGGCAGGCTGCGCGTGTCGCCGGTGGCGAGCCGACTGGCGCAGGAGAAGGGGGTGGACTTGCAACAGGTGAGGGGCACCGGTCCGGGAGGCCGAATCGTGAAGGAGGACGTGCTAGCCTTCATCGGCAAGAAAGAGCCGGCCGTTCCTGGGGCCCCGAAGGCACCTGCGCCTGCACCGCCGCCGAGGACAGCGGAGGTCGCCGCGACCCTTCGACAAGCTCAGGGCCAAGGGGTTACCCCACTCTCCCCCATGAGACAGGCGATAGCGCGCCGGATGGCCCAAAGCAAGAAAGAGATTCCGCACTTCTATCTCACGATGGAGATAGACATGACGCGAGCGCAGCAGATGCGGGAAAGCCTGAACGAGCCGGAGGGGCAAGAGGCCAGGATCAGCCTCAACGATCTGGCGATCAAGGCAGCGGCGCTGGCTCTGAAGCGTTTCCCGGAATTGAACTCTCATTACCTGGCCGAGGGGATAAAGAGGAACGACAAGATAAACATCGGCATGGCAGTGGCGATGGAGGAGGGGCTTGTTGCGCCGGCGCTCTTGGACTGTGACAAGAAAACGCTGCCGGAGATAGCGAAGGAGAGCAAGGATCTGGTGGAGAGGACAAAGGCGGGGGTTCTGCGGCTGGAGGAATACGCCGGGGCGACTTTCACCGTCACTAACCTGGGAATGCTGGGGGTGGAGAGTTTCGAGGCGATAATAAATCCCCCGCAGGTGGCCATCCTGGCCCTGGGTGGAGTGAAGGATGCGCCGGTTGTGAGGGAGGGACAGGTGACCGTTGGCCAGACGATGAAGGCCACTATTTCGGTAGATCACAGGGCAGTTGACGGAGCACAGGCGGCGCAGTTCATGAGGGAATTCAAGGGCCTGCTGGAGGCGCCGGTGAGACTGGTATTATGAACCCATACCTGCCGATTGCGATCACCTTCGCGCTGGCGGGACTGGTGGTGGGGGGGATGTTGCTTCTGGGAATGGTGCTGGGGCCGAAGAATCCAACGCCGGTGAAAGGACAGCCGTTCGAGTGCGGGAAGGATCCCTTTGGGCTGCCGGGCCATCCCTTCTCAGTGAAGTTCTACATTGTGGGGATAATGTTCATCCTCTTCGACGTCGAATTGATGTTCCTCTATCCGTGGGCGGTGGACTTCAGGAGCCTGGGGGCTGCCGGTTTTTGGACGATGCTCATCTTCATCGGAGTTCTGGCGGGAGGGTTCGTCTATGTTTGGAAGCGGGGCGGCTTTGAATGGGAATAGGCGAATTCCTCACGACTAAACTTGAAGAGGCCATCGGCTGGGCGAGGAAGTATTCCATCTTCCCGTATCCGTTCGTTACCGCCTGCTGCGGGATGGAGTATATGTCGGCGGCGGCGGCGCACTACGACATTGACCGTTTCGGCGCGGGGTTCCCGCGGTTCTCGCCGCGCCAGGCGGACGTGCTTTTTGTAGTGGGAACGATAAACCACAAATTGGCGCCGGTGCTGAAAAGGGTTTACGACCAGATGTGCGAGCCGAAGTGGGTCATCGCTTTTGGGGTTTGCACGTGCACGGGCGGCTTCTACGATGACTATGCGACCGTGCAGGGGATAGACACGATAATCCCGGTGGATTTGTATATTCCGGGCTGCCCGCCGCGGCCCGAGACGGTGCTCCAGGGACTGATGTTGCTGCAGGAAAAGATCCAGAAAGGGAAGCAGCAACTTGGTATCGGGCGGTAGAATGACAGATCTCCGGTCATTGTCGGGCATGTTAGCGAGATTGCTTCGCTGCGCTCGCAATGACGGCGCACTCCGTGACTCCCGTTGGTAACATTGACTGAGGCATGAAAGACAGCAGCCCGCTACCGACCAGGCTTAGGGAATGCTTCCCCAGGGAGGGGGGCGACAAGTTTGAGACCCCCCACCCTTTCCCTCGCCGACTCGACTGAGCTCGCCGCAGGCCATCGAGGGGGAGGAGACGCTCCTATCGAAGATCGTTGGGACATTGCTTTCCGGCAGGATAAGGCAGCAACTAAGGCATGAAAGAAGACAGCCCGCTACTGACCAGGCTTAGCGAGCGCTTCCCCAGGGAGGTGATGGCCACCCACGCCTTTCGGGGCGACGAGACGGCGATCGTGCGCAAGGAAGCCATCCTGGACGTTCTGCGCTTCTTGAAGGAAGATCCGGAGATGGCTTTTGAAGTCCTGATGGATTTGAGTGCGGTTGACTACTCGGAGTATCCGTCGGGTGAGGCGGCGGGCCTCCTCACGGGCTCGGGGCAATCGCCTGGGGGAGCGAACCGAGAGGACGTGCCGCGGTTCAACGTCGTCTATCATCTTTATTCCCTCACGCACAATCATCGAATCAGGGTGAAGGCGCCGGTGGAGGAGGACGACGCCAGCGTCCCATCCGCGACAGCTTTGTGGCCCATAGCGAACTGGTTGGAAAGGGAAGTCTGGGACATGTTTGGAATCGAGTTCTCAGGCCACCCTGACCTTCGCCGCATCCTGATGTATGAAGAGTTCCAGGGGCATCCCCTGCGCAAGGACTATCCCTTGAGAAAGCGGCAGCCCCTGGTGCCTGCCAGGAAAGGCTGGGAATGGGCTGCGGACCAGGTGGTATCTTTCCCGAAGACGGAGAGATTTGATGCCCTGGAGCCAGCGCAACGAGAGCGAGACAGGAAAGATGATCTCAACCGAAGGCTCAAGAACCTTGACTAGGGCCGACCATCTCCTCATCAATATGGGGCCGTCTCACCCGGCTATGCACGGGATAATCCACATCGTAATGGAGTTGGAGGGGGAGGTGATAGTCAGGGCCGAGGTGGAGATTGGCTATCTGCACCGGGCCTTCGAAAAACACTGCGAGAACGGCACCTACATGCAGGCCTTTCCCTACACCGATCGGCTTAACTACGTCTCTCCGTTGATAAACAATTTTGGTTATGCCCAGGCGGTGGAGAAGCTCTTTGGGATTGAGGCGCCGGAGCGATGCAAGTATATCCGGGTGATAATGAGCGAGATTTCCCGCGTCGTTGACCACCTCACTTGCATTGGGGCATCGGCGATGGAACTAGGGGCGCTCACCGTCTTCCTCTATTGCATGAAGGCGAGGGAATACCTTTACGATCTGATAGAGGCTGTGACGGGGGCGCGGGTCACGGTCTCCTACGGGCGCATCGGGGGGGTGAAGGCCGATCTGCCGGCTGACTTCGAGGAGATGGTCAAGCCCGCCTTTTGCGAGGTAAGGAGGGTGTTGAGCGAGGTGCACGACTTGTTGACGGGCAACCGCATCTTTGTTGACCGGATGAAAGGGGTGGGCGGGATCTCAAAGGAGGACGCCATCGCCTACAGTTTCACCGGTCCGATGCTGCGGGCCACGGGAGTTTATTACGACGTCAGGAAGGCCCAGCCATATTGGGCCTACGATGAGATAGAGTTCGAAGTTCCTTTGGGCGAGAACGGCGACAACCTGGACCGTTACCTGGTGAGGATGGAGGAGATGGAACAGAGCATGAGGATAGTGGAGAGGGGGCTGGCGCAGATGCCCTCGGGTCCCATCGCGGTAGATCGCAGCGGGAAACCAATTGAGCCGAACGAGATGGTGGATCTGGGCAAACTGGGGAAGACGAAGGGGCTGCTCAGGACGAGACTTCACGTTTCTCCGAATCTGGAGGGGATGGAAGAGGAGAAGATCAGAAACATCACGGCCGATGACAGAAGCATCGTCTTGCCGCCGAAGGAGGAGACCTACGCCAATATCGAAGCCATGATGCAGCATTTCATGCTCATGATGGATCAGTGGGGCGTTCGTCCGCCCAAAGGGGAGGTTTACTTTCCCGTGGAAGGCGCGAACGGCGAACTGGGCTTCTACATCGTGAGCGATGGCAGTGACCGGCCATACCGAGTACGGGCACGCGCTCCCTGCTTTCCCTTCGTGGCCGCGCTCCACAAAATGATAGAGGGGGGAATGGTGGCGGATATGGTGCCCACCTTCGGATCCATCAACATGATTGCAGGGGAACTGGAGCGATGAGCATCGAATTCTCTGTTGCGGCGAAGGATAGGCTGAAGCGGCTGCTCGAACAGTATCCAACGCCTCGCAATGGGTTGCTGCCGGCGCTTCAGTTGGCGCAGGAAGAGTTCGGCTGTATCTCTCCGGAGGTTGAGGATTACGTGTCCGGATTGCTGCAAATCCCCGCCGCGGCGATAAGGGAGTTGGTCAGTTTCTATACGCTGTTGCATAAGGAGCCACCGGGGAAACACGTGCTCCACCTCTGCCGCAACCTGCCCTGCCACCTGCGGGGGGGCCGCGAAATTCAAGCCTATGTCGAGCGGAAACTGGGGATAGAGGCGGAGGGGACGACGCCCGATGGGAGACTCACCCTGCTCCAGTCGGAGTGTTTGGGGGCGTGCGAGGATGCACCGATGATGATGCTTGACGGGAAATACTACGGTCCCCTGACCCCGGAATACGTTGACCGAATACTCGATCCGATTTTGTCCGGCGGTTGAGGGGCCGGGTGAAGTGACTGCATTAAGGGAAAATTCGAGCGGGGCTTGGGGACGATGGAACGGATCTTGAGCAAGTACATGGAGCTGCCCGATTCCCACCGGCTGGCGGCCTACCGGCAGGCGGGCGGCTACCAGGCGCTGGCCAAGGCGCTTGAACTGGAGCCGGAGGAGGTCATCGCCCAGGTGAAGGAGGCGAACCTGCGGGGGCTGGGGGGCGCGGGATTTCCGACCGGAGCGAAATGGAGCTTCATCCCCAGGGAGTCGAATAAGCCGAAATACGTGGTGGTGAACGGGGACGAGGGCGAGCCGGGGACCTTCAAAGACCGCCATCTGATGGAAAAGGCCCCCCACCTCCTTCTCGAAGGGACGGCGATTGCCGGCCATGCCGTGGGGAGCCAGCGGGCATTCATTTACATCAGGGGGGAATACGTGAAGCAATACGAAATCCTCGAGGCGGCCATAGAGGAGGGTTATGAGGCCCGCTTGCTTGGTGACAATATCCTGGGCAAGGGGTTCAACTTCCACGTATCCATTTACAAGGGGGCGGGCTCTTACATATGCGGAGAGGAGACCGCACTTCTTGAATCACTCGAGGGCAAGAAGGGCTGGCCTCGGCTCAAGCCACCGTTCCCGGCAACGTGGGGTCTTTACGGCTGCCCGACCGTAATAAATAACGTGGAGACCCTGTGCCAGGTGCCGGGGATCATCCTGAACGGGCCGCAGTGGTTCGCGGCGATCGGCACCGAGAAGAGCAAGGGGACGCGGCTATACGGCGTGAGCGGCCACGTGGTGCGACCTGGGATTTACGAACTGCCTCTGGGCACGCCGCTACGGGAAATCATCTACGAGCACGCCGGAGGCATCCCGGCAGGCAAGGGGCTGAAAGGGGTGACGCCTGGGGGCGCCTCATCGGGCGTCCTAACTCGGGACGAGATAGACGTGAAAATGGATTTCGAATCACTTGCCGAAATTGGCAACATGCTGGGCTCCGCGGCCATTGTGGTTATGGATGAGGAGACGTGCATGGTTGACGCGCTGCACGTGATCAGCCGGTTCTTCGCCCACGAATCGTGCGGGCAGTGCACGGCCTGTCGAGAGGGGACGGGCTGGGTGGAAGCGATACTGCGTCGCATCTTGGACGGCGAGGGAGTGAAATCGGACCCGGATCTCCTGCTCGATATCGCCAACAGCATGACGAGCAACAGGATATGCCCGCTGGCGGACGGCGCCGCAATGCCCCTGATCAGTTTCGTATCCAAATTCAGGGAGGAATTCGATTTTCACATTTCTGAAGGAAGGTGCAGCGTTGGGGCGCACGCCGCGGTGTTATCAGGCGCGACAGGGTAGAACTCATTTCAAAACCCTTCTGGAACCCCTTTTTTATCCGCAGATTACGCAGATTGCGCAGATGTGAGTCGGCGAGATCATAATCAAGTGAGAAGATGCCTAGTTTAACGATTGATGGGATGGAGGTAACGGTTGCCGAGGGCACGAATGTGCTGGATGCGGCGAAGGCGGTAGGGATTCAGATACCCCACTATTGCTACCATCCGGCCCTTTCCATCGCAGGGTCCTGCCGCCTTTGCGTGGTGGAGTTGGAGAAGCAGCCGAGGCTACAGCTCTCGTGCCAAATGCAGGCCGCCGACGGCATGGTGGTGCACACGAATACCGAAAGGGTGCAAGAGGCGAGGGCCTCCATCCTGGAGTTCTTCCTTTTGAACCACCCGATAGACTGCCCGGTCTGCGACCAGTCGGGAGAATGCTGGCTGCAGATTTACTACATGCGGCATGGCCTTTACCAGAGCCGCCAGTTGGGAGACAAACTAAAGAAGCACAAAGCCCTTCCCATTGGCCGGCACATCATACTCGACTCGGAGCGCTGCGTCCTGTGCTCTCGGTGCGTCAGATTCTGCCAGGAGATCACCCATACGGACGAGATGGGACTGTTTGAAAGGGGCAACGAGTCCGAGATCGGCATCTTTCCGGGCAAGGAACTGTTCAGCAAATACACGGGCAATCTAGGGGATATCTGTCCGGTGGGGGCGCTGACCGATGGTGATTTTCGTTTCCGGTGTCGCGTTTGGTATTTGGACGTGACGGAATCCATCTGCCCGCTGTGCAGTCGGGGGTGCAACATCGAAATCCACTGCAATGTCAGGAGGCCTCATCAGTCGAAAGGTCAACGGATTCTGCGGCTCAAGCCTCGGTTCAACCCCGAGGTCAATCAGTGGTGGATGTGCGATGAGGGCAGGTATGGCTACAAGTTCATCGAGGACTCGACGCGACTTCTTCATCCCCAGATGGGAGAGCCGTCCAATCTCGCGACCGCTGGTTGGCCCGAAATAATCGCCGCGTTGGCAAAAAGGCTAAGATCGTTCCGGCTGGACGAGGTGGCCGTTCTGGCCTCTGCGCAACTCACGAACGAGGAGATGTTTCTCGTCAAGCGGATTTTCCGGGATGGGCTGCGGATCAAGAACCTGGACTTTCGCGTTCCGCCGAAGGGCCAGCCGAGCGCGGACGAGATGCTCATCCAGCCGGACAAGAACCCCAACACCAGGGGCGCACAGGAGATCGGGCTAATTCCGCCGCCTGATGGCCTCAGCAGCGAAGAGATACTCGTCGCAGCGGCGGATGGGCGAGTGAAGGCCCTCTTTGTGTTCCACCACGAATTTCTTGACTCGCCCTGGGATCCTGCGCTGACAGATAAGGCACTCTCCAGGCTTGAATTGCTCGTCTTCCAGGGTTCGAACGCCACCAGCACGTGCCGCCGTGCGCACTTCATCCTCCCGGCCGCCACCTTTGCCGAGAAGGATGGCACATTCACGAACTTTCAGGGCCACGTCCAGAGGATAAATCGGGCGGTCGAGCCGGTTGGGGAATCTCTGCCGGACTGGGAGATACTGCTGAGCCTGAGCCGGGCGCTGGACCTCCGCCTGCCCTATGCGTCTCCGCGCGAGACCTTCGATGACCTTGCTTCCTCCGTGCCGTCATTCTCGCAGCTGGACTACCCCTCGATCGGGAACCAGGGCGCTCCCCTGAGGCAGGAGGGAGAGTCCAGTGCTCGTTAGCCTGGCCATAGTGCTGGTCAAAGTGGTGGTGGTCATCGGCTTCTTGCTGACCTTCGCGGCGCTGCTTACCTGGGTGGAGAGAAAACAGAGCGCGGTCATGCAAGACCGCGTAGGGGCCAACCGCGCCGACATTTTCGGCATCCGGATGATAGGCCTGTTCCATCCCATCGCCGACGGGATAAAAATGCTGACCAAGGAGGACTTCGTGCCGGCCGAAGCGGATCGGCCGCTTTTCATCCTTGCGCCGGTGATCGCGCTTTTCTGTGCGTTGGCGGCGTTTGCCACGATCCCCTTCGGGGATTACGTTCGCCTCGGCTCGATGAAGATTGACCTTCAGGTCGCCAAGGTGAATATCGGCCTCCTCTACGTAATAGTCATGCTCTCCATGGGCATCTACGGAGTTGTGCTGGCGGGATGGGCCTCGCGCAGCAACTATTCCTTCCTGGGAGGAATAAGGGCGGCGGCGCTCTTGCTCTCTTACGAACTCCCCTTGAGCGCTTCCCTGATCGGGGTGGTGATGCTCTATCCGTCGCTCGAATTGGGGGAGATCGCTCGCGGTCAGGGCGGCCTTCTCTTCGGGTTTCTGCCTGCGTGGGGCATATTCGTTCAACCTCTTGGATTCATCCTGTTTATTGCGGCAGGAGTCGCCGCCACGAAGCGGATCCCCTTCGATCTGCCGGAGGGGGAATCGGAGATCATAGGCTACTTCGTGGAGTATAGCGGCATCAAGTTCGGGATGTTCATGCTGACCGACCTGGTGGAGACGGTGGTGATTGCCGGGCTGGCAGCGTCGCTGTTTCTGGGGGGGTGGCAGTTCCCTTACCTGAGCGACGTGGGATTTCAGTTTCCGGGGGGAGGATTTGTCGCCGTCGGCCATCCTGCGGTTGTGATCCTGCAAGTGCTGTCGTTCGCCGTAAAAGTAGCCGTCCTATGCTGGTTCCTGATGCTGGTGCGTTGGACGTTGCCCAGATTCCGCTACGACCAGGCGATGAAGCTCGGCTGGCTTTTCCTGTTCCCTCTTTCGCTTCTGAATATAGTAGCCACCGCGGCGGTGGTGACGTGGGCAAGATGATGAATCGGCCATCCAACCCGCCGAGACGGGATATATCGAATGCGCCGGCGGCTCGCAAATCGGCGTATGGGGCGCTCGACGAGACCTATCTGCCAGGATTGGCAGCGGGTCTGTGGGTCACGGCAAGGCATTTCTTTGCCAATATGGCCCTGCACCTGTTAGGTCTGGTTCATCCCGCGGCTCGACGGCGCGCCGCGGTAACCATCCAATATCCGGAGCAACAGCGCCGGCTCTTCCCTCGCCTGCGCACCCTCCACCGGCTGACCAGGCGAGAGGATGGATCGCCGCGCTGCGTGGCCTGCATGATGTGTGAGACGATTTGTCCGGCGCTTTGTATCTACATAGTTGCCACCGAACATCCGGACCCTAACATTGAAAAACAGCCCGAATCCTTCATCATTGATCTTGGCAGGTGCGTTTTCTGCGGGTTTTGCGTGGAGGCATGCCCGGAGGATGCCATCCGAATGGATACAGGCATCGTGGAATTCTCGGTGCGGAGCCGGGAGGAGATGGTTTACAATCTGCGAGAGTTGTTGAGCCACGAACAAGTAGACCGAAATGTGACGGTGCCGCTCCATCGGCCGGAGATGCGCGTCTAGCCAGAATTACTCACGAACGCGATTTCGCCACGGAATCGAGACGGGCAGAAGACCGGTGGTCATCGAGGTCTTGGATACTCGAGAAGGAGGACGCCTCACTGACAAGCTGTAACGGAGCAAGGGAAGAATCCTCCTCAGAAGAGCGGGCGGGCATTCAGCCTTCGCAGCCGGAGCCGCTACGGCGAAGTAGGCCAAGTCCCGCCCCTACAGTGGGAGTGCACCGTCATTGCGAGGAGTCCGTCCAAGCGTGGACGGACGACGAGGCAATCTCGGTAACCCGCCTGACTATCGCCCAAATGAGATTGCTTCGCTCCGCTCGCAATGACGGGACATCCCTCACTTTATCACGCGAACCTCAGTAGTAGTATCCTGCCGGCCTCCGTCAGACGAGTTGAGGGCGTGACGGGCGCAGAAGGTGTCGTGTATGATTGACAAGGAAGGAGAAAGAGGAGAGATGAGAAAATCAAATCTGTGCGCCGTTGTCTGCATTTCGTTGGTCGCGGTTTGGGTGGTCAGTTGCGCCAAACAGAAGCCACCGGAGGCCCCTCCCGCAACAACCGCGAAGCCGGTTGAAGCTGTCCAGGCTCCATCCCAACCTGAACAGGTTGCGGCAGTCGGCCTGGCCGAACAGGCCCCGGCAGATGCCAAGGCCAAGGTGAACCCCACCAAAGCTGACGCCGCCTCCCTGGAAGACGGAAAGACGCTTTACACGCACTATTGTGCCGAGTGCCATGGGGTGAAAGGAGACCGCAAGGGACCCGTCGCGGCCAAATTCAGTCTGGCGCCTGCTGACCTCACTAACAAGAAGGACATGGGCACCATCACGGATGGCACGCTTTTCTGGGTGATCACTGAGGGACCACACAAGGGAGGACAGATGGTGATGCCTGGTTTCGGGATTTCGACGACGGATGAAGAAATCTGGCATATAGTGGACTACATTCGCACCTTCTCCAAATAGGTTCGGAACAACAGGTGGCTGCGGGTTGAGCGGAGGAGAGATGTGACCCCGGGCGGGGTCCTTGGAAGAAAGGAAGGAGGCGATTGAGATGGCCATAATGGAGGTAGGGATCATCCCGGTGGGGACGGGCTCGCCCAGTCTGGGAGACTTGGTGGCGGAGACCATCCGCGTGGCGAAGAAGCACGGGGCAAAGTTCGAACTAAACGCAATGGGCACTAACCTGGAAGGGGATTTGGACACCCTGCTCAAGATAGCGCGGGAGATGCACGAGGCTCCCTTCCAGAAAGGCGCCCGGCGGGTCATCACCACCCTGCAGATTGATGATCGCAGGGACAAAGAACTGACGATGGAGCACAAGGTCAAGTCGGTGTTGGAAAGGATCTAGCGGAAGGATTCGTGCCTCCACCAGCCCTCCCCGCCTTCTTCGCCGAAGTTGCCGTGGCTACGAAGGCTGAACGCGAAGGGGGGAGGGGACATCTTCCCCAAGGCGGATGGCAGGATAGTGGACAGACCTGCCCCAAGACCTGCGCGCACCCTGAAAGTCAGAGGGTTTTGTAACTGAGTCTGCTTTCGGGCTTGGACTGGTTTTCGCCCTTGCATCAATTCATCAGCAAGCCGCCGTTGACCTCGATGATCTCTCCGGTGATGTAACTGGCCTCGGGAGAGGCGAGCAGAAGGGCCGCGCCAACAATGTCGTCGGGCTTTCCGTCCCTTCTTAAGGGAATCTGCTTCAGCAGGCCGGCGTAGATTTCCGGAGGGGTATAGTCGTGGAAACGAGTCTTTATTACGCCCGGGGCAATTCCGTTGACGGTTATGCCTCTGGGAGCCAACTCCTTGGCCAGGTTGCGGGTCATGCTGCTGACGGCGCCTTTGGAGGCGGCATAGGCCAAGATGCCGAGGGTGCCGCCGGAACGGGCAGCGATGGAAGTGACGTTGATTATCCGGCCAGCGCCGTCAGGCAAGAGAGGGATAGCGGCCTTGGAGCAAAGAAAGACACTCCTGGCATTGAGGTTAAGGACGAAGTCCCAGATTTCCTCGGGCAGTTCGTGGGTGGGGAAACGAGGGCCGGAGCCTCCGGCATTGTTCACCAGGATATCCGGGTGGCCGAAGGCATCCAGGGTGGCTGAGAAAAGGGCCTGAACGTCCTCCCAGCGGGTAACGTCGGCTTTGACAGGGATGGCCCTGGAGCCCAGACGGACAATTTCCCGGGCCACTTCCTCCGCCTCCTTTTGGCTGCGGGAATAGTTGACGACGACGCTGGCCCCGCAGCGGCCGAAAGCGAGGGCGATGGCCTTGCCAATGCCAGTGCCACCACCCGTTACTATCGCTGTTTTTCCTTGCAGATCAACTTGCATTGCGGATTCACCTCTCTGCTGAGTATCGCGTGATAAAGGGACGGCTCCCCCGTGATTGCGAGTCCGACCATATTTGGGCGGACGAAGCAATCTCACCTAGCCCACTCTTGGCACATTCGCGAGATTGCTTCGTCGCTGGCGCTCCTCGCAATGACGGTGCACTCCTTCACTTTAGTTGGCTAGATTCATCAATGATGTCACCGCCCACGTTTCCGTAGGAGGAAAGGAGGCGGGCGAAAGGGTGTGCGCTATTGTGCTTCGCGACTCTTGAAATCCTTGAGCCTGGTTTGGAACCACTCGTAGAACTCCTCACTGGGGACGGCCTCCATGGCCAGGCGCATGGGGGCAAATGGTTTGCCCTGGATGAACTGGAGGTGAGATTCGAGCGCGGTTTGGTCAACCTCTCTATCCACCCTGAGGAAGTGGCGCAAGGAAGAATCCGGGATCTTGCCCTCGAGGTCCTGGGGGATGGCGGAGAGCGCCGTCAAACGTATCACTTCCTCCTCGGAGACGGCCAGTTGGGGGAATCCACCCTTGATGATCTCGGCCAGGTCGGAATCCTGGTCGCTGTAGCGGGGAACGAATTTCTCGAGGGTATCAATAGCATCGGCGAGGAAGACTCCCAGGGCCACGTCGAGGTTGTAGAGGAATCCGCCGGCAAGGACGGCGGCATCGTCGGAGGCTCCGGGAGCCTGGCGATGGCGGATGTACATGTAGCGCAAGGTGGCCCCCGTCCCGCCGTTCGGCGCGTCTTTCGACTTTGAACCGGGATCATCCACCAGAAGGCCCTGGCTGCGGAAGTGGCCAATTTCATTCTCGTGGTCGCCGTGAGCCAGGAGGTCGCCGTTGAGTCCCATGCGATGCATGACAGCTTGATCCACCGGATAGGAGACTCCGTACCCCATCTTTATTCCGTAGGCCTGCTCGACGGCGCGGCGAGCGGGGGGAGCATCCCTGCTCCCGCCCAGGAAAAGGCCGCGGAGGACGTCCTGGGGAACGACCTTCCTTTCCCGAAACATTCCCATGCCGAGCAATGGCTCGCCTTCGTCATTCAAGAGCAATTGAGGAGAAGTGGCGGAGAGTGCCCTCTTGGCCCAGTCAGAGATGTCAGAGATGAGATCCTGCCTCTCGGTGGCAACTTCATTCGGTGCCCTGCGCAGAGCGGTGGCAATCTCCTCCATGTTGGTGTTGGGAAACTTGCGGCCGTGGAACATGCCTCCTCCCTCATTGGCATGTCCGACCACCGACTGCATCAGGATGAGTTCTTCCACCTGGGCGGTGGTCCTCAGGGTCTCCACGGCATTGAGACGCAGGAAATCTTCGCGGATTATCTGGTCAGGCGCAACGCCATGAAGGTGATTCCGTCTTTTTCTGTCTCGGCGCATATTCACCTACCTATTCGGGTTGAGGATTGGGCAAGAGGAACAACGGCATTTTCACGGGTGACTTCAGAACCTCGGGCTGCAT
>Ga0315294_10004323_pt1 | contig 15479 bp, 14 predicted proteins | sample YL17G13_40_MG_FD_203626 | JGI IMG/M metagenome (GOLD analysis project Ga0315294, IMG submission 203626) | Sediment microbial communities from Yellowstone Lake, YNP, Wyoming, USA - YL17G13_40 | ecosystem: Environmental > Aquatic > Freshwater > Lake > Sediment | place: USA: Wyoming | collected... | reverse complement strand
CGATACGAACGGCAGGAAGCTTGAAGTGTAATATCGGTTTTCGGCCATCGATTACTTCCGTCAACCGATAACGAAACCGTATGAAAAGGTTTCTTAACGTTTCGGGAGGTTGCGGAAAAAGCAACCTTAAGAAACCTCAAGAAACATCCCGAAACTTCAAGAAACATCGCTAAATCTACATCAAAAATGAATTATTCAACAATCTCACAACCGTAAACCGCTAACCGAGACATCATGATACCAATGTTTAAGCCATATATGTCAGAAAAGGTTATGCCAGCGCTGGCAGAGGTGCTTGCATTGTCCTGGATAGGCCAAGGCCCTGCCGTTGACAGCGTAGAGAAGAAATTTGAACGGATGTTTAATACCTTTGGAGCCCTTACATTAAATTCCTGCACCTCAGCTCTGCACTTAGCGCTTGTCTTGGCAGATGTGAAAGATGGCGATGAAGTTATCAGTACGCCACTGACCTGTTCTGCGACTAATATACCTATTCTTTATCAGAGGGCCAAACCTGTCTTCGCTGACATTCAGAAGACAGCGCTTAATATTGACCCCAAGAGCATAAAGGAAAAATTATCAAAAAAGACAAAAGCTATTGTAATTGTGCACTGGGGCGGCGAACCCTGCGATATGGATGAGATACTCGAAATAGCCAGAGAACGAAAGATACCTGTAATCGAAGATGCTGCGCATGCTCTGGGTGCTATGTATAGGGGGAAATATATTGGCACAATCAGCGATTTTACATGTTTTTCATTTCAGGCGATAAAGCAGATTACATCTGTAGACGGCGGAATCCTTGTATGCAAGGACCCCAGGGCTTATAAACGCGGGAAGCTTTTGAGATGGTATGGAATAGACAGAGCCTCTAAAGGAGACATATATTGGAAATTCAAAGTTGAAGAAGCAGGCTTTAAGTATCATATGAACGATGTTACAGCAACGATACTTTCAATACAACTCGATGACCTCCATAAGGTCAACTCTAGAAGGAAGGAGATAGCCGATCGCTACCGCAAATCCCTAAACAATATCCCGGGATTGACATTGCTCGAAACTAAGAAAGACAGGGAGAGCGGGTATTGGTTATTTACTGTTTTAGTTGAACGCCGCGAAGATTTCATAAAGATGATGAAAGATAACGGCATAGAGACTCATATGGTTCACATCCGCTGCGATGTCTATCCAATCTTCGGCGGCAAACGGCTCAAGTTGCCTGTTATGAACGAAATCGAGCCAAAATATGTTTCGATTCCGTTGCACGCAGCTCTGACAGATGACGATGTCGAGAAGATAATTACGACTATTAAGAAGGGCTGGTAGTATTTAGCTTTCAGCCTTCAGCCATCAGCTGACAGCTGAAGACCGATGACTGATAGCTGAAATAGCGTTATAACAAGGATAAAGCAATGCGCTGCGACATAGTAATTCCGGTTTGGAACATGAAGAAGCTCACAGAAGAGTGCGTAAATAGCATTGTCCGCAACACAAAATTTCCATATCGAATTATTATAGTTGACAACGCAAGCGATGATGAGACGCGGCGATATTTAGAAAGTCTTAAGAGAAGAAGCGATGTAGATGTCGCGGTTATAAGAAATGAAGAAAATCTGGGGAACTCGAAAGCAGCCAATCAGGGCATACGGGCCTCTGACGCAGAGTATGTATGCATACTTGACAATGACACGCTTGTCATGGAGAACTGGCTGACAGAAATGATAGATGTTGCCCGGAAGGATGAGGGTATAGGAGTCGTTAATCCTTTAAGTAATTATGGTTCAAAAAAACCGTTGGGTAAAAGCTGGGAAGATATAGCCCGCCAGATATACGAGAAGAATAAAGGAACTTATATAGAAACGGCAGCAGCGATTGGTTTCTGTTTTTTGATTAAGCGGAAGGTAATCGAAAGCATAGGACTTTGGCCTGAGGGATATGGGCCGGGTTATTTCGAGGACACAGAATATTCTATAAGAGCCGTAAAAAATGGATATAAAGTAGTAATAGCACAAGGGGCATACGTCGTGCATCTGGAACATTCCTCTTTTAAAAAGACAGGTTTTTTCGATGAGCTTTTTGAAAAGAACCAGAGATTATTCTATGATAAATTTGGACAGTCTAAGAGGATGCTATACATCCTTACAGGGAAGAGGACATTTGGCCTCGACAGGAATGCTTATGAGAATGCCCAGAATAGACAGTGGATATGGGTCTTTTTACAAAGAGGAACAAATATAGAGTTGCCCCGGCATGCTTATATAAAACTTTTCCGTTTAAACAATTCCTTTTTTCAACTCAATTGCATTCTGCGCATATTAAAGAGGAAAAAGAAATTCGATGTAATTTATAGTGACTCGCCTTCGTTGAGTAGGAAACTAGAGCTTCTTAAAACGTTACATAAGGCAGAGGTGAAGAGCAGGTGAATAGTCGATGGTCGATAGACTATAGACTATAGACTACTTGATAAGATAAAGAGGCAAAATGGATATAGGTGTAATAGGCGCAGGTTATGTCGGGCTTGTAACAGCCGCATGTTTTGCAAGTCTTGGCAGCAAGGTAATATGCGTTGATAAGGATAGGGAAAAGATAAAATCCCTTAAAAAAGGAAAAGTCCCTATATACGAGCCTGGGTTGGAAAAAGTGGTAAAGGATGGATTGAGCAAAAAAAGACTCATTTTTACCACGAATATCAACCTTGCCGTAAAAAAATCCACAATAATATTTATAGCTGTAGGGACGCCGCCGAAGGATAACGGCGAGGCCGATTTGTCGTATGTAGAGGATGTGGCGCGTAAGATAGCTATTGAAATGCCGTCATATCGGTTAATTGTGGAGAAGAGCACCGTCCCTATCCGTACAGGTAAAAAAATCGAGGAGACTGTAAAGGCAAATAATAGAAGAAGGATAAAATTTGATGTAGCTTCCAATCCTGAATTTTTAAGAGAAGGCCAGGCCATAAACGACTTTATGCATCCGGATAGAATTGTGATAGGCGTTAGGTCCTCAAAAGCACGCGATATACTGACGAGGCTTTACGAGAATTTTAAAGCGCCTATTATCGTTACGGATATCGAAAGCGCGGAACTTATAAAACACGCCTCCAATTCTTTTCTTGCCACAAAGATTTCGTTTATGAATTCGATAAGCAACATATGCGAGAAATGCGGCGCGGACGTTATTAAAGTAGCGAAAGGTATGGGATTGGATAGGCGCATAGGAAAGGATTTCTTGAGTGCCGGGGTTGGTTTTGGCGGCTTCTGTTTTCCCAAAGACCTCGAGGCCTTCATAAGGATATCGGAAAATGTGGGTTATGAATTTGACATTTTAAAGGCTGTAAAGAAGGTGAACGACCACCAGAAGATGCATTTTGTAAAAAAGATAGAAGAGGCCTTGTGGATATTAAGCGGCAAGACAGTTACCGTCTTGGGGTTGTCATTTAAACCTAATACAGACGATATAAGATACGCCCCTTCAATCGACATAATTAATATGCTTAAAAATGAAGGTGTAAAAATTAAAGTCTTTGACCCGAAGGCTATGAATAACGCAAAAAAAGTACTTACAGCTGTTACATTTTGCAAAGATGTTTATAGTGCCGTCAGAAATAGCGATTGCCTTGCGATTGTTACCGAGTGGAATGAATTTAAGGAGATGGACCTTAAGCGTGTCAAGAGACTGATGAGGCAACCCCTCATAGTGGACGGAAGGAATATATATAACCCCAATATTGTCAAAAAACTCGGTTTTAAATATATCGGGATAGGAAGATAACCATGATAGATGGAATGAAAGTAAAGAAATTAAAGGTTATTCCCGACGAGAGAGGTCGGTTAATGGAGATATTGAGAAGAGACGACAGCATTTTTCAGAAATTCGGGCAGGTATATATGACAACTGCTTTCCCGGGGATAGTAAAGGCGTGGCACTACCACAAACTCCAGACCGATAACTTCACATGTATAAGCGGAAAAGTAAGATTTGCGCTCTATGATTCAAGAGAGGACTCGCCGAGCTACAAAGAGACAGCCGAATTCATCATAAGTTTGGATAGCCCTGTTTTAATCCAGATTCCTCCTTTTGTATATCACGGCTTTAAATGTATAGGAGATAAAGAGGCAATAATTATAAATACAATTACAGAGCCTTATAATTCTAAAAACCCGGATGAGTATCGAGTTGACCCTTATGACAACGACATACCGTATAATTGGAGAAGGTGATAGAAAATGAAAGGTGTTATTTTAGCAGGCGGGCTGGGCAAGCGCCTTATCCCATTGACAAAGATAACAAATAAACATCTGCTTCCGGTTTATTCAAAACCCATGATATACTACCCAATACAAACTCTTGTGGACGCGGGTATAGAAGACATACTTTTAGTAACAGGGGGCAATCATGCAGGAGAATTTTTGAGACTCTTAGGCGATGGCCATGCCTTTGGGCTGAAGCATATAAATTATACATACCAGGAAGGGGAAGGCGGTATAGCCGATGCGCTTAGGCTTGCCGAGCATTTTGCCGATGGCGAGAAAATTATAGTCATTCTCGGCGACAATATAATAGAAAAAAGTATAAAAAAATATATCGACAATTTTGCCAAACAACCCTGCGGCGCAAGAATCTTAATCAAAGAAGTTGAAGATCCATTGCGATTCGGGGTGGTGGAGATAAAAAACTGGAAGATTATATCGATAGAAGAAAAACCCAGGAAACCCAAATCCAGTTATATCGTCACCGGAATTTATATGTATGATTCACAGGTATTTGATATCATAAAGAAACTTAAGCCCTCAAAGAGAGGCGAGCTTGAGATTACAGATGTAAATAACGCTTATCTTAAAAAAGGGGAACTTCATTACGATATATTAAAAGGGTGGTGGACGGATTCGGGCACATTTGATTCGCTTTTAAAAGCCAATACCTTGGTTGCAAAAAAGGAAAAGCGGCAAGGTACTGGTCTCGAAGAGGTAAAATAAAATATGAAAATCAGGCCGAAGATGAAAATTCTTGTAACCGGTGGGGCAGGGTTCATAGGCTCCAATTTCATAAGGTATATATTGAAGAAATACCAAGACTATGAAGTGACAAATCTGGACAAACTGACTTATTGCGGAAATACAGATAATTTACGCGATGTTCAAGATAACCCAAAGTACACCTTTATAAAAGGAGATATAAAGGATGCCGATGTTGCAAATAAAGCTATGGAAGGATGCGATGTCGTGGTGAATTTTGCGGCAGAGAGCCACGTCGATAGGTCAATAAAAAATCCCAACCACTTCGTAAAGACAAATGTGCACGGAGTATTAACTCTTCTCAGGGTCGCGAAAACTATGAACATATCCCGATTTATACAGATAGGTACCGACGAGGTATATGGCAGCATAGAGAAGGGAAGTTTTACTGAAGAGAGCATTCTCAACCCCCGCAGTCCTTATTCTGCAAGCAAAGCCGGTGCGGATCTTCTGGCGCTTTCATTCTATACCACATACAAGCTGCCTGTCATCGTCATTAGAAGTTCAAATAATTTCGGCCCATATCAATATCCGGAAAAACTAGTACCTCTTTTTATAACTAACGCGTTAGAAAATAAGAAGCTTCCGCTGTATGCCGATGGGACGAACATGAGAGACTGGCTCTTTGTTCTTGACAATTGCGAGGCAATAGACATAGTTCTACATAAAGGCAAGATAGGTGAAATATACAACGTAAGCAAGGGGGACGAGATTACAAACATAGAATTGACGCGCAAGATTTTGAGGTATGTGGGGAAAGGTGAAGACCTGATTCAGTTTGTTAAAGATAGGCCCGGCCACGATAAGCGATATTCTCTGGATTGCGCAAAGATTAAGGCATTGGGATGGCAGCCGCGTCATGATTTTGAAAGCGCCCTTAAAGAGACGATAGAGTGGTACAGGGAGAATAAAGAGTGGTGGGAACCTCTGAAGAGGTCGGCCGAATACATAAGGGCTGGAAAAAGGACAATTAGTTCGTAGTCAAAATTCAAATATCAAAAATCTCTGCCACAAAAATTGGCGGAAATGAGTTTAAACATTACTGCGCGGCAGTAAACTTAGTTATCCACAATAGTAGGAGGGGTTTAAACCCCTCCTACTATATCTTTACCTCGAACATATTGACTTTTAAAGGGAAATTTTTGCATTTTGATATTTGATATATAAATAACCGAAACAGGCATCGTAACCGTAGCCTGTAGACGTTACCGTAATTAGAATAAAAATTGTAAATATCGCTCTTGAATTATATATTGTGATAAATACAGAAGTAAAGCAATTGACAACCAGAGATTGAAAAGGAATCGGAAATATGTGTAAAACAAAAATCCTCGTTACCGGTTCAAGCGGGATGCTTGGCATAGATTTGACTCTACTTTTGAGGCGTACATACGATGTTATCGGTATAGATATTGTTAAAAGCAATAATCCCGATTGCGGCGCCGAAGATTTTATAATGTGCGATATAACAGACAGGCAAGCAGTAGTAGATACAATTAAAAAATCAAATGCGGATATAGTATTACATACGGCTGCCTGGACCGATGTAGATGGCTGTGAACTCGATAAAGAGAACGCGATGAAGATAAATGCCGAAGGCACACACAATATAGCACTGGGTTGTAAAGAGATAAATGCGACTATGTTTTATATTAGCAGTGATTTTGTCTTTGACGGCACCAAAAAAGAACCATATATAGAGGAGGACGAATCCAACCCCTTGAATATCTACGGGTTATCAAAGCTTAAGGGGGAGGAATCGGTGCAAAAAGAGTTCGGCAGATACTTCATTGTCAGAACCAGCTGGCTGTTTGGTAAAAATGGAGAGAATTTCGTGGACATCATTCTGGATAAGGCAGAGCGAAAAAAGGAGCTGAGAATCGTTATGGACCAATTCGGTTCGCCTACTTTTACGAAAGATTTATCAGCGGCGCTTGAAAAACTGATTTCGTTTTCGTTAAAGGATAAGGCTCTCGGAGGTATTTACCATTTTTCCAATAGCGGCAGTTGTTCGTGGTATAAATATGCTGAAGAGATTCTCAAGATTGCTGGAAGGAGCGAGGCGAAACTTTTACCGATAACTTCTGCAGAACTCGATAGGCCGGCTACAAGACCCCCTATGTCAGTGCTGAACATAGATAAATATTCAGAACTCTGCGGGGAAAGACCGAGGGATTGGCAATCGGCGTTACAGGATTATCTCGTAAACGAACAAAGGATTAGAAAATACTATGTACAACATTTTAAGAAATAAGATTGAAAAAAGAACAGCGAGAATAGGCGTTATAGGGTTAGGGTATGTTGGGCTACCCCTCGCAGTCGCTTTTGCGGAAAAGGGATTTGAAGTTGCAGGTATAGATGTTAGCTCCAATAGAGTTAACTCCATAAAAAGCGGCAGATCCTATATTATGGATGTCCCGACAGAAACAACAGCTAAACTTGTTTCAGACAAACTGCTTGGTGCCACAGAGGACTATTCGGCGGTTAAAAGGCTGGATGCGGTAATAATATGCGTCCCGACACCCTTGAGCAAAACAAAGGAACCCGATATATCTTTTATAATGGCAGCAGTAAAAAATATCATAAAAAATAGAAAGAAGGGCCAGCTTTACGTATTGGAGAGCACGACATATCCTGGAACGACCGAAGAGATGCTTCTTCCGAAATTTCAGGAGGGCCATTTTAAGATTGACAGAGATTTCTTTCTCGCATTTTCTCCTGAACGGGTAGACCCGAGAAATAAAGTTTATAATACTAACAATATCCCCAAAGTAGTAGGAGGAGTAACTAAAAAGTCTACCGCATTGGCTAAATTGCTATATGGCAAAATAGTTGACAAAGTCATACCTGTTTCCTCAAGCAAGGTAGCAGAGATGGCAAAGTTATTAGAAAATACATTTAGAAGCGTCAATATCGGACTTGTCAATGAGCTTGCTTTGATGTGCGAAGCATTAAATACAGATGTGTGGGAAGTCATAGATGCGGCTAAGACAAAACCGTTCGGATTTATGCCTTTTTATCCCGGCCCCGGAATTGGAGGACATTGTATTAATATAGACCCCTTATACCTTTCGTGGAAGGCAAATCTGCACGGGTTCAGGTCAAGATTCATTGAGATCGCCGATAATATAAATTCATCTATGCCTCAGTATGTCGTAAGCAGAGTTATAAGCGCGCTTAATAAAAGAGGCAAGCTAGTTAGAGGTTGCAGGATATTAGTGCTGGGTGCTGCCTACAAGAAAGACGTTAATGATATAAGGGAATCGCCTTCTCTTGAGATAATCAGATTATTTATGGAAGAAGAGGCCATCGTCAGTTATTACGACCCCTATGTCCCCAGCGTGAAAGTTAATGGAAGCACACTAAAGGCATCGAATATCAGCAAAGATTTTCTTAGGAAACAGAATTGTGTTGTTTTAGCCACTGACCACGAAGCATTTGATTACAAAAGAATAGCAGAAAATTCAAAATTGGTGTTTGATGCAAGGAACGCTTTTTGCAACGCAAACATTAAAAGCAAAAATATAATAAGGCTTTAAAACGGTTATCGGTTTACGGTTAACGGTTCGCGGTTAACTATTGATTAAACAAAGGAAAGACCATGGAAACATATCTCGTTACAGGGGGCGCAGGTTTTATAGGTTCAAATATCGTTGAGGAGTTACTTAAAAAAGGGCACAGAGTAAAAGTTATGGACAACTTTATAACAGGAAAGAGGGAAAACATCGCGCCGTTTTTAGACGATATAGAACTTATAGAAGATGACGTAAGAGACTTTGAAGCTGTCAAAAAAGCCGCTAAGGGCGCAGATTACGTGTTACATCAAGCGGCTTTGAGGAGTGTTCCAAAATCGGTTGATGACCCCGTTCTTACCAATGATATCAACATTAACGGCACCTTAAATATACTTCTGGCATCCAAAAAGATGGGCGTGAAGAGGGTGGTCTATGCCTCCAGCAGTTCAGTGTATGGAGATTGCGATGTCTTTCCCGAAAAAGAGGATTTCGTCCCTAAGCCCATTTCGCCTTACGCGGTCTCTAAGCTTACAGGTGAACATTACGGATACACCTTTAGCCAAACTTTTGGTTTAGAGGTCGTTTCGCTTAGATATTTCAATGTCTTCGGGCCACGGCAGAATCCTGAATCTAAGTATTCAGCAGTCATCCCTGCTTTTATATCAAGAATGCTTAAGGGTAAGCCACCTGTAATAGAAGGCGACGGCAATCAGTCGAGGGATTTTACTTACGTCGGAAATGTTGTCGATGCCAACTTAGCCGCCGCAAAGACTAAAGACATAAGCGGCGAGATATTTAATATAGCTTGCGGCGAATCATATTCAGTACTTTATATTGTTGAACATCTCAATAAACTTCTTGGCAAAAAAATTACGCCAAAATTTGCGCCTACGAGAAAAGGAGATGTTCGTAAGACGATAGCTGATATCTCGAAGATGAAGAAGCTGTTAAAAGTTGAACCCAAGGTTAATTTTAAATCAGGGCTTAAGAAGACGCTGGAGTGGTTTCAGGTTGGCTCATAGGTCATAGCTCATAGGGAATAGGGAATAGGGAATAGGGAATAGGGAATAGGGAATAGAACATTGTTAATAACTTATTCCTAAGAGCTAAGAGCCAAGAGCTAATAGAGGTTGCGGAGGTTGCAGAAGTTAGTCAACAGTCCATAGACCATAGACTATCGACCATAGACTCTCTTGTGCTAATTAAGAAATCGACATGAAACGAATACTGATAACAGGCGGCGCAGGTTTTATAGGCTCCCATTTGTGTTCCTTTCTATTTGAAAAAGGATTTCATATCATCTGCATGGACAGCCTTATAACGGGAACTAAAGACAATATATCGCACCTCTTAAGTAAAAAGAATTTTGAATTTATACAACACGACGTGACCAAGTATATAGACGTAGATGGGGCATTGGATTATGTATTACATTTTGCTTCGCCCGCAAGCCCAATAGATTATATGAAATTCCCCATACAGACGCTAAAGGTCGGCTCACTCGGAACGCATAATGCTTTGGGTCTCGCAAAAGCAAAAAAGGCGAAGTTTATGTTGGCCTCTACGAGTGAAGTCTACGGAGACCCTACTGTCCATCCTCAACCGGAGAGCTATTGGGGCAATGTGAACAACGTGGGTCCGCGCGGGGTATATGATGAGAGCAAGAGATTTGCTGAGGCAATCACAATGGCGTATTATAATACGCATGGGCTTGACGTAAAGATAGCGCGCATATTTAACGCGTACGGGCCCCGGATGAGAAAGATCGACGGACGGGCAATACCTGCATTTATCGAACAGGCATTACATGATAAACCTTTAACTATTTTTGGCGATGGTTCGCAGACCCGCAGCTTTTGCTATATTGCCGATATGATAGACGGGATATATAAGCTGATGAACTCAAACCTTAACTCGCCTGTAAATTTAGGGAGCCCCGATGAGCTGACAATTCTTGAACTTGCGAAGAGAATCGTAGAATTGACAGGTTCGAAAAGTAAGATTGAATTTAAGAAACTTCCCGTAGATGACCCCAAGACGAGGCAGCCTGATATATCTTTGGCAAAAAGAGAACTAAATTGGAAACCGACGGTTACATTAAAAGAAGGTTTGAAAAGGACCATTGCCTGGTTTGAGGAAAATAATTGAGCGAAAGGATAGCTTAGCGACCAGAGGCCTGAGGTCAAATGCTTATTCATGAAAGAAACCAGCTATTACGAAAGTGAAAGAGAAGATATTATAACATTGATCCCGTACGATGTGAGACGCCTGCTCGATGTAGGGTGCGGCTTCGGCCTTATGGGCAAGCGGCTAAGAAAAGAACGGAATGATAATATTGAGGTGGTTGGCATTGATAATGAAGAAAGAGTTATAAATATAGCAAGGAATAATGTAGGCGAACTCATAATAGGTGATGTTGAAGATTTAAAACTGCCCTTTGAACAGGGCTATTTCGACTGTTTAGTATACGGCGATATCTTAGAACATCTCAAAAATCCATGGAAACTTTTGAAAGACCACGCGTATTATTTAAAGAAAGGCGGCTATTGCATAGCAAGCATCCCGAACATATCTCATTATAGTATTATCAAAGGCCTTCTGAATAATAAATGGCAATATACGTCATCAGGCGTAATGGATGGGACTCACCTGAGATTTTTTACATTAGATGGAATAAGAGATATGTTCAGAGATGCGGGATACGCCATTGAAGAGGAAAAAAGATATATAAGGGCTTCGAAGTCGAAGAGGTTTCTGAATAAAATATTGGGCGGAAGATTAAACTACCTATTGACTGAGCAATATATCATAAGGGCGAGGTTTGATTAGGCGATGGAAGAAAAAACCGTAAGCATAGTAATGCCTGTATGCAACATGCTGGGTTTTACGAAATTATGTATAGATTATATACGGAAAAATACAATTGTGCCATATGAATTGGTTATAGTTGACAACGGCTCCACCGACGGCACTCAGGAATATTTCAAGGAGCTTTCGAAGGAATTGGAGGTACGTTATTTGCGAAATGAGATAAATCTCGGCCCGATAATAGCCATAAATCAAGGCATAAAGGCGAGTAAATATGAATATATCTGCCAGATACATAACGATGTTGTAATATTCGAAAAGGGATGGCTTAAAAAGATAGTCTCGATTATGGAGGGAGACCCTACTATAGGTATAGTGTGTCTGGCCGGAAGGCAGTATATCCGCAAGGACTCCTCCTGCGACGAAGATAGTCTAAAGCATAATCTTCTGAGCGTAGGCCTTAACCCGCCTATGAAAAATGTAGTAGAGGATATCGCAGTAATAGATGGACTGTGCTTTGTCTTTCCGAAGAAACTGATAAAAGAAATCGGGCTTCTCGACGAGACATACGGAATGATGCATTTCTACGATATGGATTTCTCATTGGCCAGTCTAAAAGCAGGTTATAGAAATGTGGCTGTCAACGTGTTGGCTTTTCATGTGGGCAACGGGGGCACCACAAGGCGTTCCGACTATTATAAAAGCTTGGTGCCCGATGACCTGAGGTTGTATAACAAAAATAGCAAAATTTTTAAGAGAAAATGGAAGGGGATGCTTCCATATGATGTGCGAAAGCCCGTTATTCTTTAGCAACGCTTAGAGGTTATGAGATGAATTACTTAGATGAACTGGAGAATCAGTCTATTTACATAATACGCGAAGCATACAATAAGTTTAAAAAACTGGCGGTGTTGTGGTCTGTCGGCAAGGACTCCACGGCTTTGATATGGCTTATACGCAAGGCTTTCTTCGGACATTGTCCGCTTCCGGTTGTACATATCGACACCTCTTTTAAAATCCCGGCTATGATTAAATATCGGGATAAACTTGCGCGCGATTGGAATCTCAATCTTATTGTTGCGAAAAACGCAAAGGCTCTTAGGGAAGGAGTGAGGCCCGAGAAAGGTCGGGTAAAATGCTGTGAGGCCTTGAAGACAGAGGCGTTACAGCTACTTTTAGCAGAAAAAGGCTATAACGGTTTATTGCTCGCCATAAGGCGGGACGAGGAAGGAACCCGCGCAAAGGAGAGAATCTTTTCCCCAAGAAATAAAAATTTTGAGTGGGACTTCAAAGACCAGCCGCCGGAATTATGGGAACAGTTCAATACGAATTTTGATGAAGATACTCACGTGCGGGTTCATCCTATATTGCAATGGACGGAGCTCAACGTGTGGGAATATATCGAGAAGGAAAATATCCCGGTTATCGACCTCTATTTCGCCAAAAACGGCGAACGCTATAGGTCGTTAGGATGCGAACAATGCACGGGAAGATTTAAGTCCGATGCAAAAACTATCGCCCAGATTATAGAAGAGTTGAAGCACACTAAATACCAGGAGCGTGCAGGCCGCGCACAGGATAAAGAAGATACCTACGCTATGCAGAGACTGAGAGTTAAGGGGTATATGTAAATGAGACCACAACTTACGGAGCGACAGCAAACGTAAGTTGTATGGTCGAATTTATCCCGAGCCCCGAAGTTCTGGGGCGAGGGATCTCACGTATTTTTAAATTCCCCCCACCGTTTTGCTTCGCTTTTACGCAGCAAAACGAAGCAGTGGGGGGAATTTATCCCAATCGACGCGCGACGTATAAGGAGCGCATTCTTGTCGATGGGCGCGAGGCGGTGAGCGCCCCTTGTTATGAAATTCTACGCTGGCGAAGGCGGATAAATGACAACACTATAAAAGCTATGGATACAAAAGATTTGGTACATATTGCGATCGTAGGCCATATAGACCATGGGAAATCGACGCTTATCGGCAGAATGCTCAACGATTCAAATTCTTTGCTTGACGGCAAAATCGAATCTGTAAAACAGGCCTGCGCCAGGCAGGGCAAGCAGTTCGATTTCGCTTTTTTACTCGACGCATTTGAGGAAGAACGCTCCCAGGGCGTTACTATCGATACGACGCAAATTAGGTTTAATACCCCGGAGAGAGAATACGTCATTATAGATGCGCCGGGACATAAGGAGTTTGTAAAGAATATGGTCACAGGGGCATCCTATGCCGATGGCGCTCTTCTCGTTATTGCAGCGGATGAAGGTATAAAAGAACAATCCAGGCAACACGGGCATCTCTTAGGTCTACTTGGCATAAAACAGGTGGGCGTGGTAGTTAACAAGATGGACGCTGTTAAATATTCATCCAAGAGATTTTCAGAAATAGAAACGGAGTATAGGCATTTTTTAAATGATAAGAAAATATCTTCCATGGGTTTTATCCCTGTAAGCGCAAAGAACGGAGATAATGTTTATCATAGGTCAAAAAATATGGAATGGTATACAGGACCTACCGTTTACGAGATGTTAAAACAGTTTAGACATAATGAACAACCGGAAGGTTTACCCTTGCGCATGGTCGTCCAGGATGTCTATAAATTCGACGATAGGCGGATACTGGCGGGTAGGGTAGAGTCAGGTTCTATAAAAGCTGGAGATAGAATAGTATTTTCTCCGGCGAATAAAATAAGCCGCGTAGAGACAATCGAGAAATGGGCAGTTCCGGATAAGCCGGCCGTTTCTTCGGCTGGCGAATCGATAGGGGTAACCCTCAAGGAGCAGCTTTTTCTTGAACGGGGAGAGATAATTTCTTACGAAAAAGATATGCCATATATTGCGGATGAATTTTCAGCAACTTTCTTTTGGATGAAAAAAGCGCCCCTGATGCTTAAGAAGGAATATCTACTTCGATTGGCAACGCAAGAAGTTGTCTGTGAGATAACAAAGATCAAGAGCGTTACAAAAGTTTCAAATAACGATATTGTTACAACTCATCGAAACCGAGTTGATAATAATGAAGCTGCCGAAGTAGTTATAAGGACAAGGAAGCCAATAGCCTTCGATGCATTTTCAAAGGTTCAAGATACAGGCAGATTTGTCATCGTGGACGGAGGCATTGTCAGCGGCGGAGGCATTATATCTTCCGGCGATTATCCTGATATGAGATTCCTCCTGGCAAGCGAGGTTAAAAGTAAAAATATCTCATGGGCTATAGGAAAAGTATCCGTTGCGGATAGGCGTAAGAGATATAACCATGAACCAGCGGTTTTGTGGTTTACAGGATTGCCTGCCTCAGGGAAATCAACTATAGCTACCGAGCTTGAAAAGAAGCTTTTTCAGGAAAATATCCATACATACGTCTTAGACGGAGATAATATCCGCCATGGGCTAAATAGCAATCTCGGTTTTTCTCCTGACGACCGCCTCGAGAATATACGGAGGATTGCCGAAGTAGCTAAGCTTTTCTGCGACGCAGGACTTATAGTAATAACGGCTTTTATTTCACCTTATGCGTCTGTAAGGGAGATGGCCAGAAAAATTATAGGCGAGGACAATTTTATCGAAGTCTACTTAGAGTGCCCTATTGAGGTATGCGAAGCCAGAGATCCGAGAGGGTTGTATAAAAAAGCAAGAACCGGCGAGATAGAAGATTTCACCGGCGTATCCGCTCCTTATGATATTCCCCAGAATCCCGAGTTAAAAATTCCCACTCACAAACTGAGCGTCGATGAATCTATTAATGCAATCATAAGATATTTAAAAGGGCGCAATCTAATAGAGTAAATTTAAATTAAATATGTCAGATCAAATAAGCCCATTAAAATTGGTTATCGTCGGAGGCCCCGGAAGGACAGGGGGAACGATGCTTGTTCGCCTGCTCGATGGAAATCCAAAACTAGCTTGCCACCACGCATACTATACCCTTTTGACCAGAGAAGGAGGAAGACCCGATTATTACCATTGGCCGCGCCTTAAGAAACTACGTAACCGTTCCAATTGGATTAGTCTTTGGTTTAATCTTCCAAAGCAGATGATTTCCATCCATCCTATTACTGGCAAGATTGTAAGAGGCGGGATGCAGGATTTCGACGCCGGTATTACGGAAAAAGAGTTTATGGATTTTTTAAAAGGGCGTTT
>Ga0315294_10004320_pt1 | contig 15481 bp, 11 predicted proteins | sample YL17G13_40_MG_FD_203626 | JGI IMG/M metagenome (GOLD analysis project Ga0315294, IMG submission 203626) | Sediment microbial communities from Yellowstone Lake, YNP, Wyoming, USA - YL17G13_40 | ecosystem: Environmental > Aquatic > Freshwater > Lake > Sediment | place: USA: Wyoming | collected... | reverse complement strand
GACCTCACTGTAACCATACCGCCTGAATCCAGACTCTTTGAGCATAAAATTCTCAAGCACGGCATTGATGTTCTGAAAAAAATCCAGCCGCTCGGCCGTCTTGAACACGCCGACGCAAAAGAAAAAATATTCGGCATAGCCGTTGATATTGGCACTACGACAGTTGTTGCGAAACTGATTGATATGACGACCGGCCAATGTGTTGCGACAGAGGCAGCCGTCAATCCACAGGTTCGATACGGCGACGATGTAATCAGCAGAATCGCTTATGCCCAAACCGACGAAAAACTGCTGGAGCTGCACAAAGTGATAATAGACTGCATAAACAGGCTGACGGCGAAACTTTGTGACACGGCGGCTATTGCCGCAAAGCAGATACTTCAAATGTGCGTCGTCGGCAACACAACTATGAACCATATCTTTCTCAAACTGCCCATAAAACAGCTTGGCCAGGCGCCATACAGGGCTTTTTCGGTAGAAGCAAAAGATGTCCCCTCCAACGAGTTGTCCCTGCAAATCAACCCCGCGGGCAACGTTCACACAGTCGAGAATATAGCCGGATTTGTCGGCTCGGACACCACCGCTGTTGCACTGGCGGTGGATGTGGATTCGGCTGAGGAAATGACCCTTGTGGTCGACATCGGCACAAATGGCGAGATTGTGCTTGGCACAAAAAATAAACTTTACGCCGCAAGCTGTGCCGCAGGCCCCGCGCTGGAAGGCGCACGCATCACTTACGGCAGCAGGGCGGTTGAAGGCGCGATAGAGGCTGTTGTGGCGAATGAGGAAGACATAACAGTGGATGTGATAGGTAACTGCCCGCCGCGGTCTATTTGCGGCAGCGGCCTTATAGATGCTGTTGCCGTATTGCTGAATCTGGGTGTTATTGATTCGAGCGGACGCTTTGCAGAAAAGAAAACGCTTCAAACCCGTTTGCCGCAGGCAATATTATCTCGTATTGTAGAACACGATGACCAGCCTGCCTTTGTTATTGCTTATTCCTCAAATGACTCGAAGCCGGTTGTGCTGACGCAGAGGGATGTTCGGCAAATGCAGCTTGCAAAAGCCGCCATTCGTGCCGGCATTGGACTCCTGCAGAAAAAATTCGATATTGATGATTCCGGTATAAAGCATATTTTTCTGGCAGGCGCTTTTGGCAATTACATCAGACCGGAAAGCGCCCTCCGGACAGGCCTGCTGCCCAGTGTGCCGATTGAGCGGATTCATTTTGTCGGCAACGCCGCCTCTTCCGGCGCACAAATGATTCTCCTGAGCAGTCATTACCGGTCGCTGGCCAAAAAGCTGGCTCGCAAAATCGAGTATATCGAAATCGCCAATGAAAAAGACTTCGCATCGGTTTTCGCAGACTGTATGCTGTTTTAGCCCTGGCGGATAAAATAGACTCGACAAGCTCGCTACAGGTGGGTTTGACCCCCGACCACAACATTCGAGGGCAGGCAGGGCAGGCAAGCTCACTACAGGTGGTTCGACTCTGCTCACCATAAATTGGCTTTGATTGGGTTCGTTTTGGCTTCGTTTTGAATAACAGTTCATAGTTCATAGTTCATTGTAATTCGTTGTCTTTACTAAGGTTACAACCATTTTTGGCATTTCGGAAATTGGGTTCGTTTCGCATAATTTTGTTGTTTTGATTGATTTTTTCGCCCAAGGCAGACAATCATTGCCTCCGCCTTGGCCCCGATTAAATCGGGACAAAGGCGGATAAGTCCGCCAAACGAATAGGCGGATAAATTTTTTTATCGAATTTTTAAAAAAACATCGAGACGTAGTGTTTCTCTACAATTGGGCGAACCTGCGAGTTTGAGTCGAAAAAGGTTCTTGATTCTCGATTCCCGACTCTTGTAACTCGATGTGACAAAAGGAGTAAAAAAATTTTCAAATTAGCCGTATTTGGTGCGCAGGTAGATGCGTTTTTGATTGATTTCTTAATCGCGGATTACGCGGGAAATTTTGGCGTTTGCTTGATTGCTGTTGCCCACAGGGTAAATTTCCGGAAGCCGACCCCAGCCAAAAAACTTACTGGGGCAGGTCGGCTGCAAATTAGAATACAGAGTAAAAGCAATCAATTCTTAGGGGACTCAGTGCCGTCGAATACGGTGGGGGTAGTGTTATGAGAGATGTTTTGCATCACGCGGAAGGAGCAATTATCCGTCTTCTGCACTTTTTGCTAATTGCTATTAGACCTGCGAATGCACTGTCGCGAACAAGGCTATCCTCGTCGGTCAGGGCCTTTAGAAGCGGTTCGATTGCCCTCTCGTTGCCTATATCTCCCAGAGCTTCAGCTGCTCTCCAGCGAATACCACTATCCCTATCAGTCAGGGCTTTTAACAGTGGTTCAATTGCTTTCTCGCTGCCTATTTTCCCAAGAGTATAAGCTGCTCTCCAGCGAATACCACCATCCCTGTCAGTCAGGGCTTTTAACAGTGGTTCAATTGCTTTCTCGCTGTCTATTTTTACAAGAGCTTCGGCTGCTTTCTGGCAAACACTAATATCCTCGTCAGTCAGGGCCTTTAGCAGCGGCTCGATTGCCTTCTCGCTGCCTATATCTCCCAGAACTTCGGCTACGCGCCAGCGAATTTCTCTACCCTTGTCGGTCATCAGGGCCTTTAGCGGTGGCTCGATTGCCTTCTCGCTGCCTATATCCCCTAGAGCTACAACTACATAATTTTGAACAAAGCCATCCTTGTCGTTCAGAGCCTTTAGTAGCGGTTTGATTACCTTCTCGCTGCCTATCCTTCCAAGAGCATAAGCTGCTCTACTTCGAACATCGCTATCCTTGTCGGTTAGAGCCTTTAGCAGCGGTTCGATTATCTTCTCGCTGCCTATATCTCCCAGAACTTCGGCTGCGGCCCAGCGAATACTTCTATTCTCGCCAGTTAAGACTTTTAGCAATGGTTCAATTGCTTTCGTGCTGCCTATTTTTCCCAGAGCAAAGGCTGCTCTAATTCGAACATCGTCATCCTTGTCGGTCACCAGAGCTTTTAGCAGCGGTTCGACTGCCTTCTCGCTGCCTATTTCTCCCAAAGCATAAGCTGCGTAATTACGAACATCGTCATCCTTGTCGGTCACCAGAGCTTTTAGCAGCGGTTCGACTGCCTTCTCGCTGCCTATTTTTCCCAGAGCATCGGCTACTATCCAGATAACATTAATATCCTCATCGGTCAGAGCCTTTAAAAGCGGTTTAATTGCCTTCTCGCTACCTATTTTTCCCAGAGTAGCAGCTGCGTCACCGCGAACGTATCCATGACTGGCAGTCAAAGTAGATATGAGGCTATCTATTATTTTGTTTGGTTTTATACGGCCAAGGACCTCGATAGCACTACCGGTGAGGGGACTAAATCTACCATTTCTATATAGTTCGTACAACTCATCAATGATTCGTTCTTTCAGTACTGGATCTGTAAAATCTGCGTCTGCAATACACTTTCCACACAATATTAAGTTGCTGTAGAAGATGTCCTCTGGCATCCTCTCTCTGATAGTTCTTATGAGAGCGGATGCATTCTTCCGTATTCCTGCGTAGAGAAGAATCGGCTCTTCCCACCATGGCTCATTCAGATGACTTAATATTATATCTGTCGCATTATCCCTTTCTGTCAAATCCAGCGCTGTAAAATATTCCTGAAATGACAGGTGCAGGAAATCATAGCTGTCCATCGAAATCTGTCTAAGCAGGAAACTGCGTTGCCATATTTCCTCAAGAAAAGGAGCCAAATCTTTTTCTTCAAGTCCCAGACGGGGAAAGTGTTCAAGTGTCTGCGTTCGAACTTCCTCTTGGGTCATGATCCTTTTGTTGTTCGTGTGCCCATATAATGCCAGCTTACTGAGAATGAATTTCTTTTTGTCCGCCGCGAATTTATTCTTTAATCGCTTCTGGACGTCCCATTTGCTCAATAAGACTTCTACGCATCGTTGATATAAATCAGCCCTTCTTTCAGGAAGCTTTCTGTCCTCCTCGTAGATAATAGCGATTATGGCAATCATCAGGGGATTTCTCGCAAGTGCTTTTATCTGCTCATTGGCCGTAATTGCTGCGAGCACGGATTTTGCCCGCTCCGGGTCCTTTTGTCCGAACCAATTCTCAGTGAATCTGCCGATCTGGTTATCGTCAAACTCCAGCAACTCGGCCTTGGTAAAACCTCTGAGCTCATCATGATAACCGGCTATTCTTGAGGTAACCAAAACAGGGTTTTTTTTATACTTCTTGATAAACTTTTCAATCTCTTCGGACACCTTTTTCTGGCTTTCCTTACTGGCCAACTCATCAAACCCATCAAGCAGGAGTCGGCATTTTCCTGCCTTAAGGTCCTTCTCAATCCATTTCTTAGCATTTGGAAACTCGTATTTCTCAAACACGGCATCTATATATTCTCTTATGCCCTTATTGCTGTCTGCTAATTGCTGTAACACAATCGGGATTGGAATCAACAGTCTTTCCTGTTTCTCCAGATTCTCCCTGCACCACTTCAGCGCAAGGTATTTTAGAAGCGTGGTCTTGCCCGAACCCGGGTTCCCTACAATCACTAACCTCTTGTAATCTGTCACCGCCAGATCCGAATCCACTACCTTTGCCCGCTCTCTTTGCAACGATGCTTTCTGACCGCGTCTCTCTGCCCGTTTCTCATGGAATATCTTCCATTCCTGCTCTGGTGGTAGCTCACGTACTTCGACCTCTTCGCTCACTTTCATAGAAACGTAAATCTGCTCCAACGATACTGCCTCTCTCTGACCAATCGCCGAGACGTCCTTAATCGTCGTAAAATCCCGCTGCATCGCATTGAAGTACTTATTAAACAAGTCGTATTCATCCCAGAAAGCCGAAGGAAGATGCTTATCAAGTAATTTTATGAGTTGATTACCATCTATACAGGTCACGGGCTTGTCGCGATTTGTATCTCGCAGAGATGCCCAAAACGAATCCTTTGCTTCTTCAAGAAATTCGTTTGAAGTAAGAAGAACAAACTTATCTATATTCCTCTTCTTCCCGTCGATTGCATCTGTAAATTGTTCCCCAAAAGCCTCTGAAGTCTGCCTTAATAAACCGTCAATGTCACTAGTTGTTATTTTGGTCTTTTTTACCTGAACCGCAGTATATATCCTTTTGTCGTATTCGTCTTCCTTATAACAAATTATGTCTTTTCCGAATTCGAGCTTTCGGTGGGTATAGCGGACGTTTTGGAATCCCATGCCCTTGGATTCATAAAGTGGTATTAGGAACTTTTTTGTAAGCTCCTTTTCACTCAATGCCTGAAGCATCCGCAATTTTTCTTCTTTATCCATTTTACGCCATGCAAATCACAAAGCATTTTTTTTAAAATCCGTATTAACCGGCGCAATCTGCGTCAATCCGTGGTTAAATGAAACTCTCATTTTTCTTACCGCAGATTTTCTTGGTCAGTTTTTGTAACACTTTCACCCTTTCCGCTAACCCATTCGACTGCGCTCAGGGTTGGCTGGTCTAAGCATAGGATTCTATTTTCTCCTTGCAGACGGTTTTTGTTATTTTCTGGAGTTTTTTCACACGTTCCGCCAAGTATTCTAATTGTTTCTTTGTGATTTTGTAATCCTTTTTGTAGCGGGCGTCGATGACGAGCATTCGCACATCGGGGATTTTTTCGAGGACAATATCCTTTATCAGCTCCAGCTCATCCTGTTTGTGCTTCGGTAAATGTGAAAGCGACTTTTTCATATAGAAGGAGTATTATCCGTTTTTACCGCCAAAAGCAAAGAAAAATATCGGTGTAAACCCTGTCGGCTACAACCAGCAAGAAAATTATTGCGGCTTTTTTTGGGGAACGATATAATATAAGGCTGCTAATGGTGGCCGAACCGAAAAACGGATTGTGCAAGGGTTGTCACTTGAAAGGGTGTAACCTATGCTCGCCAAGGTAAAAAGGACAATTACTTCCATACTGCCTGTTTCCAAAAATAGAACAGGGATGTGCGTTCATTGCGGCAGGTGCTGCAAACTGCCGAACACCTGCTTTTTCTTAAAGTACGAGCCCGACGGAAGCAGTTATTGCGGTATTTATCGTTTCCGTCCGTTAAACTGCAGAAAATACCCGCGGGCGGAATCCGAACATATTACCACCGACACCTGCGGCTTCCGATTCGAACAGTAACTTTATATTTCATTTCAATTTGCCGGCTTGTTTCAGCGCTTCGAGGATATTTGCCGCCACCTTTTCAGCCAAAGCGTCATATCCCTGCGGCTTGATAAAATGAACGTTATCAGGCTTTTGAAGCTTCTCAATCTGCGGCATCGCAAAACCATAAAGGTCGTCTATGGCGATTCCATTCTCATCCATAACCCTTTTTGCAGCAGCGTTATAAATCACTTCATCGCCTTTTTTTCGGGGGAATTTGCCTGTAAACGCCCCTGCGGGAACAGGTGTGCTGGAAGCCCATATCAGGTATGCACCTGTTGCCTTTAATCGCTTGACAAGCTTTCTGAGGTTCTGCTCATACTGCTCGACCGGGACGAGTTGTCCGCCTTGCGGGGTGTATTTCAGGTCGTGAAGTCCCCAGTTAAAATAAATTACATCCCATTTCTTTGTCCCCAGCCATTCGTCAATCTTCTCAAGGCCTTTGATTGTCGGCCCTCCGTTCTCAGGAATCCTGTGCACGTTTGCCTTGTCCCTGAGCAGATTTCGTGTCGGAATGGTATAGCCCATCGAAATTGAATCGCCTATCAGCAGGACTCGCGGCAGATTCGGGTCGTCTTCGATTGGAAGCAGCTCCGGCTCTATTTCTTTTTGTTTCCTGGGTTCCCCGCCTTTTTTGGCAACGTTCTTACATCCATATATAGCAATCGAAATTGCTCCACATCCTGTCATTTTCAAAAAGTCACGTCTGTTGAAAAATTCATCTCTCATAAATATTTTCCCCTGAAACTGAATAAAATTATGGTGGTAATTTAAATTTTTCCCACAACTAAGCAGGCATTATGACCGCCGAAGCCAAAAGAATTATTGAGAGCGATATTCACTTTGGCCCGGCGGGCTTCTTTTGGCACGTAATCCATCTTAAGGTCGCAGCGTTCGTCCTGATTATCGAGATTGATGGTAGGGGGGATGACCGATTCGACGATGGTCTTTACGCATACTATAAGTTCCACCGCACCGCTTGCGCCCAGCAGATGACCCAGGCTGCTTTTTGTCGAGCTTACAGCCAGTTTATATGCCTGCTCGCCGAAAACGCCTTTGATGGCGATGCTTTCGGCTATGTCATTCAGTTCTGTCCCTGTCCCGTGTGCGTTGATGTAGTCGACCTTGTCCGCATCAACGCCCGCATCCGTCATTGCTAATTGCATTGCCTTTGCTGCACCTTTTCCGTCCGGCAGGGGGGCTGTAATATGATGACCATCATCGGTGGCCCCGTATCCCAAAAATTCAGCGTATATATTTGCCCCGCGTTTGCGGGCGTGTTCGTATTCCTCCAGAACGAGAACACCTGCCCCTTCGGCAAGCACAAAGCCGTCTCTGTCTTTATCGAACGGTCTTGAAGCCGCCTGCGGGTTATCGTTACGAGTGCTTAGCGACCGGGCTGCGCAAAAAGACGCCAGACCCATCGGCGTGAGTGCCGCTTCGGTGCCGCCGGTTATCATAATGTCGCTTCGTCCGCAGAGAATGTTAATAAAAGCCTCTCCTATCGCGTGACTACCCGAAGCGCAGGCGCTGGCAATGGATATATTGGGGCCGCCTATCCCGTATCGAATCGCAATATTACCGCTGGCGGCATTGGCCATAAGTCGGGGCACACAGAATGGGGAAACCCTCTTCGGCCCGCTCTCCAAAAGCCTTTTATGCTGCTCCTCGATTTCTTTGATGCCCCCGATACCTGTCCCGACGATGACGCCGGCACGAAAAATATCTTCCCTGGAAAAATCCAGCCCGCTGTTTTTTACCGCCAGATCTGCTGCGGCCACCGCAAATTGAGCAAACCGGTCCATCCGTTTGCTTTCCCGCTGCTCGATATACTTTGTCGGCTCAAAATTCTTTATTTCCCCGCCGAATTTTACAGGAAATGTGCTGGTGTCAAAGGATTCTATAAAAGAAATGCCGCTCTTGCCCCCGCACAGAGCAGCGAAAAACTCATCAACCGATTCAGCCAAGGCAGTAATGCAGCCCAAGCCCGTTATAACGACTCGCCGTCTACTCATAGTGGATTTGTCTGCTATTTCTTGCCCTTGGAGCGTGCAATATTGACAATGTAGTCAATTGCGGCGCCGACCGTCTGGATTTTTTCAGCCTCTTCATCAGGAATACTCGTATTGAACTCGTCCTCGAACTCCATCACCAATTCCACCGTATCCAGCGAGTCAGCATTCAAATCGTTGATAAATGAAGTCTCACGTGTGATTTCAGACTTGTCTGCGCCCATCTGCTCACTTATTATCTCGATTACTCTGGTTTCAATCGCCTTTACATCTACCTCGTCTGCACTCACTTGGTTTTCTCCTTAAGTCAAAATAGTAATTCCGTTTTTTTCAATCTACGCTTAGCTGTTAGCAGCAATATGGCTATTGCTGACAACTCATGGGTCGTTTACTATTTTGGCAGGTATATTACCCGCTTGACCGCTTATCTACAAATGTTTTTTTATTTTTTTACTGACGTCCTGTAAAATCCCGTTTTTCAATCATATTATACGCAATACGCATCACACACGACGCAATACGATTTTACATTGCCATACCGCCGTCCACGCACAGCACCTGGCCGGTAATATAGCTGGCTGCATCGCTGGCGAGAAACGCAATCGCACTTGCCACATCTTCAACTGTGCCGAATCTCTTCAGCGGTATTATTTCCTTCGCAGCCTCTTTAACAGGCTCCGGCAGCTTGTCCGTCATCTCGGTTATGATAAAGCCGGGAGCAACGCAGTTCGCTGTGATATTTTTCCTGGCAAGCTCGCGGGCAACGGTCTTGGTCAAACCTATAAGACCCGCCTTGCTTGCCGCGTAGTTGCTCTGGCCGGCATTGCCTATCACGCCGGAAACCGAACTAAGACTGATGATTCGCCCGAACTTGTTTTGGACCATAGACCTTGCTGCCGTCCTGATAGCGACAAATGCAGCCCTGAGGTTGACCGCCAGCACCTTGTCGAAATCCTCATCGCTCATCCGCATAATCAGCCCATCACGGGTAATGCCGGCGTTGTTGACCAGAATTCCTATCCCGCCGTATTCCTCGGCCAATTCCTCAAGTACTTTGGTGAACGTATTCGTATCGGTAATGTCCACGCATTTAGTCACAACTGTAAAGCCGGCCTGCCTCACCACGTTTTCCAGTTCAGCAAGCTGTTGAGCATTTACATCCAGACCGGCAACGATTCGACCCTGTTTGAGCAGCTCAAGAACTATCGCCCTGCCTATTCCCCTGGCGGCGCCGGTTACGACAGCAAGCCTTTTTTCCGACATCCTGAAATCTCCAACATTAACCTTGAGAACTTATCAGTCCGTTTAATGCTTCCAGACCGCTTATGTTAATTACTTCCGTCTTTCTGCTTATTCTTTTCATAAGGCCGGTCAAAACTTTGCCCGGCCCAATCTCGTAAAACTTTTCAACCTTGTCTGCCAGGAGCTTTTCCATACATTTTTGCCAAAGAACAGGGCTGGTCAACTGTTTTGTCAGGCCTTCCACAATTTTTTCAGCACTTTGGTAATAGTCGGCGTTGACATTTGCGATGATTTTTATGCCTGAAGGGTTTGAAATTCTGCTTTTTTGCACCAATTCTTTAAGGGAATCGGATACACCAGCCATCATTTCAGTATGAAAAGCGCCCGCCACTTCCAGCCTTATGGCTTTCATCGCCCCGCATTTTGCCGCCAAACTTTCCGCCCGCTTACAGGCTGTTTTGGTGCCGCTTATCACGATTTGCCCGGGGCAGTTGAAATTTGCGGGTGTAAGAAGTTCGCCTTCGCCGGCTTCCTTGCAAAGCTGGTTTACTTTTTCTTCGTCAAGGCCGATTATGCTGACCATCCCGCCTTCGGTGGCGTCAGCAGCCGCCTGCATCGCCTCCCCTCGTTTTTGAACGAGGATAAGCGTATCCTTAAAACCGATAGCACCCGCTGCATACAGGGCGCTGAATTCCCCCAGGCTAAGCCCCGCTGTTACGTCCGGCTTAATCCCGCTGGTGGCTGGATTGGTTCTTATGACCTCCAATATTGCCGCAGAGGTTGCAAAGATAGCAGGTTGTGAAATCGCCGTTGTGTTTAGCTGTTCCGCAGGCCCCTCGAAGCAAATCCTGGCCAAATCAAATCCAAGAATTTCATTGGCTTTTTTGAAGATTGCTGCCGCTGCAGGAAATGCCTCGGCCACATCTTTGCCCATTCCCACGACCTGAGCGCCCTGTCCCGGAAATAAAAATGCTGTCTTCATTTATTGAGCGTCCTGCCCTTTACTTTTTCCTGTCAAAGCCGAATTACGTTTGCTCCCCAGGTTAGTCCTGCCCCGAAAGCAACAAATACGATAAGGTCGCCTCGCTTTAACCTGCCCTGTCTGGAGCAGTCATCGAAGGCAATCGGCACCGATGCCGAAGACGTATTGCCATATTCAGCGATATTCATAAATACTTTCTCGCCCGGCAGTTTCAATCGTTTCGCAACCGATTCGATAATCCTTGCATTCATCTGATGTGAGATGAACATCTTGACGTCATCGATGCCCAGACCGCAGTGTTTAAGGCAGTTGTTAACTGTTTCAACAATCCGCCGAATGGCCTGCTGATAGACCTCTCTGCCTTTGATTTTCATATAGATTTTTTTCGGGTCGTCCAATTTTTTAGAGGATGGATGTCTCGAAGCGTAAGCCTGACAGTTAATCGAATTCCAGTAGTTGCCGTCAGAGGCCATAGTGCTGTACAGAATACCCCTGTTTTTGTTTTTACTTCGTTTGAGTATCACCGCCCCTGCGCCGTCTCCGAAAAGAATACAGCTTGCCCGGTCTGTCCAGTCGGTGATTTTTGTAAGGGTTTCGGCACCTATTATCAGGGCATATTTGATTCTGCCGTGTTCGATGAACTGTTGCGCAATAGACAGTCCATACACAAACCCGCTGCACGCGGCTTCCAAATCAAAGGCAAAGGCCTTTTTTGCTCCAATGGCCTGCTGCACAAATATGGCCGTCGATGGGAAAACCATCTCCGGTGTGACGGTAGCCACAGTGATAAGCCCAAGTTCGCCCGCATCGATGCCGGCATTTGCTACCGCTCTTTTGGCCGCCTCAATAGCCAGATAACCGGTGGTCTCTTCATCGGTGGTGATGTGTCGGGACTTGATGCCGGTTCGGGTGGTAATCCATTCGTCCGAGGTGTCTACCATTTTTGCAAGGTCGTCATTTGTTAATCTTTTTGACGGCACAAATGAACCATGACCTGCTATAACCGCACGATAGGGGGGAGATTCACTAATCGCTTTGTTCATCAGGAGCCCTTACCAGAGTGTTCGAGAGATATTCCGCTATTTTCTCGTTTATTTTGCTTGTGTGATACTCTTTTGAAATCAGAATGGCGTTTTTGATGGTTCTGCTTTCGCTTTCGCCGTGACATATCAATGCTGTGCCGTTAACGCCGAGCAGAGGCGCTCCGCCGTATTCATTATAATCGTGTTTCTTATAAACCCTTTTCATCACCGACTTAAACTGCAGTGCCAGCAGCCAATTCTCCTGCAATTCCTGCTTTATCGCCCTGAACAGGCCGTCCACAACGCCTTCGGTAAGCTTCAGAATCACGTTGCCGACAAATCCGTCGCAGACCACTACGTCGCACACGCCTCGGAATATATCTCTGCCCTCGACGTTTCCAATGAAGTTTATATCAGGGTCGGATTTTATAAGCTCGCGGGCCTTTTTTACCACCTCATTGCCTTTGGCGTCCTCTTCACCGATGCTCATAAGCCCCACTCGCGGGTTTTCGATGCCCAGCAGATTTTTCGAATACATACAGGCCATTATTGCATATTGATAAAGATTTATAGGCTTGCAGGCGATATTTGCCCCAACGTCGCATATCGTCACCGGCCCCGCAAATGTCGGAAACACCACCGCTATACCAGGCCGGATGACCCCAGGCAGGGTTCTCATCCTCATCTGAAAAGCCGCAACACAGGCGCCTGTGTTGCCCGCGGAAATGACCGCATCCGCCTGATTTAATTTGGCCAGCTTGGCCAGAACACCTATCGAGCTTCTCGGCTTTCTCCGCAGGCTGTCTATCGGCGGCTCGTCCATACCGATAACTTCCGGTGCCTCAACAATATCAATAGCTTCCTTGCGAAATTTCAGGGAGCAAAGGTGTGACTTTATGGTATCTTCCGGCCCGACAAGGATTACACGGTCATCCTTGTCGAGGAACTCCGTTGACTCTACTGCCCCGGAAATAATCGCCTCTGGGGCGTTATCGCCTCCCATTGCGTCCACAGCGATTCGCATTTTTTTCCTACTCGCCTTCTTCCTTGCCGACTTTCAGCGTTATTTTGGGGTTGGCGTAACCGCAGTTGGTGCAGGCTGCATGTGGCAGCTTGGCATGGTCGCACTTCGGGCATACCGAATAATTTACAGGTTTTAGCCTGTTATGGCTGCGCCGTGACCGTGTCCTGGTTTTGCTTGTCTTTTTTACCGGTAACATACAATACTCCTAATATTCTGATATGAAGTGCAAAAATACGCCACTTACGACGCATTTCCTGCTTATGCACTCAATATCCTGAACTGTCCAAACCAATTATATGAAGTCGGTATAATTAGTTAAATACGGATGTTTTGTCAAGTGAAAAAACGGTCAAAACTGATGGTTACACCTGATACCTCTTCGCAGCTCCGCTTAAATTCAATGATAAACCAGTACATTACGCTAAGCCAGATGACGTTCCATCCCAGCAGGTTAAAGCCGGGCGCATACACGTTATCCATATCTCCAAGCAAAAACAGGGTCGTTGCCAGCGAATACAGCAGAAACCCTTTCGATGGCCGCAGCACCCCCAGCGCAATAGGCAGAACAAAATACTGAATGGAAATACCGGTGATAAATGCAAGAAAAAATAACATCCCCAGCAGGCAATTGCGAATTATATCTTTGCCTTTCAAAAACAGCCCGAATAGAAACAATCCCACAATAAATATGTACTTTACGAGCGAAAATTTAAACAAAGACATTATCCCATAGCTGCGTCCGGAGCCTGAAGAATACAAAAATACATTGTTTATTATCCCCTCTTTGCCTGTGCTCCAGTAGGGTATGAATGTTGCCAGAAAAACACACACCGATACCGCAAACAGCAGCAGTTTTACCCGGTATCGCTTTATGGCAGTATTCAGGCAGATGATAAGCTCATAGAAAACATTGTGTTTTACAATCATTCCTATTGTAACAAAAATCCAAAGCAGTGCAGTTCCCAGAACAGCCCTATTGTGAAGCTTAAGATATGCCCACAAACCGATAAGTATCATAAGAATGGCAAAATTTTCAAATTGGCCGTGGTATCCGGTTATAAGAAATGACACAGGGTTAAGATAAAATAATGCCGCTGTTTTCGTTGTGGACAACCTTTCGTTTTTGGCAATCAGCAGCAGAAACGTCAGACTTGCCAGGTCGACCACACACCCGAAGAACTTTACCATAAAAGCAAACGTAACTGCTGGAATCTGAAGCTGAATCTTCTTCAGACCCACCAGAACCAAAGACCATACCGGCGAATAATTGTAGTGATGTGTTGTCGCATAAATATTATCTCCTGCCAGAACAGTATCAGCCGTTACTGTGAACCAGCTCATATCGCAGTTTCCGTAGAACGTTGCTGCCATTATCAGCCTGATTAAGAAACCATTCAGGATTATCAGTGCCAGTATCAGGGCGGTTTTTCGGTTGGATACCGGTATCTCCTCTGTTCTTGTGCCTTCCATAAAAATCACGCCTATACTGATAAACGACACCAGTACCACCGTAAAACCCCCGAATATCACCCGGGCCAACATTACAACCAGATAAACCCTCTCTTTTTCAGGCGGCTCTGAACCATCGCGGTAGCGGATAAGTCCTTGCTTGGCCCATAAATTGATTTGTTCCAGATAGTGCTTGCCTAATTTTGCACCTATGTCGGTTTTTATAAGATACTCTATAGGCCGGGACAGCTTTTTGTCACATTCGCCTGTCATCAGCGATTTCCCCGCCGTGCAGTACACACCTAAAAATACGCTCAGAATTATCAGCAGAATGATTGTGCCGGTTGTTCTTGTCATCGGCTGACTCCATTCAAATGAATTGTCCGGTATCCATCTATAACCATCTTTGCTATGCGCCTGCCTTCACGGACGGCGTAATTTGTGCCCCGGTCTTCCGGATAAACCTGCGCCATCGTTGCAAGATAAAATCCCTTTATTGGCGTATGGTTCGACGGCATTATCCGGCTGTAATCGCAGCTTATAATCGGCTGGGCATAAGGGGCTTTCCACAAATGGTAATGCTGAACCTGCGAACGGTCAAACCCTGCAAACATCTTTTCAATATAAGGCATCGCAAAATCAAATATCTGCTGTGCCGTCATCTGGTACATTCGGTCAGTCTCGCTTAAATATTTAGACAGATATACAATATGCCTGCCGCCGCAGCTTTCCACAGGCTGAAAATTCGTATGCTCAATTATACCAACAAAAGGAAATTCCGGGTCGCCTATATTTAACCAGTAAAAATCAGAAAGTCTGCGGGATAATTCGAGAACTAAGCACAAATTACCGACATACCTGATTTTTCGCAGTTCCTCGGCATATCCGCCGCCTGTATGCGACTCCACCAAATCCGCAATGACCGGCAGTGCAGGCGTCGCAATTACCGCCTGGGCATCGATATGTTCTGTCGGCGTTTGGACCGCCTCTACCCGACCGTTGCGAACGGTTATCCCCTCGGCTTTGCTGCCGGTCTTAATCACTCCGCCCGCTGACCGGATTTTGTCCGCAATTGTCTGCGCCAGACTTGCAAAACCTCCCTCATAGTAAAACAATTCCTCACCGCCCCATCTCCCCCGGCTTCCGCCGCGCAGCTTCAGCTTGTTCCAGAACCACACCGCCGATATTTCAGAAGCGTATGGTCCAAACTTACCGCGCAGAAGCGGCTCCCAGACCGTCCGGTAAACCGTCTCCCCGCATAAACCCGTCAGCCACCGCTCTGCCGTAAGCGATTCGAGTTGCTTCCAGTCTTTTACTTGTTTCACCTTGAAAACAAGCGTCCCCAGCCTGATTCGGTCTGAAATCCCCAGCGGCCCGAATCGCAGAACATCTAACGGCGTCGATAATCTGTAAAATTTGTTATTAAGATAAATCCCCGTTTTTGTTCTGCCGGACACCAATTGCCCTCCGCAGCCGAGTTCCTCAATCAGTTCCATTACATACCGGTCGCTGCTGAACCAGTGCTGGTAGAATTTTCCAATACGCTTGCCGTTTATTTCGAAACTGCTCGCCAGCCCGCCCAG
>Ga0315294_10004319_pt1 | contig 15482 bp, 12 predicted proteins | sample YL17G13_40_MG_FD_203626 | JGI IMG/M metagenome (GOLD analysis project Ga0315294, IMG submission 203626) | Sediment microbial communities from Yellowstone Lake, YNP, Wyoming, USA - YL17G13_40 | ecosystem: Environmental > Aquatic > Freshwater > Lake > Sediment | place: USA: Wyoming | collected... | reverse complement strand
CAAGGAACAAGCGCCAGTGATCAAAGAATTGGAAGGAAAGGTCAAAAGTTTGGATATCGAGGACCGGAATTTAAGCGACGAGCTTCTGGTCCTTAAGGACAAGGAAAAATACTTGCAGTCGATCGCGGTCGGCGCCCCGGATGTTATTTCCAAGGAATTGTACTCGGGCCGGGTCGCGCCGGACGCCTGGCGCCAGGGATTGTTGTTCATGGCCGAAGAGCTGCTCAAAGCCAAGAAGCGGGCCGCCGAGATCGAACGGCTCCGCAGCGACCTGAAGGAGAAGGCCGACGCCCTGAAGGCGGAGCTGGCCGACCGGAAATCGTATTTCGAGAACAAGAAACAAGTGGTCCTGGAAGCCCAGCCCCAGGCCAGCCAGAATTACGAGCTCGAGCTGACCTACGTGCTCTGGGGCGCGAGCTGGCGCACTTATTACGAAGTCCGCGCCAACCCGTCCGGCGGCAAGGTCGACCTGACCTATTTCGGCAAGATCTACCAGCGGACCGGCGAAGACTGGGAGAACGTACGGATCGTCCTCTCCACGGCCCAGCCGGCCTACGGCGGGTCCGCGCCGGCGCCATCGCCCTGGTACATCAGCATCTATTCACCGGAAGCCGACTACAAGGACGGCGAATACGGCGGACGAGCCATGGCCGCTAAAGAAGCGGCACCTTCTCCCGTAACTATCGCTACGGAAGAACTTACGACGGCGCCGCCGGTCGAAACGGGCATTGCCATCTGGTACCCGCTGCCGGGCCGGTATACGATCAAAAGCGGCGACGCGGAAAAGAAGGTCCCGATCGTGGGACAGATATTTGACGCCGAATTCCGGTATTTCACCGTGCCCCGCATGGAGCTGCTGGCTTACCTGACCGGCAGCCTGAGCAACTCGACCGATTACCTGTATCTGGCCGGCGACGGCAGCACGTACGTGGGCGACGACTTCACGGGCAAGATCTATTTCCCCAATATCGCGCCCGATGAATCCCTGACCGCATCCTTCGGCGTCGACGACCGCGTGAAGGTTAAACGGGAACTGAAGAAATCAAAGATCTCCAAGGGCGGCCTATTCAAGAACATCACTCGTTACGAGCTGGTCTACGAGAACACGGTCAAGAATTTCCACGACAAGGAGATCAGTTGCATGCTGGTCGACCAGGTGCCCATACCCCAGAACGCGGAAATCAAGGTGAGCGTGGCGAAACTGGACCCGAAGCCCGACATCGAAGATAAAGACCGCGGGATCTACACCTGGAAGACCGTGATCAAGCCGGGTGCCGAGTACAAGGTGACCGTTTCGTTCATCGTGGACACGCCGGAGAACGTGACCGTCGAGCACCTGCTTTATTAACAAGTAATCAATAAGGAGTAGGCAGTAAGCAGTCCTGGTCGAGCATTGACTATCTGAGTCGGCCGGATATAATTGGATGTGAAAATTCTGGTGATCCCAAAGGGAGATCACATTATTAACGTTCTTTATCGCTTCGCCTGGAGTGAAGCTTGAAGATATTGGTTACCGGCGGCGCGGGATTCATCGGATCCCATATCGTCGACGCTTATGTCGGACTGGGCCACGAAGTGACGGTCGTCGACGACCTGTCGACCGGCAATATGCAAAATTTGAACCCGAAAGCGAAATTCATCAAGCACGACATTCGCGATCCCGGACTCGTCGACATGTTCCGCGACGGCCGTTTCGAAGTGGTCAACCACCACGCCGCGCAGATCAACGTCCGGAAATCCTTGGAAGATCCGGTTTTCGACGGTCAGGTTAACATCATCGGTTCCCTTAACGTCATCAGCCTCAGCGCCCGCCACGGCGTGAAACGGATCGTTTTCGCCTCGAGCGGCGGCGCGATCTATGGGGAACCTGACAAATATCCGATCCGCGAGGACTTCCCGATGCACCCGCTTTCACCCTACGGCGTCGCGAAAATGACGACCGAGTTCTACCTCCGCGTTTTTCAGAACCTTTATAAGCTGGACCACGTGATCTTCCGTTACAGCAACGTCTACGGCCCCCGGCAGATATCCAAGAGCGAGGCCGGGGTCATATCGATCTTTATCAACCAGATCCTGAAAAAAGAGAAGTGCTTCGTGAACGGCGACGGTAACCAGGTTCGGGATTACGTGTTCGTCGCGGACGTGGTCGCCGCCAATGTCCGGGCCCTGACCGCGCCATCGGATCATTACAATATCGGAACCGGCCAGGCCACCTCGGTCAACGGCTTGATCGAAATACTGGCCGGCGTTGTCAGCCGCGATATAGACCACGCTCACCGGGCCGCCATCCCCGGCGAAGTGCTTAAGAACGTGCTGGATCACGCCAAAGCCCGGGGGAAATTCAGCTGGCAGCCCCAGGTGAACATCAAGGACGGCATCAAACAAACTTACGATTATTTCGCCCGGTTGAATGCCCGACCCCAAAAAATATCTTGACCCGCGGGTACTGGCCCGGCTTTCCCGTCTGGATCTTAAAGCCCGGCTGGTGGTCGAGGGGTTCCTGAGCGGCCTCCACCAGAGCCCGTATAAAGGGTTTTCCCAGGAATTCGCCGATTACCGGCCCTACATGCCCGGTGACGAGATCCGGCGCGTCGACTGGAAGGTTTACGGACGGACAGACCGCTTTTACATCAAGGAATACCTCGAGGAAACCAACCTTCGGGGTTATATCCTGCTTGACAAAAGCGGTTCCATGGGATACGGCGAAAAGGTGACCAAACTCGAATACGCCAAGTGCCTGGCCGCCAGCCTGGCCTATCTTCTTTACCGCCAGAAGGACGGGGTCGGGATCGCGACTTTTGATACGCGGATCCGGGATTTCATCCCGCCCTCGGCGAAGAAACACGGTTTCATGCGTATCCTCGAAACCGTGGATAAAGCCCAGCCATCCGGCGAAACCTCGCTGGCCGACGTCATCTCCGATATCGCCCAGAAGGTAAAACGCCGGGGACTGGTGATCCTGATCTCCGACCTGTTCGACGATCCGGAGCGCGTGCTGAAAGCGATCCGCTCCTTCAAGTATCGGAAACACGAGATCCTTGTGTACCAGGTGCTGGATGTTCAGGAGAGGCAATTTCCGTTCACGGAGACCGCGTTATTCTACGACCTCGAAACCCGCGAAGAAATGGCAGTCCAACCCGATTTTATCCGGTCTTCGTTCCAAAAAAAGATGGCCGAGTTCCTGGATAACTACCGGCGCCGGCTGCAGGAAGCCCGGATCACTTACGAGACCCTTTATACCGACACGCCCTACGACAAGGCGCTTTTCGCCTGCCTGCAAAAAAGAAGCCGGTTGTTATGAAATTCCTCTTGCCCGGTTATCTTTTCGGGCTGGCCCTGACGGCCGTGCCGGTGATCATCCATTTATGGTACCGTCGCAGAATGAAGAAGGTGCCCTTTTCTTCCCTGGAGTTCCTCAAAAAAACCGAGGCGCGCAAACTGGGTTGGCTCCGGCTGCGGGAAATTTTGATCCTGGCCTGCCGCTGCCTGTTCGTGGGCTTGCTTTTTTTCAGCCTTAGCCGGCCTCAGGTAGGGGGTGAGAATCGCCGGGCCTCGGTTTACGTGATCATCGACAACACCTACAGCATGGGTTACGCGGACAATTTCGCGCAGGCCCGCAAAGCCGCGATAAAGTTGACCGCCGTTTACGCCCCGAACGCCGAATTTTACGTGACCGGCCTGGTCGTTGAAGATTCCGGCGATTTTTACTGGTTGAACCGCGCCGAAGCGCAGGAAAAAATAAAGAATACCGCGCTGACTTACCATACCGGGTCATTAAAAAAAGTCCTGGAACAGCATCCAGTCATTAATCACGCTTATCCCCTGGAATACGTATACGTCGGCGACGGGCAGGAATTAAATTTCCGCGAGCTCCAGCCGTTAACCCCCGCAAAATTTTTCTGGATCCGGATCCGGACCGGGCAGAACGCCGGTATCGTTCAGGTGTCGCCTCGGGATCTGGTCCGGCCCGCAACCGAGAGCTATCCGGTCGCGGTCCGCCTGCAGAATTACTCCCCAAAATTATGGCCGGGACGGATCGCGGCGATGGCTGGCAGCTTTTATCTTCAGCAGGACTGCCGGCTTCAGGTCGGTCAAGAAAGCGAGGAAACGATAACCCTGCCCGGTAATATCCGGCGCGGCGAAGCGGTATGGCAAGGCGACAGCCTGGAAGCGGACAACCACTGTTATTTCGCGTTCAACCAGCCGGCGATCCTGCGGGTGCTCATCGTCGGCCCGCGTGGATTCCTGGAACGCGCGCTAAACCCATCCCGGGAATTGAAGACATCTTTTTTGGTCCGGACCGCCGAAAGACTAGAAGCCTCGGATATCCGGTCTTATGACGTTATCCTTCTGGACGGGGTGCCCGACCTGACCGAGGCCGAAACGCGGCGCCTGGACAATTTCCTGGCCCAGAAGAATCGTGTGGCTCTGTTCTTCTTGGGAGACCGGGTCGGCGGGAACCTCCGGAAATTCCTGACCCGCATCGCGACGGTTGGAGAACCAGTTTTGCCCCGCGGTTACGCGACCCTGGAAGAGGTCGATTACGATCACTACGCTTTCCTGCCTTTCAAGGGTACCGCGGTTTTAAAAGAGATCAAATTTTATAAATTCTGGAACCTCGAGCACCGCGGTCGGGCAATCGCCGCGCTGAACGCCGGGTTCGACCTCCTGGTAGTTGGCGATAACATGGCGGTCGTCGGCACCCGGTTCGAGCCCAGCCATACCGATCTCGTTTATAAGGCGGCTTTCGTTCCCCTGGTGCACCGGTTGATCTGGAGCCTTGTCCTGCCCCAGTCGGGCCGCGAATACCTGGTCGGGGACAGGTCGGATCAGCTTCAAACCCTAACCGGTCCGCGCGGCCGGAGGATCGGTCTGAATGAAGTGTTCGAAGAGCCCGGATTCTACGCCGCGGAAGGCGAGACGATCGCGGTCAACGTCGCGGTCGAGGAAGGAAACCTGAAACCGATCGGCGACAACATCCGGAAGATCATGGGTATCCGGGAATTGGATTTGGACCGGAGACAGGGAGTGGGCGATCTTTCCTGGCTCGCCCTGATCATGGCCATAGGTATGATCCTGGTCGAACAGGTTTTATTGCTGGTATAATTCCAAAGCGCTTGACTTTTTTTCTATTTCCAATATAATTGCTTAACGGGGCTGTAGTTCAGTTTGGTTAGAACGCCTGCCTGTCACGCAGGAGGTCGCGAGTTCGAATCTCGTCGGCCCCGTTCTAAAAAAGATTGATTACAGTGATAAATGATGTTATGAAAAAGCGCCTAAAAAAGGCGCCTTTTGTTTTAAAATCCCCTTTAATCCCCCTTTGATGAAAGGGGGAAAGAGGAGGAATTTAATATTGACTATCATCGGAAATTCGCTATATTATCCCATGAACGAGAAATTCAAGGCCGCGCCCTACAATTACTGCGACTACCGCTGCGACCGGTGCGACGAACAGGACCACTGCCGGGTGTTCAAGGAAGACCGGGAACGCCTCCTCGAACACTATACCAAGGGCGAGAACCCCTACGATCCCCAGATCTTCGTGAACGACCTCAAGGAGATCTTCCAAAAAACCGAAAACATGCTAAAAGATATCGCCGAAAAAGATGGGATCGATCTTAATCGAATTCCGGAAGACGAACCGGAAGCGGATGCCCCTGCAGCCAAGCCCGAGGAATTAAATATTTATCGGCTCGCTTTCGAGTACAGCCGCCAGGCGCACGCTTTTATCAAACAGCTCGAGCACGACGGCGTGTCGGAAACCGTGCGCGAGGATTTCTCGGACGTCGTCTGGTACCACACCCTGATCGCCGCCAAGACCGGAAGGCTGGTGTCGGGATTCATCGACGATTTCCGGGACGAGGAAACCCAAGAGATGGAAGAGGAGGGTACCCGGGCTGTGATCCAGAAGTGCATCGACCTTTCCCGGAACGGTTTACAGCACATGCTCAACGAGCTACCGGATCATTTTTATACCATCACCGACCTGCTCGACCTGCTGGGCAAGATCGAGCGTCAGGTCCAAACCGACATCCGTCAAAAAGCCGGGTAAGTCGGACTTATTTCCCCCATGGGCCGGATCCCCAACGCCGTAACATCACCGGATGCCAAGATGTTTGCGGAGGTAAGGAAAACCATTGATGACCGCGACATGCTGAAAGGGGTTAACCGGGTGCTGATCGCATTTTCCGGCGGGCCGGATTCGGTCTGCCTGCTCGACGTCCTGGACCGGCTTTACCGAAACCGGGTGAAATTCATTCTCGGATATGTCAATCACGGCCTGCGACCGCAGGCGGTCTTGAAACGCGAAGAAGAATTAACGCGCGCTTATGCCCGGCAATATGGCGCGGAATTTGAGATCGTAAAGGTCCGGATCGGAAAGTCAAAGCTCGGCACCGAGGCCCGGGCCCGGGAACTGCGCTACCGAGCCTTGACCGGAATGATGAAAAGAGGGGGTTGCCAGCGGATCGCTCTCGGCCATAACCTGGACGATATCGTGGAGACTTTTTTGTTGAATTTAGCGCGGGGCAGCGGGGTTAAGGGTTTTCAATCGATCCCGGCGGTCCGGCGGCCGTACATTCGGCCTTTGATCAACGTAAAAAAAGCGGATATTTTAAAATATATTCGAACCCGGCGCCTGCGATTTTCAATCGATGAAACTAACCAAGATATAAAATACCGCCGCAACCTTATACGCCACGTGATCTTACCCCGGCTGCGGGCCGTCAATCCGCGGCTGGACGATGCGATAAGGAAGGCGATCGAATTTTTGAAAACGGACGACGATTATCTCGAATCGCGGGCCGCTTTTGTTTATCGCCGGATTGTGCGGCGATTAGGGAATAACCTTTCCCTTGACATGGATAAATTAATCCGCTATAATAAAGCGCTGAGTTATCGAGTTATCCGAAAAGCTTTGAATGAGTTGGCCGGAACCCTGGACGGCTTTGAAAGTAAGCACTTCGCTTTAATTTTCGGTCTACAGTCCAAGGAAAATGGAAAATTAGTCAACCTTCCTAAAGGACTCTTCGGCCAAAAGGACTATGACCAGATAACGCTCGGTAAAAAAGGGAAAACCGGTCCATTTTACCGAAAGCTGAATTTTGAAGACGAAATTTTGATCCGGGATTGGTGTAAGGTCCAGACCCGGATCGTGACGCATTTCGATCTGGCGCGTCGGAAACCGGGGGTTGAAGTTTTTGACCGGGATCAAGTTTTTCCGCCGCTTTATATCCGACCGCCGCGGACCGGTGATTTTATTTTAACGAAAATCGGAAAAAAAAGGATAAAAAAATATTATAATGAATATAAAATATCATTTGCGCAAAGGGACCGATTGCTCCTTCTGGGTGACCGCCAGGGGATCCTCTGGCTCTTTGGTTATGGCCGCACGCACCGGGCGCGGATCGGCACCAAGACGAAAAAATTTCTGGTGGTGAAATATGAAAAAACTGATTAATCAGCAGGCGATCGAGCGCCGCGTTAAGGAACTGGCCCGGGAAATAAGCCTTGATTACGAAGGCCGGAATCCGGTCCTCGTATGTGTCCTGAAGGGTGCATTCGTTTTTCTCGCCGACCTTTTGCGCGAAATCGTGGTCCCGGTCGAGATCGATTTCCTTTCCATAACCAGCTACACCGGTCAGCAGTCGAGCGGCGTGGTCCGTTTGAACGCCGACCTGACGATCAACATCGAGGGCCGGGATGTCCTCATCATCGAAGACATCATCGATACGGGCCGGACGATCGGCTATATCCTCGAGAACATTAAGACCCGAAAGCCCCGGAGCCTGGCGATCTGCACCCTGTTGGATAAAAACGATAAGCGGGTCGTCGACATCACGCTCGATTATGTGGGTTTCGAGATCCCGTCCCGGTTCGTCGTCGGGTACGGGTTGGATTATGAAAACAAGTACCGCAATTTAAAATATATCGGAGTGATTGATGGCGAGTAAACCGCCGGCCAAAAGCCGGACCCTGCAAACCGTACTCTTGTGGATCGTTTTCTTCTTCGTGATCTGGTTGGGCGTGCAGTTCATCATCAACCGCTCCGAGAAAGCGGTTGAGGTGCCCTATTCGGTGTTCCTCCAGGAACTCAAGGGCAAGAACGTGGTTAAGGTCACCCTGACCGACCGGTCGATAAGGGGGACTTTCAAGACCGCATTCGCGTTCAAGGACAAGGGCAGCTTCACCGAATTCACCACCCTCGTTCCCTTTGAGGATCCTAAATTGGCGGACGAGCTGGTCAAGGCGAACGTCGAAATCGTCGCCAAGCAGAAATCCGGCTGGAGCGAGATCCTGATCAGCATCATCCCCTGGATCCTGCTGATCGGCGTGTGGGTGTATTTTCTAAGGCAGATGCAGTCCGGGCAGAACCGGGCTATGGGTTTTGGCCGCAGCCGGGCGAAAATAATGCTCGAAAACAAACCGACGGTTACGTTCAACGACGTGGCCGGCGTCGAGGAGGCAAAACAGGAACTGCAAGAGGTCATCGAATTCCTCAAGGAGCCCCGGAAATTCACGCGCCTGGGCGGCCGCATACCCAAAGGCGTGCTCCTGCTGGGTCCGCCCGGTACCGGCAAGACCCTGATGGCGCGGGCCGTCGCCGGCGAAGCGGGCGTGCCTTTTATTTCGATCAGCGGATCGGATTTCGTCGAAATGTTCGTGGGCGTGGGCGCGTCGCGCGTCCGGGACCTTTTTGAGCAAGCGAAAAGAAACTCGCCGTGCATCGTCTTCATCGACGAGATCGACGCGGTCGGGCGCCTGCGGGGAGCGGGGTTAGGCGGCGGACACGACGAACGAGAGCAGACGCTTAACGCGCTGCTGGTCGAAATGGACGGCTTCGAGGTCAACGAAGGGATCATATTGATGGCAGCGACCAACCGGCCCGACATCCTTGACCCGGCGCTGCTGCGGCCGGGACGGTTTGACCGGGTGGTTGTCCTGGACCGCCCTGACGTGCGAGGCCGGCTGGGGATCCTGAAGGTGCACACCCGGAAGATACCCCTGGAAACCGACGTCGATCTGGACGTCCTAGCCCGGGGCACGCCCGGTTTTTCCGGCGCGGATCTGGCGAATATGGCCAACGAAGCCGCGCTTCTGGCCGCCCGCCGGAACAAACAGAAGATATCCATGACCGAATTCGAAGATGCCAAGGACAAGATCCTCATGGGCGTCGAACGGAAGAGCCTGCTCATTTCGGACGACGAGAAAAGGCTCACCGCGTACCACGAGTGCGGTCACGTAATGGTTTCGAAAAATATACCCGGCATGGATCCGATCCATAAAGTGACAATCATTCCCCGGGGCATGGCGCTGGGCTTGACCCAAGCCCTGCCGATCGACGAGCGCCGCACATATTCCAAAACCTATTGCTTCAACCAACTGGCGTTCATGCTCGGCGGCCGGGTTTCGGAGAGAATGATCCTCGGCGACCTTTCGACCGGTTCGGGCAACGATATCGAGAAGGCGACCAAGCTGGCCCGGAAAATGGTCTGCGAGTGGGGCATGAGCGATAAGCTGGGCCCCCTAACCTACGGCGAGAAGGAAGAGGAGATCTTCCTGGGCCGCGAGATCGGCATGCACCGCGATTATTCCGAGGAGACGGCCCGGGAGATCGACCTCGAGGTCAAGAAACTCGTCGACAAATCTGAGAAGATCGCCGAGGAGATCGTTGGTAAGCACATCGATACCCTTAAACAGCTGGCCCAGCGGCTTCTGGAAAAGGAGATCCTGACCGGCGACGAGATCGACCAGGTCATCAGCGGCATCGAAGGAGCCGGAAAAAAGGAAGCACGTGGACAAAAAACGAATTGAAAAAGCGGTCGCCGAGATCCTGAAAGCCATCGGGGAGAATCCGCGGCGCGAGGGCTTGAAGGACACGCCCCGCCGCGTCGCCGAGATGTACGAGGAGGTTTTCGCCGGCATCCGGCAGGATCCCAAGAAGCAGCTCAAAGTCTACCAGGCCAAGAACGAGGATGAAATGATCATCGTCCGCGACATACCTTTCTATTCCTTCTGCGAACACCACCTCCTGCCTTTTTTCGGCAAAGCGCACTTGGTCTATATCCCCAAGGAGAACAAGATCACCGGATTTTCCAGCCTGGTGCGGGTCGTGGACGTGATGGCAAGACGCCCAATCCTTCAGGAAAAACTGACCCACGAGATCGCCGATTTCTTGATGAAGAACCTCCAGCCCCTGGGCGTGCTCGTCGTCATCGAGGCCGAGCACCTGTGCCTGTCAATGATCGGCGTCAAGAAACCCGGAACCCTGACCGTAACATCGGCGATCCGCGGCGTGATGCGCTCGACCGCGACCCGGGCCGAGGCGTTTTCCTTGATAAAAGATAAAAGATAGAGATAAGAAAATAATCATCATCTACACGACGTTTCCCGATATAAAAACCGCCAAGAAATTAATCCGGGGTTTGGTTAAAAATCGGTTCGCCGCATGCGGAAACATATTCAGGGTTTCGTCTATTTTTACCTGGAAAGGCAGGATCGAGGAGATCCCCGAATATACCGCTCTGATCAAGACCGTTCGCAAGAACTATCCGAAAGTGGAAAAATATATCCGGGAACACCATCCTTATGAAGTGCCGGAGATCATATGCTGGAATATCGAACGGGAATCAAAGACATATTTGGACTGGATCCGGAAAGAAACAAAAACTCAGTGATTACGTGATTGGTGATTGAGTAATTAAAAAGGGGCGGCAGAGCCGCCCCTTTTTCGTTAACCAGTTTTCGGTTTATGGCGACAGATGTGGGTAGTCTGGGCGGGTCTGGTAGGCGAACTTAATCGAGATCTGGTCATTGGTCCGATCAATATTTTCAACCAGAACCTTCACGTAGTTGCCTTCAACCGTTTTGCAGAGAAGCAGGTAGTTATTCGCAATCTCCGCGCGGTCCGAAGTGCCGAAGCTGATGCCGCTGAAATCCCAGGAATCCCAGGTGTAGGTGCTGTCGCATTTGACGACGAGGGTGGAACGTCCGTTGGGCCGGGCGCTGGCCGTGACGATCTGTACGACGGAATCCAGATTGGTGGGGCTGCCCCAGGCATCACAAAAGACATCCGCGTTCGGAAATTCGTTATTCACTTCGTTGAGTAACGCTCCCGTTGAGAAGCGGATCGCCACGTTGGCTTCATTTTGATTCGCGTCCAGAATTTCCATTTTGACCTGGCCGAACACGTATTCGGGACGGGGCTGCATGCTGACGAACGGCACCGCGGCGTTGTACTCGCCGACCTCATCGTCGGTGTTGACGGTTCGGACCTGGATGTAATAGATCGAATCAATGCTCAGATTGTCTACCGTATAAGAGTTGGTCGTAATGATCGTGAGGTTGTCCTTGTTCAAGCTATCGCCTTCCAGGTCCAAAAGGGGTACGGAATCGGTGGTAACGTAAACGTTATAACCCGCGAATGCGGAATTGTTTTCGACGGTCGTGTCCACGGTCCAGGTTATGGCCACGGAGTTGGAATCGGCCACGACGCCGGTGATCTCGGGCGCGACGAGTTTTTCCACCGAACTCGGGCAGCCGGTGATCAAGACCATGATCATTAAAGCAAAGCAAGACATTAATAGTCTTTTCATTTTTTTCTCCTTTTATGTTAATCGCAATGTCGTCCCGAGGGTACGAATGAATATTGGCTGCCTTGATCTCGGGACCGGATCAGGGAGCTTTCCAGCACGTTTGTAGATGAGTTAAATCACCTCCTTTATCTCTTACCCTTTATTATAATGGAATTCCACTTTTTGTCAAGGGCCTGGCGCAGTAAATTTTCGCCGGGCCGCAGAACGATAAAGGAAAATTTTGAAGTCGTAAGCGTTTCCGGAAATATCCATCTTGGGTTAAAGGCCTTGATTCGCCATTCATACCATGGATAGAATCCGGAGTCAGGTACGGAAAAGACATTATAGGCCGTATCGAACAAGTAATGATCCTCAAGGAAAGTGGCATCAAGATAAATCTCCAAGACATATGTTGTTCTATCGCCAAGGGAATGCCACTTCAGCGGGACATGGTAAGGAAAAGTGTCGGTTATGAAGATTGATACGTCCGGCGGATAGGATAAAAAATTGGTTTTATAATAAGTGATCTGGAATTGCCACTGGTCCGACCAGTCCGTGTACCACGACCAGGCGCCGTTGCCCGCGCGGACCCGCCAGGAAAAAGAGCCGAGGGGAAGGATCAAATATTTCCTGTTCGTATCCACCACATAGATCGTATCATGCCCGAGGCTGTCGGTAAAATTAAGCTCGTAAATTTCGGCGCTGTCGATCCGTTCCCAGGAAAAATAAATGGTAAATCCCGTTGATTGAACGTTATATATCACTTCGTTTTTCGGAGCGTTCAAATGGGGTGGCGGCGGCGGATGCTGCGAAGTATCCGGCGGCGGCTTGAAGTCGTTCGGGTCGCGGCAGCCATGGGGGATGGCCAATAAAACGAATATGACGGCCGCGATCGCAACGCCATGGAATAATCGTTTGCCGGTTATATAAGGCTGATACATGGATCCTCGTTCATATTATATGTTATCCTTTTTTTATGTCAAGGCGCATTCTCTTTATTATTTGCATATTAAAGCTTCAGTGGTTTTAATAAAATCGCCGGCGGATAAGTGTATGAAATAAACGCCGGACGGAACCTTATGGCCGGACTGATCGCAAAGATCCCATGATAGGGATGACGGTTGGCCGATAATAGATGCCGGTTGTTTAAAATCCTTGACCAGGCTTCCGGTTGCGTCGTAGATATTGATCTTAGTCCCATCGTTATTCATCCGTAACCGGTTTTCGGCTATCAGGAACCGGATTTCCATCCGATTCCGGGCTGGATTCGGCGTCAGTATTAAATACGGGGCGACGGGAATCGCAGTCGGTCCCGGTCTTTCCGCAACGCCCAACATTACGTCAGCTTGTTTTAAAGCGGAATATTCGCCCCAGCCCCAGGCCGTGTTGTTACCGCGAGCGCAATAATAATACGTGCCTGTCGCGTGACCGGTGAACTGGTACAGCGTGTCCGGGATGTTCTGGCTGATGCTCTGAACCGTGCCGAAAAGGCAGGTCGGAAAGATGTCGTCGACATAAAAACCGCCATTGTGAACGCCTTGATCAGCGTACATGCAGCGGAACCTGATAAATATCGATCTGCCGATCCAGGGCGCCAGGGAGTAAGCCTTGCGCCGCCAATAAGTCTGGATGCCGGTGAAACGGAGGGTGTCGACATTGAACCACTCCCGGTTGTTCTCGGAAACCTCGGCCACCGCGACATCCTGGCCGGTTTCCAGATTATAAAAGCACCAGAAAGACAGGGAATCTCCGACCTTGACCAAATAAGGATGGGCCGAAACCACGACATTATTCTGGCCACCAACGTTACCCGAAAAAAAGCTATTGGAACCGGAATGCGCTTGGTCCGTGGAGAGGATGAATCCATTCTCTATCCAGCGGTCGGTGCCGGATTCCAGACTGTCCCGTTTGATCGAGGGACCGGAAAATTCGACCAGTTCCCAGCAGACCGGATGGTTTTCAAAACTGTTGACCGGATGCCAGCGGACCGCGAAATCGGCGCCGACAGTTCCGATGTCGTACACCTGGGGCGGCGCGACTAAGCCCTCGCAGAGGAGCGGGATCGAATCCCGGCAAAGCTGGGCCAGGTATTTCAGGGCTTTGAAGTTCTCCGGGCATATAAAATCCAGGTACGCCGGCGGTCGGTAGAAATCAATATCCATTTCCGTAACATATGATAGATTGGCCACGCCGCCGATACAGCGCATCCAGGAATATAGCCAGTCTTGGCTGGCGCCGCTCGTGTAGTAAAGGATCATTGAAACCTGGCCGGGCGTGTATGTACCGCCGCCGCCGAAACGGTTGATCATGCCGGCCATGCGGTTGCCGAACCGGGTTACTACCTCGTTGTCCGGGATCACTTCTTCAGTGAATCCCCAACCCCACATCAGCAGTTCGCCAAAGACGTGATATGACATGTATGCATTGATAACCCGGGAACGGGCGTAAATGGTCAGGGCCCGGGATTCGTCGCCCGAATTCATATAGGGACCGCAAAAAGTTTCATAACCGGGATGATGCATGGCTTTATATCTATCCACCGCGCCCCAATCCCCTTTGGGATCAGCGGCGCAGCAGCCGTAATTGCGGTTGTCGTCGGTGCCGATCGTGCCTTCGAAGGGCTCGCGATTCCCTCGCCAGGTCTGGCCGCCGCCGTTATAATCGTAGATGTACCCGTCGACGTTTACGACCGGAATACAGTAGATCTCGATTTTATCCACGATATCCTTGATTTCACTGCTGGACGCGTAATTCTGAAGCAGAAAATCGGCAAAATAACAGACCATTTCCACGGTCTGCCATTCCCGGGCGTGGTGGCAGCCGTCCACGAGCATTCCCGGTTCGCTTTCTTCCTCGATGCCCGGATTGTCCGAGATCTTCACGGCATAGATCCAGCGGTTCTGAAATGTCTTAAGGGGCAAAGAATCCAGCTTGCAGATCGCGGGATAGGCGGCCGCCATGTTCCTCAGGATCGCGGTGATCTGGGCATAGGAATGATACATTCCCCGGACCAGGTCTTTCTGGTATTCCAGATCAAAAATCCGCACTTCATAGGGGAGACCGGAGGCGATGATCCGGTCCATGACCGCGCGGTCCGCGACGATATCATACCACTCACCGGCTCGGGCCGCGGCGATATCAAGGTTGATCTTCGGGGAGATCCGGGTAAGGTCGTTCATCTGTCCGCAATATACCCGGACCACGGAGTGGCTGAATGCAAATTCGTAAATAAAAAATATGTACAAAAAGATCTTCATTAAACCTCCGTCGTCGATCCTTCATACAGAAAATATTTGAAACGGTATATACTATATTATAACGGCAATAATATTTATGTCAAGGGCAACTAGCCGCTTACCTGCTTGGCCGCGGCCTGGAACCTCTCCGCGCCGACATCGACCATCCTCAGGGTCGCGAGGAATTCCAGGAAACCGTCGATATCCAGGTTCCGGCAGTGATCCGCGACCTGGTAGTCGATCGGCAGGTCGTAAAGGAAGGCGCCGCTGCCCAGGGCATCCTCCAGCCGGGGAATGTTCTCGCTAACGACTTTTTGAATCGAATCCAGCCGGGGAATAGGAAACCGGTCGTCGGGTAGCTGAAAGTGGTTCAAAGAGAGGATCTTGCCTTCGAGATCCAGGGCTTCAATGCCCTCGACGGTCAGGCTGTCTGCGATCAGGAACCCGTACAGGGAACCGAGGAGATGGAAAACATGGGTCCCGTTGCCGTCAAAGTAAAATGGTATTTCCTCCGGCTTCAGGTCCGGGACAAAACGGTCCTTGAGGACCGGCGCGAGCCGGTAGTTATAATTCCCCGCGCCTTTGCCTTCGAATACCTTGGCGAACGACGGGCCGTTGCGGATGAACCGGGCGTAAACCTTCTTCTCGTTCTCCAGGACCTGGACTTTCTGCC
>Ga0315294_10004316_pt1 | contig 15483 bp, 20 predicted proteins | sample YL17G13_40_MG_FD_203626 | JGI IMG/M metagenome (GOLD analysis project Ga0315294, IMG submission 203626) | Sediment microbial communities from Yellowstone Lake, YNP, Wyoming, USA - YL17G13_40 | ecosystem: Environmental > Aquatic > Freshwater > Lake > Sediment | place: USA: Wyoming | collected... | reverse complement strand
GCCGCCGCCAAGTACCACCTGGCCGCCATGGTCTATGCCTCGCGCCTGACGCCGCTGGAGGCGATCCTCATGGGCATCCTGGTGGAGCACCAGAAGGCCATCACGCAGTTGAAAGCGCGCCTGCGTGAATTGGAAGGAACCAAGAGCGAATTTCCAATGGCCAATGACCAATGACCAGTTCAGGCTCGGCCATTGGTCATTGGAAATTGGTCATTGGTCATTCTCGCGCTGAGGGATGAGCATGCTGTTCGCATACGCCGAACCTGAATCCGCTGCGAAGGGGATCGAGCGGCTCGCCCGCGAGGCCACGCCGCTCCTCGAGAAGCGCCAGGTCGAATACCTCGGCATCGAAGTACGGAGCGTCCTGAACCGCTGCGCGAGCGACCGCATGCCCTTCGCCTGGACCATCAACCCCTACCGTGGATGCGAGTTCGGCTGCCGCTACTGCTACGCGCGTTACACGCACGAGTTCATGGGCCTTGCCCGGTGGGAGGATTTTGAAGAGAAGATCTACGTGAAGCGCGGGGCCGCCCGGATCCTCACCCGCGAGCTCACCCTGCGACGCCTGAACGGCCAGAGCATCGCGCTGGGTACCGCCACCGACCCGTACCAGCCGGCGGAGTGCCGCTTCCGCGTGACCCGCAGCCTGCTCGGCGTGCTGGCGCAGGCCAGCGACCTGCGTCTTTCCATCACGACCAAGAGCGACCTCGTCGTCCGCGACATCGATCTCCTGCGCCGGATCGCCCTGCGGAACAGCCTCCAGGTCAACCTGACCGTGACCACGCTGGACCGGGATCTCAGCCGCATCCTGGAGTGTCGCGCCCCCATGCCGGAACTCCGGCTACAGGCCCTCACGCACCTGCGCGAGGCGGGCATCCCGGCCGGCGTGACCCTCTCGCCCATCCTACCGGACATCACGGACGACCGGGCCGGCCTGGAGGTAGTGATCGCCGCCGCGAAGGCGCACGGCGCCGTTCACGTCTTCTGGAACGTCCTCTTCCTCAAGCCATCCGCCCAGCAGGCCTTCTTCCCGTTCCTCGCGCAGCACTTCCCACACCTGCGAAAGCGGTACACCGCCTGCTTCGCCCGCGCCGCCTTCCTGGACCGCGCGTACACGGACCGGATCGGCCACCTGATCGCCGAGTTGAAGCGCGAGCACGGCCTCCCCGACCGCCCCGCCTTCGAGATGCCTTCGTCCATCTACGAAACCGCGGTCGAGGCCGAGCAGCTCCCCCTCTTCCAACTCGCCGCGCCCGCCCCTCCGCGCTCCACCGCCCTCCCCTGCGTCGGCACCCCGCCCGCCCCCAGGGGCAACCGTCGGTCGGATACTGGACAATTGCAGCCCATGCGGTATAGTGAACCATGCGTGGGAGACTCGATCAGGTTTGCCGATCCGAAAGGTGGATCCCGTAGGCGGCCTCGCTGCGCTGTGGTGGAAAGTTGAGGAGAGTGTAGCAATGAAACACTTCAAGGTGTCGTCGAAAAGCATAGCGACGGTTACGTCGCCTACCCTCTCGGGCTCAGGGGCGTTGTCGTCGGCCAAGGCGATACATATGAAGAGGCGCTGGCTGACGTGAAATCCGCCATCCGCTTTCACATCGAGACCTTCGGACAAGACGCTTGAGGTGCTCGGATTCCACCTCATTCGCGAACGGGAGCATATCGCGATGCTGCGAGAGAACCCCGACGGGACTCGAACTCCTTTGACAATGCCGAACCATCCTCACGTCAAAGCCTCAACCCTGAGAACCATCTGCACCCAAGCTGGCATCCAGCGAGAAGAGTTTATTCGGGCATACGAACAGACCTGACTCCCATGGCGTTGGACAGTTTTATCGAGTGGACCGATTCGACGTGGAATCCTGTCACCGGCTGCACGAAGATCAGCCCGGGGTGCAAGCATTGCTACGCCGAGCGGATGGCGACGCGGCTCGTAGGGATGGGGCAGCCACGCTATCGTAACGGCTTCGAGGTCACCCTGCAGCCCGATCTCGTTCGGCTGCCTCTTCGCTGGCGACGGCCACGGGTCATCTTCGTCAACTCGATGAGCGATCTTTTCCATATCGAACGCCTCCGCGCAGTGCCCGCGGCCGTGCGGTTCCTTTCGCTCGAGCCCCTCCTGGCCCCCATCTCGTCCCTTCCGGTTGATGGCATTGACTGGGTCATTGTCGGCGGGGAATCCGGTCCGGGTGCTCGGCCGATGGCCGCCGATTGGGTTCGACAGATTCGCAACCGGTGCGCGAGGGATGGAGTTGCATTCTTCTTCAAGCAATGGGGAGGTACTCGCAAGAAGCAAGCTGGCCGCCTCCTGGATGGCCGCACCTGGGACGAAATGCCAGCATCTGTCCTGCGCCAACCATGGGAAGACGATTCTCGCTTGATCTCCGATGATCGCGGTCCTATGCGGACTACCGACCTTGCCACACGACCCTGTTCGATCTGAGGGGTGTCCGCGGGAGGAGGAGGATATGCGACCACCAAGACGCCCTCGCCGGCCGAAGGTCCCAAGTGTTCTGCCCACACCGCCGGCCGGAGTCGAAACCGTCGCTGGCGTGTGCTGGTATCGCCAAGACCAGTACGAGCGGCTCCTGGCGTGTGCCGATGACCGGGACAAGCTCGAAGACACGTGGGCCGAATGGCAGATCACGGCCGAGCGGGCCATCCGGCGGTACCGGTCCATGGGGCTGGACCTTCGCAAGGTGGAAATTGACCTGGACGATCTCCTCGCCTACTGCCGTGCCGAGGGGTGCCCGAACGACGACGCCGCGCGTGCCGCCTACGTAGTGCACCTCCTGGAGCGCCAGCAAGATGACCGCTAGAATCAGTACCGGACATGCCGCCATTGCAGCGTGTGGGCATGGCGGGTTCTGACTTGGGACGCCTGACCAAGCCTGAGAGGTTGATCGCACACGGGCGATAGTGCCCCCGCCCCGGAGTCACGACCTGTGCCCTTGAATCGGTGCGGTCATTACCCTGCAAGACACAAACGATCACCCAGCGCTCCTGCCAGGAGCATCCGGATGCCAGCATTGCCAGCCCAGCATCCCTTGGTGCCTTGGTGTCTTGGTGGTTGAACTACAAGCTTCGGGATGGAACGTGCCCCCGTGCCGGCGGTGGTATTCCCGCGGGGCGCGACCCATCCCGCCCGTCCTAACCGCCGCTCGACCAGTTGACTTCTCGATCGCTCGACCGCCGCCATTCGACCAAGCTTGCCCCGGGCCTTGACGCCGGAGTCCAGCCGGGAGTAGGGTTGCATGCAGTGAGCGGTCCGCTCTTCGCGCTTCCGCACAGGCGCATAGCGGCAGCGAGAACGACTTCGTGGGCGGCCGTTCACCGAAGGGGAAAGGAGAACAGAGATGTCCCCTCAAGCTCGGGAGGTCCTGGCCGAAGCCCTGAAGCTCTCCCCCATGGAACGAGCCGAGTTGATCGAGCGGATCCTGGATGCCTTTTCGTTCCCCGATCGAGCGGCAATTGACGAGCGCTGGCCTGCCGAGGCGGAGGACCGGATTGCCGCCCACGACCGGGGAGAGATCGCAGCCAAGCCAGCCGCCGAGGTCTTCGCCCGCATCGAGCAAGGCATCATCTGATGGAGCTTCGGTTCCTCGCGCCCGCCGAGGCCGAACTGCTCGAAGCCATCACCTACTACGACTCGCTGGAGCCCCAGTTTCGGCGCCTCGTCAACATGCGACCCGTGAAGTACGGGTCCCTTCCTCGCGAGATGCCAAAGCGGGGCATCTATCTCTTTTCCGAGGGGCCCACGCATCTTTACGTTGGGCGCACGAACCGACTTCGGCAGCGGCTCCAGAATCACTGTCTCCAGAGCGGCACACACTACACGGCCACGTTCGCGTTTCGGATGGCCAGGCGAGACACCGGGCGCGTCAGAGCTACATACACCAAGGCCGGCTCGAGGGAAGCACTTACCAGCGACCCGCAGTTCGCGAGCGCTTTCGAAGTGGCGAAGCGGCGCGCTGCGGCCATGGACATTCGGTACGTTGAGGAGCCTGACGCAACTCGGCAGGCCCTCCTTGAAATCTACGCCGCCACGGTTCTCGGGACGCCATACAATGACTTCGAGAATCACTGAGTCAACGGAGGTGTCGCCGAACCACCCGTTGCAGCTGCCGGCGGGCACCGCCCGCCGCGGCTGAACGCGAGCGTTGGCCAGTCAAGACATTGAGCACCAACAACGGAAGCCGCAATGAGCGGCACGCCGCCAACAACTACCCCCGAGGCACATCCGCTAGTCGCATCAACGCCGTTTGTGATACAATATGCCTCTCCAAGGGCAACGTCCGACGCTTGCGGCAGGCGGCTGATTCGCAGACCGCGGAGCCGGAGCGTGCATGCTCTGACGCTCAGAGGTTAGCCGGATGAAACTTCAACGAGTTTACCTGGATACATCCGTGTTGGGTGGCTGTTTCGATCCGGAATTCGCGGAGTGGTCTAACGGTTTGATACGGGACTTTCGCAATGGCCGCTTCAAGCCGCTGCTCTCCCAGGTCACTGCGACAGAACTTCGCGATGCGCCAGAGAACGTGCAATTCCTATATGCCGAGCTGCTGACGGTCGGGGCCGAGATCGTCGAAGCGACCGAAAGCGCGTTGGAGCTGGCCGATGCCTATCAAGAGCATCGTATTCTTACGCCTAAGTTCTACGATGATGGCTTGCACATTGCGGTGGCCACCGTGGCGGAGGCCGATGTGCTGGTCAGTTGGAACTTTAAGCATATTGTGCGCCTCGACAAGATACGCCTGTTCAACGCGGTGAATCTGGAATACGGCTACAAGCCGTTGCAGATCTTCAGCCCGCGGGAGGTGACGACCTATGGCAGAGCAGAAGATTGATGCGATCAAGATGACGCGTAGCATTCGAGAGAATAACTACGCGCGGTTGCGCAGTCTGTCGCGGGCGGAGCGCTTGGCATTCTATCGAGAGCAAGCACGTTTGATGAATGAAAAAGCCGCTGCACTGGTGAAGGCAGAGACGCACATCCCGGCCCAGACCTAGCCAGGCCTCGCAGCCGACCGCCGGAGCTCGGCGGGCAACCAGGTATCGCCGACAAGCTGACCGCTCGCGTTAACCCGGCGGCGGGATGCGAGATGGGAGGAGATCGTAATGGGGGACGCCTGGGCGCTCCTCCCGACCCATGCCCATCTCCTGGTCCGGACGGGGACCCGCCCCCTCGCCCGGAGCATGCGGAGCCTTCTCACCCCGCTCTGCGGGGGGCCTTCAACCGGCGACACACGCGAGTCGGCCACCTCTTCCAGAACCGGTACCAGTCCATCGTGGTGGAAGCGGAGCCCTACCTCCTCGCGCTCGCAGCGCCGCGCAGGCCACCGCCTGGCAGCGGCTCCTCGGCTGAGGGCGCCAGGAGACATAGGATGTTACGTCCCCTACTATTTCTCGTCCCTCCGGAAGGTCTTGTCGCCCCCACCGCCCCTCCGCCCACCCTTGCTCCGCTGAGGCATCCCCCTGGCCTGCCGTCGCAAGTCCCTTCCCCTAGCCCCTCGCGTCGGATACAATCCCCATAGTCTGCAGGCCAGCGGTTCAGTTCAACCAGTTTTACCCGGCGGGCCGGCTTCCGCGGTCGTCGGCCTGTGTTGCGCGGGGCCCGCCGGATAAAAGCGTATTCGTTGGGCTAGCACAAGAATGGGCCATTTTCGGATCTCTCTCAAGGGAAGGGAAGGAGGAGCGTATGCCGCTGGCGAATGTAAATCAGACGACTCTTAACTACCGGCTGGACGGACCCGAGCAGGGTCCTGTCGTGATGCTTTCGAACTCACTGGCCGCTAACCTCACCATGTGGGACTTTCAGATTCCCGCATTGGTCGAGGCAGGCTATCGGGTGCTCCGCTATGACAGCCGTGGCCACGGGCAGTCCGCGGTGCCGGCAGGCCCCTACTCAATCGAAATGCTCGCGGCCGACGCGGTGGGGTTAATAGATATGCTGGGCTTGGAGAAGGTTCACTTCTGCGGCCTTTCCAAGGGGGGAATGGTCGGCCAGATGCTGGGCACTCACCATGGGGACCGATTGATCTCGTTGACGCTCTGTGACACGGCGGCCCATCTGCCCTCGCGGGAAGTATGGGACGCGCGCATCAAGACAGTTCGTGAGAACGGCATGCATGCCTTGGCCGACGCCTTTATCGACCGCTGGTTCACGAAGCCTGGTCAGAAGCGCCTGCACGCCGAGGTGGAAAAGGTCCGGCAGGCGATTCTGAATACGCCGGTCGAGGGATTCTGTGCCTGCTGTTGCGCGATCCAAGAGATGGACCAGCGCGATTCCATCCGTGCCATTTCGACCCGGACGCTCGTGCTGGTGGGCGAGCACGATCCCGGTACTCCGGTGTCGGCGGCGGAGTTCATTCACGATCGGATCGCCTCCTCGGAGTTGAGGGTGATTTCCGATGCCGCCCATTTTGTGAATGTGGAGCAGGCCAGCGTCTTCAACGATCTACTCTTGCCATTCATAGGGACGAGCGGCGCCGCATAACAACCCTGTGTATTGGAGGTGGCGGGCTCCTGGGGTATAGTGGGTAAGGCGCCGGCGGGCACCTTCGACCACGGCCGGGCCGATTGACTGCTCCACCCCACAGAGGAGGACCATGAGCTTCTACTCGCAATTCGCCGAGCACTACGAGGCCATCTTTCCGTACCGGGACGAGGTCTATGGCTTCCTGAGAAGCTGCATTCCGGACGGCGGCCGCCGGATCCTCGACGCCGGCTGCGGCACCGGGCACTACTGCGGCCGCTTCGCGGCGGATGGGTTCGAGACCATCGGCATCGACCTCGACCCGCAGATGATCGAGGTCGCGCGGAAGAATTATCCGACGCCGACTTTCCGCTGTCTGAACATGCTGGAGGTCGGAACGCTCCCCCCGCCCTTCGATCTGGTCTTCTGCATCGGCAACGTCGCCCCCCACCTGACGCAAGACGAGTTCGCCCGTTTCGTCGGAGAGGTCGAGAAGATCCTCCGCCCGGGGGGGATCTGGACTTTCCAGACCGTGAATTGGGACTACATCCTGACCCACGACTCGTACACCTTCCGGCTCCGGAAGCTCGAGGGTGGCGACGCCGTTTTCTCCCGGCAATACCAAGACATCTCCGATGCCCGGGTGCGCTTCCTGACCCGGTTGGCATCGGGAGACCGCACCATCTTCGAGGGCGATGTGTGGCTGTACCCGCTGCGATCGGAGTCTTGCTTGCGCCTTCACCAGGAGCACGGCTTGGAGTTGATCGGGCACTATGCGGACTTCCAGCGGTCCTCATTCGAGGCCGCTTCGGATTCCGGCAGCGTGTTCGTATTCCGCAAGCCCCGATCGGAGCGACGCTGAATGCATCCCACCACTTACTGGCCGGCCTCGCCGTCCTGGTGTTCTCCAGGCGGCGCTTCACGGCAGCGGCCCTGGCCCTCCTCAGCTTCCACCTGCACCTGTTTGGAGATCTCCTGGGGTCGCGCGGACCCGACGGATACCAGTGGCCGATCCCCTATCTGCTCCCCTTCTCGGATGCCTGGCAGCTCGCCTGGGACGGCCAGTGGGCGCTGAACGCCTGGCCGAACGTCGCCATCACCATCGCGCTCCTGGGCCTGACGCTCTACTGGGCCTGGAAGCGGGGTTTCTCGCCGATGGAGATCGTCTCGCGAACGCTGGACCAGGCTGTCGTGGTGGCCCTGCGCCGGAGGTTCGGCACTCCCTAGCCCGCGGGCATCGGGGTCCGGCGAGGAGACAGTCCGGGGCGGCTCTTCTCGGGCCTGGAAACACTCGCATACTCCGGACAGGAGGGGGCGAATGAGCAGCGAGAGCGTCACGATCTGGCCATGCACCAGGCTTCCCGGGAGGCGACGCCATGAGCGAGACCCTGCCCATCGTGAAGGCGGCGGTCGTCCAGGCCGCCCCGGTCCTTTTCGATCGCGACGCCACCCTGGAAAAGACCTGCCGACTGATCCGCCAAGGTGCGGCGCGGGGAGCACGCCTGATCCTCTTCCCCGAGGCCTTCATCCCCGCCTATCCGCGGGGCCTCACCTTCGGCACCGCGGTGGGCAGCCGGAGCCTCGACGGCCGGCGGACCTGGGAGGTCTACTGGACGAACGCCGTGGACGTCCCCGGCCCGGTCACCACGGCCCTCGGGGCGGCGGCGCGCGACGCCTGCGCCTATCTCGCCATCGGGGTCATCGAGCGGGACCAGGGCGGGAGCCGGGGCACGCTCTACTGCACCCTGCTCTACTTCGGTCCCGATGGACGGCTGCTGGGAAAGCACCGGAAGCTCAAGCCTACCGCCGACGCCCGCGACACCTGGCAGGCCACGCTCCGGCACATCGCCTGCGAGGGCCGGTGCTTCGTCCTCGGCTGCAACCAGTTCGTCACCAAGTCCATGTATCCGGCGCATCTGCCTGGCATCGAGGAGCTGGCTTCTCAGCCGGAGATCATGTGCCGCGGCGGGAGCGCCATCGTCGGCCCGCTGGGCGGACTCCTCGCCGGCCCCCTGTACGATCAGGAGGGAACGTTGTTCGCCGACCTCGACCTCGGCGAGATCCCCCGCAGCCGATTTGACTTTGACGTCGTAGGCCATTACGCTCGGCCCGACGTCTTTCACCTGACCGTCAACCAGAACCCGAGCGTTCCGGTCACCTACGCATCGGATGCCGAGACACAGGACGCGCCCAGGCCGTAGGGCTGCGCCGCGCGGAGGACATCGGACGATGGAAAAGCCGGCCGCAAACACGCACCCCGTTCACGAGCTGATCAAGCGCCGCTGGAGCCCGCTGGCATTCTCCGAGCGGAGGGTCGAGCCGGAGAAGCTCCAGAGCCTCTTCGAGGCCGCGCGCTGGGCCCCCTCCGCCTACAACGAGCAGCCCTGGCGCTTCATCGTCTGCACGCGGGACAGGCCGGCGGACCACCAGCGGTTCGTCGACTGCCTCGTCGAGGGAAATGTTCCCTGGGCCCAGCACGCGCCCGTGCTGGTCCTCTCCGTGGCCAAGCGGCAGTTCAGCCACAACGGCACCCCCAACCGCCACGCCTGGCACGACGTCGGCCTCGCGGTGGAGAACCTGATCCTCCAGGCCACGGTCCTCGGCCTCTTCGTCCACCAGATGGGCGGCTTCGATCCCGCCAAGGCGCGGACGGCGTTCGGCGTCCCCGACGAGTACGAGCCGGTGGCCGCCATCGCCATCGGCTACCCCGGGGAGGCCGACACGCTCCCGCCGCCTCTGCGCGATCGGCAGTTGGCCCCGCGCAGCCGGAAGCCGCTGGAGGCTCTCGTCTTCAAAGGAGGGTGGGGGCAGGCCGCGTCGGTGGTCGGGCGCCAATCGTGAGCCGCCGCTTCCCACTTCGCAGATCGCACTTCACGATGTCCGCTCGACGGCTTCCGCGTCGGAACACGACGTCATGATCACGCTGCGACCCTTCGCCCGAAGCGACTTCGACCGACTCATCGGGTGGGTGACGTCTCCACAATTCCTGCTCCAGTGGGCGGGACCGCTGTTCACCTACCCGCTGGATGCGGCGCAGCTCGACTGGTAGGGGAATCCGCGCGGCGCGGCAAGGGTGTCGGCCTCGAGATGGTCCGCCGGGCCCTCGAGGTCGGGTTTGGTGAGCTGGGCCTACATCGCATCGACCTCGTCGTTTTTGGAGGAGTCCGCGCATGAAGATCGAGACCCTGGCAGTGCACGCCGGCCACACCGTGGATCCGGCCACCGGTGCGGTCGCCCCGCCGATTTGTCTCTCCACCACCTTCGAGCGGGCGGAGGACGGCACCTTCTCCAAGGGGTACTTCTACAGCCGGCTCGGGAACCCGAACCGGACGGCGCTGGAAACCTGCCTCGCCGCGCTGGAAGGGGGCGCCGCGGCAGCCGCCTTCGCCTCCGGCGCCGCCGCCACGATGGGCATCCTCCAGGCGCTCGCGCCGGGCGACCACGTCATCGCGCCGATCGACGCCTATCACGGCACCACGATCCTGCTGCGGGACATCCTGGGCGCGTGGGGGCTCGAGACCAGCTTCGTCGACATGACCGACCTCGGGGCGGTCGAGCGGGCCATTCGCCCCCGGACCAAGATGGTCTGGGTCGAGACTCCGTCGAACCCGCTCCTCACGGTGAGCGACATCGCTTCCATCGCCGGGCTGGCCCATGCGGCGCGCGCCCGCTGTGTCGTGGACAACACCTGGGCCTCCCCCGTCCTGCAGCACCCGTTCGAGTTGGGGGCCGACCTCATCCTCCACTCCACCACCAAATACCTCGCCGGCCACTGCGACGTCCTGAGCGGCGCGGTGGTCGCGAAGAAAGACGGCGAGTTCTTCCAGCGCATCCGGCTGATCCAGATGCAGGGCGGGGCGGTGGCGCCGCCCTTCGACTGCTGGCTGGTCCTCCGCGGCATCCGCACGCTCCCCTACCGCGTGCGGGGGCACTGCCAGAACGCCCGTCGGGTGGCGGAGTTCCTGTCCCGCCATCCGCGCGTGGAGGCCGTCTACTTCCCGGGGCTTCCGACCCACCCGAACCATGCGGTCGCCGCCAAGCAGATGGAGGACTTCGGCGGCATGATGTCCTTCCAGGTGAAGGGCGGCAAGGAAGAGGCCCTGGCCGTCGCCGCGAAGCTCCGCCTCTTCATCCGGGCCACGAGTCTCGGCGGCCCCGACAGCCTGATCGAGCATCGGGCCTCCATCGAGCCGCCGGATACGCGCACGCCCTGGAACCTGCTCCGCATCTCGGTCGGCCTGGAGCACCCCGACGACCTGATCGAGGACCTCGCGCAGGCCCTCGCCTGAGGAGTGGATTGAACCACAGATTACGCAGATTTTACGGATACAGGCCTTCGGGAAGACTCTGTGCAATCTGCGTAATCTGCGGATAGAGGGAAGCCCGTGACTGCACCCAAGCTGCTGGCATTGGATTTCGACGGCGTCATCTGCGACACCGTCCATGAGGGATGCCGATCCGCCTGGCAGGTGTGCCGGGACATCGTCAAGTTGAACGGCGATGTCCCGCCGCCGGAGTTAGCGGCCGCCTTCGTGCGGCTACGGCCCGTCCTGGAGCACGGTTGGGAGTTCCCCGTCCTGGTGCTCGCCATCCTCGAAGGCATCCCCGAATCGACCATGTTCGAGGCGTTTCAGACGACAGTCCGCCAGCGGATCCTCGAGGCGCATCACCTGGCCTCCAAGGAGCTGGCCGCCCGCTTCGACGCCGCCCGGGACCGCGCCATCGCGCGGAGCCTCGACGACTGGCTGGCCGACCAGGCGCTCTACCCCGGCATGGCCGAGCGCCTGCGGGCCATCCTGAAGGGTGGAACCGAGGTCTACGTCATCACCACCAAGGAAGGCCGCTTCGCCCACAAGCTCCTCGAGATCCACGGCGTCACGCTGCCGATATCGCAGGTGTGGGGGAAGGAGCAGGCTCGACCGAAGCACGAGCTCCTCCGGGTCCTGTCGCAGCAGCAGGGCCTCGCCTACCGCGACCTCTGGTTCGTGGAGGACCGCCTGAAGACCCTGCAGGCGGTGAAGCAGCGGGTGGACCTTCGGGAGGTCGGCCTCTTCTTTGCCACCTGGGGCTATGTCATGCCGGCCGAACCGGACGAGGCGGCGCGCGACCCGCGCATCGTCCCGCTCACGCTCCCGCAGTTCTGCCGGGACTTCTCCGCCTGGACACGGTGAACCGCCAAGCTGCCGAGGTCGCCAAGGGAAATTGACTCTCTTGCCTCTCTTCTTGGCGTCTTGGCGGCTCGCTGAGGTCCCGCCCATGATCCGCTGCGTCCTGTTCGACCTTGACGGCACCCTGGTGGACACCTGGGACCTGTACGTCGAGGCCTATATTCGGGCCCTGGAGCCCCACGTCGGGCGCCGCCTGACCCTCGAGGAGCTCATCGCGCTTCGCCCCAACTCCGAGCTGCGCCTGCTGCAGCGCGGGGCGGCGGGGAGCGATGTCGGGCTCGTCCACCGCGAGTTCCTGCGCCACTACCGCGCCCTCCATCGCACGCACTTCGGTGGCCCCTATCCCGGCGTCCGCGAGATGCTCGCGGCCCTCCGCAGCTCGGGCATGCGGCTCGGCATCGTCACGGGCAAGAGCCACGGAGCCTGGGAGATCACCGCCGAGGCATCCGACCTGGGTGCCTTCGAGGTCGTCGTGACCGACGAGGACACGAAGGAAGCGAAGCCGGACCCGGAGGGGCTCGTCCTCGCCCTCGACCGCCTCGGAGTCCAGGCGAGCGAGGTGATCTACGTCGGCGATTCGGTGGGGGACGCCCAGGCCGCGCGGGCGGCCGACCTCCGGTTCGGGGTCGCGCTCTGGCCCAAGGCCCCGCACGAGCGCGATGCGTTTCTGGCCCAGGTGCGTGCGGTGGGGGTCTGGGCCGAGCTCTCCGTCCCGAAAGACCTCGTGGCCATCCTGCGACGCCCCTGAAATGGATGCTGGCGCTGTCCCTTCCGGATCGTCCATGATACTATTACGCGCGGATGAATCCCGCCGATATTCCCGTGCCCGACGAGAAGCGCCTCGATGCGAACCAGCCCTCCGGCACTACCGACTTCTGAGGGCGGAGGCGGGTCGTGCAGACAACTCCGTGCGATGTCTGGAACGAAGTGCTGGCGGCGCTCGAGGCGCTCTACCGGGACCTGGAGCGCGACACACGGCGCCTCGACGAGCTCCATCGGGGCCGGCTGACATGTGGGGAAGGCTGCACCTTCTGCTGTGTGGATAACCTGACGGTCCACGAGGTCGAGGCCGAGAACATCCGGCGCCACCATGCGGACCTGCTGGCCACGGGCACGCCGAACCCCGAGGGCGCGTGCGCCTTCCTCGACGAGAAGGGCGCCTGCCGGATCTACGCACACCGGCCCTACGTGTGCCGGACTCAAGGCTATCCCCTCCGCTGGCTGGCGGAGGGCGACGACGGGGACATGGTCGAGTGGCGGGACATCTGCCCGCTGAACGAGGATGGGCGACCGATTCAGGAACTGCTGCCGGAGGATTGCTGGACGGTCGGGCCGGTGGAAGAGCGGCTGGCGGAGCTCCAGCTCGAGGCCGGTGGCCGCAAGCTGACTCGCGTCCGCCTGCGCGACCTGTTCTTGACGAAACCGGCCCCAGAGCACGACGACCCGTGAGGATTCCGAGCGCAACCACAACAGGCCATAGCACCCCCTGCGATCGGAGGATCTCGTGAACTACAGAACGCTCGGCCGGACAGGCCTTCGGGTTTCCGGGCTGGGATTCGGCTGCGGCATGGTCGGAGGGCTGTTCGTGCGCGGGGAGTATCCTACCATGCGTCGCGCGGCGGCCTACGCCATCGAGTCGGGCATCAACTACTTCGACACGGCGCCGCTTTACGGGGACGGTCAGTCCGAGGTCAACCTCGGTGCCGTTCTGCGTGAGCTCCGCGCCGAGGTGGTGGTGGGAACAAAGGTCCGCCTCTCCGTGAGCCACATGGACCGCATGGGGGCGGCGATCATCGAATCCATGGAGGCGAGCCTGCGCCGGCTCGGCCGAGACTCCGTGGATCTCGTGCAGCTCCACAACCCGATCATCTCCCATCGCCGCGCCGATTCGGCTTCTCTCACCCCTGACGACCTGCCTGCCGTTCTCCGCGCGTTCGAGACCCTTCATCGTCAAGGCAAGATACGCTTCTGGGGAATCACCGCGCTCGGGGAGCCCGAGGCCCTCCATCGAGTTGTGGCGACTGGTGGGTTCCACACGATTCAAACGGTGTATAACCTGCTCAATCCCAGCGGCGGACGACCGGTGCCGCCGGACTTCCCTTACCAGGATTATCGCCAGCTCATTGATCGGGCCGCCGCCAACCAGATAGGGGCCATCGCCATCCGCGTCCTGGCGGGCGGTGCGCTCTCCGGCACCACCGAACGACATCCGATCGCCACGCGGGCCGTCGCGCCCATCGCCACCGGCCGCGACTACGCCGAGGATGCCGCCCGCGCCCGGCAATTTGACTTTCTCATAGCCGACGGCGCCGTGGGCAGCCTCGTGGAGGCTGGCATCCGCTTCGCCATCAGCAAGCCCGAGATCTCGACCGTACTGGTCGGCACTTCCAGCCTGGACCAGCTCGAGCAGGCCGTCGCGGCCGCCAACCGCGGCCCGTTGCCCGCGGATGCCCTCGGGCGCCTGCGCGGAGCCTAATTCACATTCCTATGGCACAGTCAGTTGGTCTTGCCGTCTTCCTGTTGTTCGGCACCGCATATTGCGTGGCCTGCATCGCCTGGTTCACCGCCCTTTCCTATCTCTTCAAGACGGTGGCGAACCGGCACCCCGGCGTGCGTCTGTGGAGCGCAGAGCTGGGCTACCTCCCCTTCAACATCGTGTTCCGCCCCGACCTCTTGACCGACCGGGGACAGCTCGCGCGTCAACGGTTCGGGCGGTGGCTCCTCGTCTTCCTTGGATCACTGGCCGCCGGCCTCGCCCTGAACGCGCTTGCCCGCATCCTGTCCTGACCATGCAGAATCTCCAAGATCTTTACCCCGGCCAGAGACATCCATTGACAACCATACAGGTGTTTGGTATATGTCCGTCAGAGTCAGCCGATCCGTTGGCAGCTCCCCCCTCCACGAATTGCCCCTGGAGCGCCGTATGTTCTTCGCTGCACTACCCATCACCGGCTGGATCTTCGACGTCTATCCGACCTCCGGCGGAATGGTGGTGTGGATCGTGGACGAGGCGGGGCAGAACCATCGCCTCGTGGACCCGTTCCAGCCCAGCTTCTACGCAGCGGGGCCGGCCACGGCGCTGCGGCAGCTCGCCATGGATCTCACGCGGATGCGGCTGGCGGAGCCTGTCGGGATGACGCGGCGGCAGGAGTTCTGGACAGGCGAGCCGCGCGACGCCCTCGAATTCACCTTGCGGAACCCCGAACGGCAGCCCGCCCTCCTCCGCCAGCTCGCCGTCCCGCGCCCCGGCGTCATCCTCTATGACTGCGACTTGTCTCCCGTCCTTACCTATTGCCATGCGCGCGGAATCTTCCCCCTCGCCAAGGTCACGGCCACAAGGGGAATGATCGATGACCAATGGCAAATGACCAATGGTCGGAGGTCGGGGGACAATCCGCATTTCGCATTCCGCATTCCGCAATTGCAGTACGAAGTGGAGGGTTCGGCGTGGGACCTGGACTATCCGGAGCCGCCGCTCGTCCGGATGGCGCTCACCTGCCAGGGGGACGAGCGGGGGGCGGGGCCGCCGCGCGGGAGACTCCGCGCCCTCACCATCGCCTGCGAGGGAAACCAGACGACCCTCGAGGAGGGCGACCCCGAGACGCTCCTCGCGGAGCTGAACGGCTGGATCCGCCGCTTCGACCCGCACGTGATCGTCACGGACTGGGGCGACGCCTTCCTCATCCCTGCCCTCCTCGCGCTGGCGCGGCGCGCCCGTATCGCGCTGGAGTTCGATCGGGACATGATCCGGCGCCGCGTGCGGACGACCGGACGCTCGTACTTCTCCTACGGCCGCGTCGTGTACCAGGCGCCCTCCTATCCCTTCTTCGGCCGCTGGCA
>Ga0315294_10004314_pt1 | contig 15488 bp, 19 predicted proteins | sample YL17G13_40_MG_FD_203626 | JGI IMG/M metagenome (GOLD analysis project Ga0315294, IMG submission 203626) | Sediment microbial communities from Yellowstone Lake, YNP, Wyoming, USA - YL17G13_40 | ecosystem: Environmental > Aquatic > Freshwater > Lake > Sediment | place: USA: Wyoming | collected... | reverse complement strand
GATCTCCTTTTGGATCCAAGGACCTCAGAGGTAGAGCGCCAGCAGTTCGCGAGCACGATTCGACGCAATGGCAAGCTCCTCACCCAATTGATCGACGACATTCTCGATCTTTCGAAGGTCGAGGCGGAAAAGCTGGTCATCGAACGCATTCCCTGTTCCTTGCCAGGGATTATGGCAGATGTGACGACGTTAGTCGGACAGCAAGCTTGGGAAAAAGGAATATACCTCCGCATCGTCTCGGAAGGGGAAGTGCCCGAAAAAATCGTCTCCGATCCTGTGCGCTTAAAGCAGATTTTGATCAATATCGTGGGCAACGCAGTGAAGTTTACGGCCATTGGCGGCGTCGATGTCGTAGTCAAGCTACACAAGCCGTGCGCCGGCAGCGCTGCGAAAATTGAGTTTTCAGTAGCCGACACGGGACGAGGCATTGCTCCTGAACATTGTGGGCACCTTTTTCAGCCATTTATGCAGGCCGATAGCTCGACAACCCGAAGGTTTGGCGGAACGGGGCTTGGGCTGGTTCTGGCTAGGCGCCTGGCGCAAGCGCTCGGTGGTGACGTCATCCTGACCAAAAGCGTTCTTGGGAGTGGATCGGTCTTTACAGTCACCATCGAGACGCCGCTAGCAGAAGGGTCTTATGGGATCGGCAGCGGCGCACTGTCGGATGATGGCGCCGAGGTGCTGTGGATTGTGGGCGATCGCACGGCGCTTAGCGGGATCGAGATCCTGGTGGTTGAAGACGTGCCGGACAATCAAGTGCTGATCAGTCAGATCCTCAGGAGCAGTGGAGCCCGTGTGACGCTGGCGGAAGATGGCGAACAAGGCATCCAGAAGGCGATGCAGAATGGCTTCGACCTTGTACTGATGGATTTGCAAATGCCTGTGTGCGACGGCTTTAAAGCGACCGCGGAGCTTCGTCGCCGCGGTTTCAAGAAGCCGATCTTGGCACTGTCCGCGGCAGCGATGCGTGAAGATAGAGACCGTGCGATAAAAGTTGGATGCAACGATCACTTGACGAAGCCGATCAACCGCAAGCTTCTTTTAGAGACGATCAGCCGTCACATTGAAGCGTCTAGGGATGAGACGAAGCATTGAAAATGGTCGCGTCCATCTAGCTTGGTAGCTCGCGTCATGGAACGGAGAGGTTAGGGAGCCAAAGGGTCGCCATCAGGATGATACTGACCATCCTCAAAGTCGAACTCCCCCTGTTGACGTGAAGATCCCGGGCGCGGTCACCACGTGGTGGCGAGTGCCAACCGACAGATCGGCGCTACCCTGGGGGCGCAAAAGGCTGAATAGAAAGGGACACCGTGGGTATTATTGCGAACATCCGGGATATGATTTTCGACCGGCCCTTTAACCTAAGCGACCTGGCGGCGGCCGGCCGGCTGGTCATTATTCACGACGACCCCGTGACCAGGATCACGGTAGAACGCGTGGCGGCGGGCCGCGTTCGTGTCGTCGTACGGATGGTTTCTCACACCGATACCGCGGTGGCTTTTACGCTGTCCTACGACGCGGCTTTCAATTTAGCCCGCCAGATCAAAACGGTGATTCAAATGCTGGCGCAGTACGACAGAAAGTGACGTACTTTTCAACCCCGACCTAAATTACACTCCAGAGATGCCCGATAAAATCGTCACCGACTGCAAGCACCTGCGCCAAGTCCTGATCAACGTCATCGGCAATGCTTTAAAATATACCGACCAGGGACGGGTGACGGTGACGGTCGGTCAGGCCGACCCCGGTCACCTTAACTTCGTGGTCACGGACACCGGCCGCGGGGTGTCGCTAAGAATTGGTCATTCGTTACTTTCGTAGTAAAAACAGCCAATTACCTTACCTCTTGTAAAGACGTTGCAAAAGCTAGTTGTGTCGCGACTAGCCAGTCAACAGATTATCTAAGCAAATTTGAGCTTTACGACACTTAGTTTTTACCAAGCGCCACTCCCCAGATAGACACCAAACGCTTGCCTCGCCTTTCCAGATGTTTCATCTTGATTTTAAATCCAGTGGACTCTGTACCGCCAAACATCTGCGAGTTGGCGTAGACTTCTGCCAGACCTGCCATCAGTAGCCCGGCGGAACCATCCGTAGAGGCAAATCCAGGTAGACGTCGGTGCGGGCTTTAAGTAGGATTATCGACTGGTGGCCCCACACGGAGTCCTGCGCTGCTCGCTGTGGTAGAGAACCAGCTCGACCAAGGCGTGGGCCGCCTGAACAGATTTTTGCGCGTCGCTTAGAGACGGACATGAAAGCCACCCTCGCGTTCAACCTCGACGACCCCGAGGACCGGGCCGCCCACCTGCGCGCGGTCAAAGCCGATAATTACCACGAGGCCCTGGAGCGCATATCGAGGCAGGTATTCAATTGGGAAGAAAACCTCGACGAGGGAGAAAAGCTTAGCCCGGAAGAAATAAGCAAAGCAGTATCCGCAATCCTAGAAGATACACACGTCGACCTGTGGGAAGCCCAGCGGACTTAGTCAAACATAGGATACCGCCACGCCCTTGACCGGCTTCCCCCGTTTGATCGCCTTGATGACGGCGGTCGACGAACAACCCAGCTCGGCCGCACACGCGGCGACCGACGGCCAGGTCCGGCCGCCGGCCGCCTGCAGGGCCCGGCTGATCGCACCCCGGACCGACGGGTCGGCCATCCGGAGGCGCTGGTTCTCGACCTTGAACTTATGCTGCAGCGGCTGCTCGCCGTGCCGGTCGACCCAGGCCCGCCGGACCTCGGCCCGGGCCTCGCCCTTGAACAGCATCCCCAGGTAGGTCGACTGGACGTCGAGCAGGCCCGTGATGTCGTCGATCGACCGGTGGTCGAGGAACCGGAGGTCGAACGCCCGCAGCAACTGCTGGTCGGTCAACCGGCAGGGCCGGATCGCGAGCCGGCGGCCGGCCGCGAACCGGTCGTAGGCGGCCCGGTAGATCCGGCCGGTCAACACCTGGTAGCAGGTGTCGCGGGACAACCCGGCTTCGGCGGCCAACTTGGCCGTATCGATCTCGTCCTCATGGTAGCGGCGCAGCAGATCGAACGCCTGCTGGTCGGTCAACAGCTTGGGTTTATCTGAATTGACCGGGGGGCCGTCCAAGTCCCATTCGGCCTTGGCGTCGGGCCGCAGGAGGCCGCGCAACACCTTGCTGACGTAGGTGCTCGACACCCCCAGGATGTCGGCGATCGCGTAGGTGGTCTTGCGGGCCGCCCGCAGCTCGAATATCTTGAGGACCGACTGGTCGTCGACGACCGACTTCTTGAAATCCTCGTTGGTCTCCAGCCACAGGGCCCGGACCGCCGGACGGTCGCGACCCCAGATGATGCAGTTGACCCAGTCCTTGTTGAGCCCCATCCGCTCGCCGATTTCGACGCAGTTGTGGCCGGCCTGCCGGAGCCTGAAGATTTCGAGCAGCTCGTGGTCCGGGATCGAGATCGTGAAGTTGACCGCACCCTCGACGTTGAACCCCCGGGTCCGGTCCTCGGTCCCGTGGTGGGCGATCCAGTGGCGCTCCCGTTCCGAGAGCTGGCCGCGCGGCACCTGTTCGATCACGTCCCATTGAAAATTGTCAAAACCCTGTTCCCGCAGCGCCTCGTGGAACGGCAGGTGGGATTTTTTGGCGTCGCTGCGGTGACGACGACGCCTGTACTCCAGGCTGTTGATCGTCTGGCCGACGTAGCGGCGTCCGTCGGGCGCCGTCGCGCAGTATATGCAGCCCAGCTCCTTCAGTGGCCGGGGGAAGTTGAACCGGAAGATGTACTTGGGCAGCTCCGGGACCTTGGTCAGGCCCAACGCCCGGGCGTGGTCGGCCTCTGAAATGCCTGCTTTCTTCGCGGCATCCCAGATCCGTTTCTTGTGGATAGGGCCGTCGGGACCCTGCCAGTGGTAGCTAGGCCGGGTCTTCCCCACCTCCTCGAAGTTGGAGGCCCGGTACACGGTCCCGAGGTGACCGACCGTCGGATCGGCGTACGAGATCACGCCTTCGATCTCGCGGTGGTGGCGCTTGATGTGGCGGAGCGTCGCCCCGATGAAAAAACTACCGGTGTTGGCCGGACACTCGTCGTCGCAGCAGAGGCGGCCCAGCTCGACGTAGTTGTTGTACCGATATGCCGATTGCAGGCGGGAGAAATAACTATAGAGGAGGACCCCCATCAGCCGGTCGCCCTCGTACAGGCCAAAGCAATACCGGACGGCCGACGGCACCGTCTTGGTGTAGTGGCGGGCGATCACGAAATCGCGAACCTGTTGGGTGTACCGAATTGACTTGACTTGAAAATTCATCCCGACCCCCCAGGCGGTCAATACCACCCTTGGATCGGCTAAACAAAGGATAAACTTTAGGCCTATTTCACTAAAAAGGGGGCCGATCTTTCGATCGGCCCCCTAGAACACTGAAACTAAAGGAAAACTTATGCACGCTGCCCATGACACGTAGCGCGTGAGTTCGCGATCACCTGGGACTGTATCTGCTCCATAAACCACCCACGAGAAGGTTCACCGATGATGGCACCGCTGGTGTTCTCGACCGTCAAGGGCTTGCGCTCCATGACGACCCCTAAGGCCTTGGGAGTACCGAGGAAATAGACTTCGCCGGGGTTCAAGACCTGGAGGGTTTCGTAGCGGAAACCGTCGGTCAGCAACGTCACGCCGTAGAAGCTGCCCAAGACACCTTCCATGATGATTTGATGCTTGCTAACTGGATCATAATACGAGGCAAATTCAGTATCTGCCAAAATATCGTCCCAAAGGTCGACCGATATCAGGGCGTGGGCGACCGGGATCGTCCAGCGGGCGATCTGGGTACGCATCGATTGGAACACCGAGGGCGTGAACGCGTTGAAGAACACGAGTTCGTTGTAGGCGGTCGACGCTTGGTCGAGCAGCGCCTTGGTGCGCAAGTCTTCTTGACGGAGGATTTGCTCCAGGCCGTCATTGTACTTATGCTCAAGCAAATCCGTATCGGCCAGCTCCAATTCTAAATTGTCGATCTTGATCCGGGCGATCAAGTACGCGTCCGGTGGATGCAGGTAGTCTTGGCGGACCACCGAGGCCACGACGGTCGGCTCGGTCGAGGCGATGTAATAGGCCAGGACGTCCTTTTTACGGATCGCGATCCTGGCGATATCACCGCGTTTGATCGGCTTGAAGCCGAGGATCTTACGGGTGAAACCTTCGCGGCCCAGGGCCTCGTAGATTTCGTCCGTGATGGTTTCGCCGAGGGCCAACCATTTTTCGCCCGACTTGTCGGCGATCGCTTCGTTGAGTTCGTTTTGGCGGGCCGCCTGGACGGCATGGCGGTCTTCTTGGTCGGTCTTGGCCACTACGCCGGTTTTGACGCCGTCGATCAAGTTCTTGATCTGGTGCATCAAATCGGATTTATTGCTGGCGTTGATCTCGCCGTTGTTGCCGACGAGTCGCTCGGACCTGGATCCGCGTGGGCGGAACTCGGTCGCGGGCATCGCCGGGATGGCGGTCGCGCGATTGATACGCATCTGTATGCTCCCTAAGGTTTGGTTTTATTTAGCTTATCCTAATTAATGACAGCAAACCCGGAAGCCACACCTAATGACGAGCGGCGCCTTGCGGCACCTTAATTACGAGACGGGCTGCGTTCTCTTTTAGGGAAACTAATTCGCGGTCTTGTGGATTTGGTTCGACGGTGGTCGCGCGGTGACGAGCAAGGCGGGAAACTGTTCGCCCGCCGAACTACAGATCAGTACCGTCAGGTATGATCAGGTTTTAAGGAACGGCTCTTAAATATTCTTTCGATCACCTAGGCCGATCACCAACGGCAGGCAGGCCCGGCCCGCCTCCATGGCCTCGGCGATCTTGACGGGCGAGAAATCGAGCAGCCCGATGTCCAGCGGCCGTTCGGGCGCCCAGACGGTCAGACTCCGGCACCGGGGTAGGGCCTCCTGGATGTTGTACCAGCCGATCGCGTGCAGCATGATGTCGATGGCCCGGAACGCCGCGTGGCTGGCCGCCCACGGGAACCGGGGTTCCCAGCAGCCGGGCAGGACCGGCCCCCAGGGTCTCGACATCACGAGATCGATGTCCCGGTGGCCGTCGTCGAGTGCCCGGGTGATCGGCGCCATGACCCGGAGGCCGCCGTCACTCAGCGGGTGGTCGGTCGTCGCGAGCCCCGGGATGGTCGCGCTGGCCGCGACGGCGGCCGGGAAGTTGGGGTCCCGGTTATCGACGTACAGGGTTTCGCCCGTCACGAGGTTGGTCGTCGCGACGACGACCCGGCACCGGGGCCCCCTCTTGACGAGTTCCAGGGCCTTTCGTTCGATCGGGTCGCTGTGGAAGACGCCGGGCCGCCACAGGGCGGCCAGCCAGTTGCACCGGTAGACCCCGAAGATGCCGTCGACCTCCTGCCAGTAGGCCTGCAGCTCGCGGGCCGTGCAGTAGCTAAACAGCGTCGCGTTGATGGCGCCGCACGATGTCCCGTAGACGGCGTCGGGGACAAACGGGAGCCGCCCCAGGACGCCGGCCTGGAACGCCCCGCGGGCGCCGTCTCCCGTGATGACCAGCGCCCTCACGACAGGGCGTCGTCGGCCACGACCCGGTAGAGCCGGGCCCGCCGCAGCATGGCCTGGCACCGGCGGTCCAGGGCGCTGCGGAGCCACCCGGGCCACCAGGGCAGGAACATCCGGGTCCGCTCGACCAGCCGGTCGTCCCACAGTTCGACGACCAGCTTGCGCGGCCCCGGATGATCGACGTCGCGCCAGATGATGAATTTCATGTGTTCTCCCGTTGACTGGTCGCCCCCACCGAAGAACGCCGAACTTAAGGAGCCCTGACCCTCCCGAGCCGGACCCAGTCGGCCGGGACAGAATCCTGGTATTTAATGATCTTGAGGATTTCTTTGGGCTTCGCCCCGGCCTCCAGCAGGAGACTTGCCACCCCGGCCATGTGGGGGGCCGCCATCGAGGTGCCCGATATGGTCTTGTACTTGCCGTCGTTCCAGCTGCTCAAGATCTGCTCGCCGGGGAGCGAGACCAGGACTTCCGGCCCGTAGTTGCTAAAGCTCGACTTGACGTCCCGGCGGTCGTGGGAGGCCACCGAGATGACCCCGGCAATACTCGCGGGGTAGCTGGCCGTTTTTTCACCGTCGTTGCCGGCCGCGAAGATGAAGATGACGCCCCTCTTGATGGCCGGTTTAATTAGATCCTCGTACGGCACTTCCTGTTCGCCGCCGCCCCAGCTGTTGGAGACGATCTCGGCCCCCCAGTCCAGGGCCGCCGACGTCGCCTTGATGGCGTCGGCGATGGTCCCGGTGCCGTCCGGGCCGATGAATTTACCCGCAAACAGCTCCACGTAGCCGCCGGCCACCCCGTAGTTCTCGGGGCCCGCGATGGTCCCCGACACGTGGCAGCCGTGGCCGTTGTCGTCGTCCGCCGGCAGGGTGGGGTCGATCGCGTTAAAGCCCCCCGAGTAGGCCTGGGCCAGGTCCGGGTGGGAGAAGCAGCCGCCGGTGTCGACGATGGCTACTTTTATCTTCCGCCCGATGCTGCCGGTGTCGGCCTTGGCCTGTAGGCTGGCGGCATTGATGTCTTGCAGCCCCCAGTTCTTTTTAGGCCCGGCCTGGACGCGCAGCGGTTCCAGGCGGATCACCGAGTTGGGGTAGATGATCTCGCCGGGCAGCCCCACGAAGCCCAGGTCCCGGACCAGGTAGTAGTCCTGGAAGAGGTGTTCGCCGGCCACTAGCCCGGAGGGCGATTTGACGATGACCGAAGCAAGGGCCGACGGGGCGACGGCCAGTGAAATCAAGACCACCAGGGACTTAAAGGGCATGGGTATCTCCTTTAGAGCCAACGCAATAGGCTTAGTTTCGACGAAACCTTTAAACTAAACCTACTTTCGTGGGATACTGGGGGTCGGCTAACCCGTAGGAGCGCCCATGTATACGAACCCGATCCACCAAGAAAATGGAAAATGGTACTTTTGGGACGACACGTGGGACCGCCAGGGGCCGTTTGATCGCGAAGACGAGGCCCTCGACGCGTTGCGGCGGTACATCGAGAGCACCCCGCCTTGACGGGTAAGGGGCCCCGCAGGCCCCAATTCCCAGTCAGTTTGCACATCGTGGGGACTCTTCGATTTTTCGCTAGACCTCTCTCGAAAGCGCAACTTTGGTGAAGGCTTCTTTTAGAAGTTTCTTGAGTTCGCTGAGTTTTCCTGGGGGAAGCATTTTCAAACCTTCGGCTATTTTCTTTGGCAAGACGATTTCGGCGATATAGTCGGAGCTACCTTCTTCATTCAACTCAATATGGACGCTATACTTACTACCCACCACGGCCGCGGCATGGGTCTCGGCCTTGTGGGACAGATCCCCCATCCACTTCACCATGGCGTCGCGGAACTCCTTGCGGGCCGCCTTGAACTCCACCGCCTTGCCGACCTTCTGGAGGCCGGCCCGCATCTGGTTGTCGATCCGGTCGAGCGCCGTCGTGATCTCGGTCTGGAGCTTGGCGGCGGCCTGCTCGGCCCCCTTCTGGACCTCGGGCGGCAACTTCAACAGCAGCAGAATGGCCGTGACCTGGGTGGGGACGTGGGTGCGGCCGACACGGGCCAGGAACGATTTCGACATGGTAGGCCTCAAGCGAGTGGGTGAAATCCATCATTGTCGACCATCAGGACTTTCGACCCGATCTCGACGACATCCCCGACCGACATGCTGGTGTGGGTCAGGTGTAGCGATTTAATCAGCTGGCGGGAATCGCCGGCCGGCGACCAGACCTCGCCCTGCAGCATCCGGTAGATCTGGTCGGGGTCGGTCGCCTTGATGCTGCCGAGCAGCCCATGGGTCCGCTGGAGGTCCCGGGGGTCCGGCAGCCGGCCGTGCTGTCGGCACCATTCGACCCCCAGGCCGAGGTCGCGGGCATGCTCGGGCCGGTAGTACCAGATCTTGGTCGGGCCCTGCTGCAGTCCCGGCGCCACGACGGCGGCGTCGTTCAAGGTCTTGTACGGTTGGGACGCCGTGACGTCGTAGGCCGCGGCCACGCGGGCTCTGAATGAGTGCATCGAGTACCTCAAGTAGCAGTTGAAATGAAACTAGGTGACGGAGCCAACCAAGAGGGGGTGGGAATTTGCCTCGTGGCCGCTACGTAACGTATCGAAAATAAACAGATAAGTATATTTAGTAAAGTTAAACCTAAATTGTGTCGAAGAGTCTCTTGTTGGGCATGACCCACGGGAGGTTTTCATGACGTTAGAGTTAAAGATCCAAAACATCGAGGCGCTCAAGGATCTGCAGGCGGCCGGCAACCCGATATGCCTCAACTACGGCGTCGGGGTCGATTCGACGGCCATGTTGGTCGCGCTCTGGAACCACGGCGTGCGTCCCGACCTGATTCTTTTTTCGGACACCGGCGGCGAAAAGCCCGAGACCTACCAGTACCTAGACCACATCAACGCCTGGCTGGCCGAGAAGAATTTTCCTCAAGTGACGGTCGTCAAGTACGTGCCGGTCCGGGCCCCCTACGAGACGCTGGAAGGCAAGTGCCGGGCCAACGCCGGCATGCCGTCGCTGGCGACCGGCGGCCACTCATGTGCGCTGGTGTTCAAGGTCGACGTGATGGACCGGTGGATCGCCAACTGGGGACCGGCCAAGGACGCGTGGGCGGCTGGCCGGCACGTCATCCGGTTGATCGGCTACGACGCGGGCTCGCGTGACTCGGTCAGGTGCGCCAAGTTCGAGCGGCTCAACGACGACGAGATCGAGATCCCGGCGGACGACGGCACCGAACTGACCAAGCAGGCCATCAAGCGGGCCAAGTCCCGCCGGGCCCAGAAGGAGGCCGAGCGCCGTCGCTTCCGGTTCGGCTTCCCGCTCCAGATGCTGGGGATCGACCGGGAACAATGCAAGCAGCTGATCAAGCAGGCCTGCCTGGAAGTGCCGATGAAGAGCGCCTGCTTCTTCTGCCCGGCCTCTACCAAGAAGGAAGTCGTCTGGCTGCGCGACACCCACCCGGAGCTGTACCGGCGGGCGGTCGCGATGGAGAACGAGGCCCTGACGGGTCGGCACGCCCAGCGCCGGAAGGCCGAAGGGAAGCCGATCACGACGATCGGCTTGGGCCGCAAGTGGACCTGGGCGAGCCTGGCCGACGCCACGGCGGCAAACGTGGACGACCAAGAGATGGCGTGGAGGCCATAACCTTATGTATTGTAACCATTACTACGATTTAGTTAAACTTTTATACCTACATTCCGATTAGTATCTTGGAACCCTTGCCATTAGAGTAAATGGGCCCTCCAGGCCCCAAGGGAGGTTGCGATGAATCGATATAGCATTCAGTTCGACAGTGGTCGCCGCTACTTGATCTTTGACGGCGCGACCAGCACGTGTCCAGTCCATCGTCGGGGCGAGGTGTACTGGAAGCCCGACTATGTCGGGGAGGACGACCAAGATAAGTTCAACCAGGGGTCGGCGACCGCCGAACAGGCCGAGGCCGCGGCCGCGCGGTTCGATCGGGACTATGAATTTTTCTTCGGCTGAGTTGACAGTGGTCGCCGCTACTGGTATTCGACGGCGCGCTAGAAACGTTTTACTGAGGAGATGAGGATGACGCTTAAAGACTTCTTGACCGACGACGAGATCCGCCGGGCGGTCAAACTCAAAAAGTGTGACGCGATCCAGCGAGAGATCATCGAGCCCAACCTGGCCCGGATCAACCGGGCGCTCGGCCAGGAAAACGACGCCCGCTATCTGGCGTACGCGGTCGAGTACGTGGTCGGTCAGATTAGCGTGGACGTTTGATGATGATGGAGGAGGACCAATTAAAACCAGGCGACCGGCTCACGGCTCGGGACACCAACCGCTACCTGGTGGCTGACCAAGAGTATGAGGTAGTCAAGGTGGAGCGCTCCGATTGGCGAAGCAGGAACCTCGTGCCTCTCTTTTTTAAGAACCCGCACGATGCGTCCTAAAATATACCTTGAACAGATGCTCGACATGTACGGGGACGCTCTAGGGCTCACGGGTGACCACCTGCACCGGCTGCGGATGCTCGCCGATACCTACCACGGCATGAAAGATTCCCATCTCGATGGAAACCTGCCCCCGGGGGCGATCCACGACACCTTGATCACCGCCGGCTTCCTCGACCACTTCTTGCTCGGCAGGGCTAAAGTGTTCCGGCTGGCCGAGCGCTTCGGCGCCCACCTGGCCAAGACCGCCCTGGACGTCCCCTGTGACCTCCTAGACTGCCGGGTAGGGGACCACTTCCTGATTGAATTGCCGTTCAGCTACAACAGCTCGGACGGGACCTCCCAGCGCGCCGCGATCGTCTCGATCGGGCACTGGCGGGAAGGGGGCAAGCCGATGGGCATGCTGAGGGAGATGACGCTGCCGATGGGGGAAAGCGTATACTGGACGGCCGATGACCAGCTTCTTCGAGGAGACGACCTTCGCAAGAACAGGACGATCGCGATCCTGGCACCCGACTATGAAGAAGGGAAGGCCACGGGCAAATCGACCTACTTCGTGGCCCCGTTGCTGGATGGCAAGACCATCGGTGACGTTCTGGACCTCAGTGCGACGTTCACCGGCACACGGCTGGACCCGAAGTTCATCCAGCTGCTGACCAAGACCCTGCTGTATATCAACTCGGGCGAACCCGACCTCCAGGACCTCAAGAGCGTCCCCTGCCTGACCAAGAAGGAAAAGAAGATCCGCCAGCATTGGCGCGACCACTGCCCCTTCGACATCGTCGACGTCGGCTACGGCTACCACGGCAAGCTCTTCCGGGTCGACGAGACGTCCGTCTCAGGACACTTCCGCTGGCAGCCCCATGGGCCGGATCGGTCGAAGGTCAAACTGATCTGGATCGACGAGCACATGCGGCATTATTCCTAGTTTTTTGGCTGAGCCTCCACATTGAACTTGGCCTCGACCCGTGCCAGAAAACTCGCCTTGGTCTGCAACATCGTGATGCCGCGCGGCAGGTAGGCTTCCATGTTTTTCGACTGGATGATCCGGGACAACCAATCGGCCTTGAACACCGGCCGGCCCTTGGGCGGGTAGTGGTCCTGCAGGGCCGCGACATCCTCCCACTTGAGCTTCTTGTCATAGAAGTATTTCATGACCGACCACGCGAAGTCGTCGAACCGGTAGGGGCCGTTGTCCGGATTTTGGAGGAACGCCGTCACGGTCTTGTCGTCCAGGTGGCGGCCGCTCTGGAGCGACTTATGGGCCGCCTGGATGATCCGGCGGACCATTTCGAGCGGGACCTGGGTATGGGGGGGCCAGTATTCTGCCATCGGGGTACTCACGAGGAAGAGGTTATGGTGGGCCCCTGGCTTCAGCCTTTTAACCGTGGGGAGGGGGTCACGTACTAAAACTTATCGGTCAGCGGCTTTCCCCGAAAAGCCTCAATACACGCCCCCAGGACCAGGTTGAAGTTGGCCGCAATCCCCGAACCGAAGCTGTAATGTATTTTAGACGCGGCGTCGGGGCCCCCGGTGTGGACCGAAAGTTGGACTTTGTCCCAAAGCTCGTCCGTTCCCAGGATAGTCTCCAAGGATTTAACTTCCTCGTCGGTGAGTTCAAACTCCGGGGAGCTTAGTTTGAGGGCGAAGTCTTGTTTTGTTTTCTCGAAGATGGCTCTTCGGAGCGGGGCCCCCGGTGGGACTTTATGTGAGTATAAAGTGTCGAACATCATGGAGCCTAAGTTGAGACTAACGGACACTAAGTCGGTCGGTAGCTCGACCCCCAGGGCCGCGAGCTTCTCCTTAGCCGCGGGGCTTAAGGCGTCTAGGATTTCTTGCCTTTCTTCTTGGGTTTTGGGGTCTTTCATGGAGACCCCCGGGACAGTCCCCGGCCGTAGTAGCAGGCTGGCGTGGGCGTTAACGGATTGGCTGATGTTTTGGACTTTCATAGGATTTCCTTAGATAAAGAAAAAGGGGCCTTCTAGCGTCCTAGAAGGCCCCTTATAGTAACTAGGACGAGGCCTTAAAGAACATAGATAGTACCGGCTTGAACCGTAATGGGGGCACGACCCGTAAGTCGGAGTTGACCCCCCGCCTGGACCGTTAGGCTCTGCCCACCCCTGACGAGGCTGGCCGGGGAGGCGACGTCTAAAGTTAGATCGCCCCCGCTTTGTACCGTCACGGGAGAGACCATCGTAATGACGCCGCCAACATTGGCAACAGTTTGCGCGCCCGTGATCGGCGGGAGCGTACTGTTGTCTGCATAGGTCAACAGGAAGTCAAGGGGGCGGCCTTTGGCACCCAGTATATCTTTAAACCAGCTAGTAGAATAGTAGGCCAGATAAAAAGATCCACCGGGGCAATTGTTGATGTAATGCCAGAGACCATACTGGCCAGAGCCCTGCCAAGCGCCACCACTGTAAAATCTGCCGCCATACTGGCCACCACCGCCGAACGACCAACTATCAGAAGTAGCCCCATCGGGGTAGACAACAATCCAATAGTCACCGGCAGCTAAGATAGCTCCAGCTCCCGAAAAGTTGAAAACTTGGGTGGCCATCAGCGCGGTATTCAGGCTAGCCGAAACAGTAAATTGCGACTCACTACGAGTGTTAGTTGAAGTGCTGAGCAACGTTCCCGGAGTCCCTGGTGCGCCGCCTACGTTAGTCCATAGTTGAGCCGTGTAATTCCTATTATTTGCAGGGCTTGCAGACCTTGCAAACTTCAAACCAAACGAAGAAACTGTTGTCGTGGAACCCACGGTAAATTTAGTTCCATACCGGCCCCCCGTGGCGGTGAAGGGGATGGTAGCATCGGCTATGCCGCTGTACATGAGGTTAGATGAAGGGCTTGTAACGTTCAATACTGCATCGGCCGAAGGGAACCAGGTGAGCCTTAGCTGTTGGGCTCCCGAGTAACCGGCCCCGGTATCAATACCGACCCAGTAAGTCACACCCGCGATGACGGCTGCGCCGGTAAAAGGGAAGGTGACCGGGACATCAACTCCAATGGTTGTATTTACGGAAATCGACGACGAGGTATACAGGACAGAACCGGGTAGGCCCCCCGAGTCAGCAAATATCTTCGCCGTGACACTACCCGTCGCGGCTATGTTTTTGTACATGAAAGTAACCGAAGCTATAGTCCTATCGGAAGTTGGGATAAAACGGTTGGCCACTCCGGTATAAGGGGAAGCCGGAGTCGTAAGATAACCCTTGCCGCTGCCATCAACGTCGAGGTGGTTGATGTAGAACCACAGGCCAGCGGTATTGAGTGCAGACCAGGTACCTGAAAAAGTTTTTACTGTAGTGCTAGACGAATTTGCGAAAAATGCACTCTGCATACCTCCCGGATTAGATGCGGTGAGGACCAACCAGTAAGTGCCGGGAGATAGGACAGAACCGGTAAAGCTGAGGGTTTTCGTAGTTATGTCTGTATAAGGTACATTAAAGGGTAGGACACTTGGATTATTAGAGTTGGTAGATTCCAGTATAGAGTTGGTTGCCGCGGCAATTAATGTTCCGGGGTTTCCGCCTGAATCACTAAATAATTGGCCAGACCAAGACTTATTAGTCGAGAACTGAAAGTTAAAAGGCTTTAGCCCAATAGCAGTAACTGTAGTTGTAGACGATATTATTATTCGCTGTGCGACTTTGTCTTGGTAGACATAAGCATTTCCAGTGGCAAAAATATTATCATCCGGACTTGGGTCCGCAGCCACGGACGCGCCGCGCTCTTCATTTACTGTGTCAAACAGATTAACCGAACCTAGAACGATGCTCATAAAAGCTCCTATAGATTTGGATCGACAGGTACAAAAGGAAAGAGAAAAACTCCCGGTTTCCCGGGAAACCGGGGTTTTTCTCTAAAACCACCCTTAGGCCGCAAGGAACTGCTTAATGTTGGCGTGCAAGGTCTTGGCATTCGCCGTCGTCGTGTAGCTTAGCTCCACGTTGGCCCCGCTAACGGCTGCCGTCCAAGTAACGCCTACCGAGGCGGTCTCAGAATAAGTGTCAGCGACCGAGGCGAGGGTTCCATCGGTCGACACTAGAAGCGAACCCACGCGCATTGCTCCAGTCGTGGCCTCTTTGATCCGGTACTCAACAACCTGACCACCGTAAGTAGCGTGGGCGAAGGTCAACCCGGCTAGAACCGCGGTGGTGCTGGCGGTCAAGGCCAAGCCGTTTTTGTAGAACTCCTTAGAGGAAGCAGAAGAGTCCTTCAGGAACAAGATGTTGGATTCAAGGCCACCCGTGGCGGTGACTTTGAGGGCCTCGGTACCGGCAATCACCAGGGAACCATCGGTTGCGTTGGTGGTGATCAGGGCATCACTACCGTTAACGTCATTGTTGTAGACCTGCTGAAGGGTAGTGGCGGCTAACTGGGTGTCAAGGAGGATTAGACTTGCGGTAATTGTGAGCGCCGAATCGATGTAGTTAGTACCCGAAAAGCCTACCCATGAACCACTACCAGAAATCGCTGCCCCGATAGACCCCTGGGTGGTGTCTAGCTCGGCCTGGGAAGCGGCAGTACCCCAAGTCAGAACCCCGGCACCGTC
>Ga0315294_10004313_pt1 | contig 15489 bp, 11 predicted proteins | sample YL17G13_40_MG_FD_203626 | JGI IMG/M metagenome (GOLD analysis project Ga0315294, IMG submission 203626) | Sediment microbial communities from Yellowstone Lake, YNP, Wyoming, USA - YL17G13_40 | ecosystem: Environmental > Aquatic > Freshwater > Lake > Sediment | place: USA: Wyoming | collected... | reverse complement strand
GGTGCAGGACGTCGACGCCCTGCGCGAGTAGCGCCTCGACCTCGTCGGCCACGCCGGCCGGGTCGCGGCGGCGGACGCGCGGCCCCTTGGCCAGCGGGTCGGCGCAGTAGAGGCACCGGCGGTCGCAGCCACGTTTGGTCTCGACGGCCCCCTGCCCGCCCAGGCGGAAGTAGGCGGCGTTGTCAATCGCGTCGCGCGCCGCCGGCGGCGACACGGTCTCGGGCCACGCGGGCGGATTCTGGCGGACGGCGGCCCCGTCGTACACGAGGAGCCCCGGCACGCGGTCCAGCCGGCGTCGGCCTTCGAGTTCCCGCGCCAGCGCCACGATGGCCGGCTCGCCGTCGCCGCGGACGCCGAAGTCGGCCCCCGTGGCCTTCAGGAGTTGCTCGGCAACGACCGAGAAGCCGACGCCGCCCAGGACGATCGGGGCGTCGGTCAGCGTTCGGAGCGTGGCCACCGTCTCGACCAGCGCCGGCACGAACGACTTGCCGCTCGGCCAGAAGCAGTCGTCGATGTTGCGGAACGTGAGGCCCACGAGGGTCGGATTGTGGGAGGAGAAGTAGCCGCACAGGGCCGCCGCCGGGTCGGCAGCCGTGCCCAGGTCCAGGACCGCCGTCGCGATGCCCGCCTGGCGCGCGGCCCCGGCCACGTAATCCAAGCCGATCGGGGCCACAAGCGGCGTCATGCGGTTGGTGTTGACGAGTGCGATCATTATCGTTGCAGCGACGGGCCCCCGGCGAATGGGACGGCCCAGATGGGCCGGCCCACATTGAGCCGCCCCGCTTGCGGGGCGCGTTTTCGCTAAGGGCCGAGCAGCCTGGCGGCATCGGGTTCGGCGCGGGCCGCGAGGATCTCGCCCCAGTACACGCGATGGAAATCGCCCCCGGCATACGCCCCGTCGACGATCTCCGGGGCCAGGCGCTCCGACAGCACGTCGCCGGAGTGGACGACCTTGCACTCGTACACGATGGGGCACTCCGCGACCGCCGGCGCACGGACCGTGCCCGCGAGTTCGGCCGTCAGGCGGCAGACGGCAAACTTGTCGATCGTGCGGCCGCTCTGCGTGCCGCAGACGTTGCAGGCTTCGTCCATCCTGGCCGACGGCACGTTCACCGTGAAGCACCCCGTGGACTCGATGCATTTATATGTGTACCGGCTCGGCCTGACCAGGACGACCCACAGGGGCTTGCCCCACACTTCGCCGAGCACGCCCCACCCGATGGTCATGAGGTTGGCCTTGCCGTGTGCGTCGAAACTCCCCACCAGCAGGCCGCGCGACGTCAGGACCTTCATGACGTCCGCGAAGTAGTCGGTCGGCGCCATCGTCTTCTTCGCCATGGCTCGCGCCCTTTCTCTCGTGAGGCGGCCCCCTCGCTTGACGTCCGGCCTGTCGCCGGTAACGTCCTCATAGACAATTGCCCCGACCTTGTCAATGATGAATACCAGGCCGGCCGGCGTCAGGGCAGGCGCTTCACGCGGACGGCCAGGCATAGGATGACGGCGCCCATGAGGACCACCCAGGGGCCCTCCAACGCAACCCACCACGGCGGCAGACCCGAACGCAGGTCAATGGTAAGGAGTATGACCCCGCACGCGATGATGGCAATGCCCACAGCCATGACCATTCGCACGTAGCGGCGGACATCGCGGGCAAGCACCCACAGGATGCCGCCCCAGATGGCGTAGAACAGCGAGGTCGAGCGGGCCAGGTACTCGACAATCGGCCCTTCCGGAAACGGCCCCAGCCCCAGCCACTCGTGGCACGCGGCCATCCACGCCCGCGGCATGAAGACGGGGATGATGGCCAGCACCGAGACGCCCCCGATGATCCGCAGCAGCGTCTGGAGTATGCGATCGGCGGCCATCTGCGGTGCCCTCCAAGTACAAGAGCGCTGGATTCGTGTTTGCGCGGCGGGTCTCCTGCCCCGCCGCGCACAATGTTAATGTTAAGGTAGCGCCGTCGTACCAGCGTCCTACTTCGCCGCCGGGGTCAGAAGATACCACATCGTCTTGTACTCGGGCGAGAGGTTCAGGACCTGCCCTTTGTCGCCGGCGGTCACGGGAACCTCGGCCTTGGGCGCTGCGTCGGGCGCGAGGGCCTGGCACTTCCACCGGCCGGGCGGCAGCGCGACGCGGCCCTCGACCGGCTGGATGCAAACGGGCGGTCTGCCCCAGTTGGTGCCGACCGTCCGCCGGTCGGCGGAGAACTTCATGTCGGTGTTCTCGCACCGGCCGCAGGCGGCAACCAGGATGGCCTGGGAACTCGCCAGCGGCCGGCCGTCGAGCGCCGTCATGGTCACGGCGGCAAAGGCGGGCTTCGAGAACGCCAGCCCTTCGGCCGTAGCGGCCCCGTCGCCTGCCGCGTGGCTCACCAGGACCTTCGCGCCCGGCCCCGCCGCCGAGAACGTGCCGCGGCCCTTGGCGTCAACGGTCCACGCAAGTTGCGCCTCGAACTGGGCGCCGGAGTCGGTGACGCCGCTGTGGCCCTCGTAGGCCACCTCGAGCCGGTTTTTCAGGAGGTCCTCCCAGGTGATCTTCATCTTGCCGCTCGCGACGCCGGGCATGTCGAGGTCGTACCGCCCCTGGAGTGCGGCAGCGCGGCCGGCCACGTCCTCGGTGTCGATGACCGCCAGGCTGAAGGCCCGCTTGAGCGGCGGAATGGCCTCCTGCCGGAAGATCGCCGCCCCGGCCCGCATGAAGCCCCACTTGGATGAGTTCGCGTCGATGTCGAAGAACGAGTCGAACCGCTCGCGGTCGATCGGCCCGGCCCGGTGTGAATACGCGAAGAGCCAGATGCCGTCCCAGTCCTGGGCGGCCGCGTAGGCAGCCAGCATCGGCACGCACTCGGCCTGGAAATCGTTGGGCGCCGAGTGGTTATACTCGCTGAGGGTGAAGGGCTTGCCTTCCATCCGCTCGGCGGCGATGCGCGGCAGCGTGGCCCCGCCGGGGTTGTCGACCATCGCCTTCTGCTCGACGATCCAGTTGCTGCCGTCCCACGGCCGGCCGGGGAACTGCGGATGCTGCCAGTACGAGTGGCTGTCGATGTAATCCATGCCGCTCTGGCCGTAAAGCCCCGCCGGGCCGAAGACGATCGTGCCGCTCACCAGGGCCTTCGCGCCCAGGTCCTTCTTGATGAACGCGCGCATGCCGTCGAAGAAGTCCCGCTCGGTCTCCGTGAGGAACCGCAAGCGGTCCGTCGCGCGTGCCTCGGTCTCGGACTTGCCGAAGAGGGCAACGCTGGAGTCCTCAATGGCCTCTTCCTTGCGGAGCCCCTCCCGCCCGCCGGGCGCCAGGACCACGTCGGCAATCTCGACGGCGGTCATGGTCCCGCCGAAGGAGAACGAGAGGCGCGCATCGCCGTCGTCGCCGGTGGCCACGAAGCCGGCCCGGAAAGCCTTCCACTCCGCCGTCAGCCCGGCCGACGCCGAGAGGCCCAGGTTCTGCCACGGCTCATGGGCCTGCCCCACGCCGTAGTTGAGGCTGCGCGGCTTGTCGGCCCGGGCCCGGAAGGCCGCCGTGTAGTACTCCCCGGCGCGGACCGGCAGCGGCCCCTGCTTGAACTGGAGGTGCCAGTCGGTCCCGTCGGCCTTTGTGATCTCAAGGCGTGCAGCGGCCGGGTTATCGGCCGGATGGACCAGCCGCGCGGCGTTGCCGTCATGCTGCTCGACGGCCCAGCCGCGAACCTTGGCATCGGCGGCGGGCTTCATCTCGAACTTCGGGTCCACGATCAGGTTCTCGCCGAGAGGCGCGGCGCCCTTGGACCACGCCTCACGCAGCGAGGCGGTCGTGCCGTACCGCGTTTTGAGCCACGCCGCATACTTCGCCTGGAGGACTTTTGCGTAAAACTCGGGCAGCGATTCCATGGTGCGGCGGGCGCCCCACATGAACATGCTGTCTTCGTTGGTGATCTCGACGAAGCCCACGGCCGCATCGTCGGCGTAACGCACCTTGCGATACGCGTTGACGTGCGTCAGCAGATCGCGGGCGTACTGTTTCTGGGCGTCGATGAGGGCAGGCACGAAGAGGCCGACGATCTTATCGAAATCCGTGCCCGACGGCGGCAGGCCCAGCGCCTTGTCGGGCCCCCGGCCCACGTGCAGGTTCACGTTCGCGTAAACGCCGTGGCGGGCCAACTGGTCGATGAGGTAATCGAGCCGCTCGACGGCCTCGGGGTGTAACTTGAGCGGATCCTTCGGGTCCAGGATGCCGTTCGGCCACGACGCCGTGTCCATGTGGTGGAAGCGGACGCCGTTGACGCCGGCGGCCGCCAGGCGCGCAGCCATGCGTTCGGCATCCGCGTGGGTCGGGAAACTCGCCCCGAAGCACGTGTTGACGCCCCAGATGCGCACCCGCTTGCCGGCGGCGGCGAAGTGGCCCTCGTCAACGACGAGGCGCGGCCCGTCGGCAGCAATCGGCGTCCACGGCATCGCGATGGCCGATTTCGCGTCGGGCGTCATGGGGATGACAAACGGCACCAGGTCCTGGCCTGCGGCCCCGGCGGCCAGCAGCCCCACGGCGAGCATCACAGACATTGGCCTCATGATCGGGTTCCTTGACACTGTTGCTGCGCCATCTTGTCGATTCGCAACCGCTGGTGCAAGTCAACTTTGCGCGGCTGTCAACTTTGCGCGGCGGGTCTCCTGACCTGCCGCGCTGAACGGAACCCCAAGCCCGCGCATTGGAGTCCAGGGCGCGGTGGGCCGGGAGACCCGCCGCGCACATCTCGAGTCAGCGAGTCACGCGCGGCTCAGCGTCGTCGTGCAGCGACGAGACTCAATCAACACACGCGGCGCGCGGCCGAGCAGCCACCGGAAAAACCTGCGGTACGTCCACTCGCCCGCCGCGACCAGCAGGTAGTTGCGGAGCGAGTGTTCCCCTGCGGCGAGCGCCCCGATGAGAAGGCCCGGCCACCTGTATGCGACTCGCGACAGTGTCAGCGCCAATTCCAGGTCGCGGCCGAACTCGCGCCGGCACCGGTCCTCGTAGGGCGCAAAGCCCCGACGCGTGAGGTCGCCCCGCGCCGACGCCTCGAGCGCCGTTTCGGCCGCTAGTTGCCCCGAACGGATGGCGTACGCCAGCCCTTCGCCCAGGAACGGATCGACCCACCCGGCGGCATCACCGGCCAGGATCAGGCGGTCCGCACAGAGCGTGCGGCGGACGCCCCCGAGCGGAACGTGCGCGCCGCGGAACCGATCGCCGCTCGCGTCGATGCCCCGCCCGGCGGCAAATCGGCGGAACGTGCCCACGGGATCCTCGAAACGCGAACACACGTCGCCCACACCGATGCTGCAATACGACCCATGATGGAACAACCAGCCGTAGCCCCGGCCGACAATGCCAAAATGGATCTCGACGACGTCCTTGAGGTCGGCATGCGGGTCGGGCCGGGCGACAGGCACCTCGGCCTCGATGCAGAAGCCGCACTCGCTCGGGCGGTCCGGCCGACGCACCGTACGTGCGAGGCGGCGGCCGGCCCCCTCGCACACGATCGCGCAGCCGGCCGTGAACTCGCCTTCCGCGGTCGCCAGGGCCACCTCGGCCGGCCGCGCCTCGACGGACTTGACGTCGGCCCAGACGACGCGGGCGCCGCACGCCTGAGCCTTCTCGACGAGTAAGAGATCGAAACGCGATCGCGTCACCAGGACCGCAAGACGCCGGTCAAGGCGGGCCTCGGCCGAGGCGCCGCCGAAATGGACGCGGGCGCCGAAGACCTCGGCATCGACCAGGGAGGCCGGCACGCCGAACCCGAGGCAGGCCATGGCCCGCACCGAGAGGGCGCCGCCGCACGGCTTGGGGCGCGGCATCTTCTGGCGCTCGAAGAGAATGACGGAGGCGCCGCGCTGGGCGAGACGCCGGGCCGCCGAGGCGCCCGCCGGCCCGCCGCCGATCACCGCGAATTCTGCGTGAGGCATGTCACGGAAGCTCCATCACGTACGTCTCGCACGCCAGGGGCTTCAGTTCTTCTACGACCGGGCCGTCCCCCACCGCAATGGAACGGCCGCCGAGCGTTTTCAGGGAACCGACGCCCTTGGGCACAGCCAGTCGGACCGTCGCGGCCGCCTTGTCGGGATTCGCCACGAGGACCCACAGGCGATTGCCTTCGCGAAAGACCGCCGCGCCCCCGGGCCCCGACACCGCGACATCGCGCGGCGCCGTGCCGGTGGCCAGGAGCGCGGGCATGAGCGACCGGACTTCCGCGCCGAGGCGCGACACGTCTTTCCACCTGACGTCGAAGCCGAGCCGGTCGCGCTTAAGATCATAAAAACTGTAGTAGATGAGTCCCTTGGCCCCGTTGACGAGCGCCAGGTAGGTCATGACGCGCATCTCGTCGTACGTCGCCGCGCGGTGCCTGGCCGGGTCCTCGTTCTTATGATAGTTGGCCCAGTCGAAGACCTGCGGCACCTGCCAGAAGGCGCAGGCCCCGCCGGTCGCGTCGCGCGTTTTGCGGGCCCAGTCGGCAGCCATCGCGACGGGCTTGTCGGGAACGGGGTACGGATCGGCGCCGAGCACGTCGCACGTGTGGCGATAGTCGGCGAGTTCATCGACCTGGTAGAGGACCGCCCACGTGGGATGGTCGGGGTCCAGGCGGCGGACCAGCCGGTACCGGGCTTCGAGGGCGTCGCGCATCGTTGCAGGCAACTCATCGTTCAGATACCACGCCAGGACGCCCGGGTGCGAGCGGAACCGCTCAACGACGGCCGTAACCGCCGCGTCGGGGTCCGTCTTGCCATCGATGCCGCCCTTGGGCAGACACTCGGTGCCTGCATACAGGTCCTTAATCGAGTAGATGACCTTGATGCCGCGGCCCTGGGCGAGGTCGAGCAACTTGCCCGCCTCGGCCGTGGGCATGGAACTGAAGGCATAAGGCATGACGCAGTTGAACCCGGCGGCGGCGATCTTCTCAAGGTCCGCATCGTGGATCGTGTCGAGGTAGAAACCGAGGGGGAAGAACGGCTTGCCTTCAACCACGGTGCGGCGGTGACGGTCGATGTAGACGCGCGGCCGCCGGCCGGGGGGGATGACTCGGCCACCCAGGCGCACAAAGCCTAGGTCGCTCTGGCCCGGCGGCGTCGCGCCTTTGATCCCCACCTCCACACTGAAGTCGCCGGCCTCGAGGCCGGCCGCATCGAACTCGTGCTCGATCTTGCCGGGTCGGGCCGCCATCGTCACGGATTGCCGGTAGCCCGGCGCCGCGCCCCGACTCCCCTCGCCGGTCGCGGCCTGTTGGACCAAGGTCAGGTACAGTTGCGGCTGCGCGGGCGGGCTGATTCCGTGCCTGGAAAGCCACGGCCCGTCGGCAAGGCGGTCGGCCAGATCGACATGTACGCGGATGGGCCGGCGCGGTTCATCGCCCAGGACCAAACCGCGGTAGGCGGGGTCGATAAGATACGCCTCCAGCGGCCGGCCCTCGTACTCGGCAACCTCGACGTCGTCGAAGCGGGCCTCGCCCGTCATACCCTGTCTGAGGTACAGCGTCACAGAGACACCGGCGGCTTCCCTGGGAATCGGCGGCGTGATACCGACAACCCGGAACCAGTCGTTATCGCCCTTGCGGCCGTCGGGATACGCGCCGCCGATCCAGCCTTTCGGGCCGCTCCATTCCATGCAGACGGTCGCGCCGGACTCCTCGCCCACGACGCCCTTGGTCCAGACCCAGGCGGAGAACTTGTAGCGGGCGCCGGGCCGGAAATCGATGCGCTGCGACGCCAGTTCATAGATGGACTTATCAGTGCGGACGAAGTCGAGGAAAGAGCCGCCGGCGTGCGCCGCAGCGCCCTGAACCACTTTGAACCCGGCCGGCAGGTGCCACTTGGCGGCGCCGTCTTCGAAGCCGGGGTTGCTGACGAGGTTGGCCGCGGGCGGCTCGGCGGCGAGTCCGTCGCATGCAAGGCCTGCGAAGAGGGCGCCGATCAAGGCGAACGTGACGACGCGATGGATAGTTCCCCCCATGCCGCGTCCCCGTCAAGATAGCATCTGCTATTGTCCAAGGCTGGGAGCATCCAAACTATCAGGCCCGTTCGAGATACTCGCGGGTGCGCGTGTCGACCTTGATGCGGGTGCCGTTCTCGATGAAGACGGGCACCTTGACCCTCGCCCCGCCCTCGCACAAGGCGTCTTTCATGACGTTGGTGACGGTCGCGCCCTTCATGCCCGGCGCCACCTCCTTGACCAGGAGTGCGACGCTCGTCGGCAACTCAATGGTGACGGGCTTGCCATCCATCCGGCCCAGGGTGACTTCGAGATTCGGCGTCAGGAAAACGCCCTGGTCTCCCACCAGGTCGGCCGACACGCGGATCTCCTCGTAGTTCTCCATGTCCATAAAGACGAAGGCGCCGGCCTCGGAGTAGAGGTATTGGACGGGCTTTCGGTCGATGATGGCCTGCTCGAAGAGTTCCTCGGTCCGGAACCGCTCTTCGAGGACCTGGCCGGTGTTGAGGTTCTTGAGTTTGATGACCTGGCTGGACCGCCAGTTGCCCTTGGCGACTTTCTGGTTATCGACGCAAATCCAAATGCCGTCTCTCCAGATGACGCCCATGCCCCGCCGCACGTCAATGGCCTTGATGGTCGACATACGCCTCACTTCTCCGTTCTGAACGTGACCTTGAGAGCCAACCGCCGTTCCCCCCTTGCCGGAATCATGGAGTTTACGTTATGACAGGCGGTTCGTCAATGGGCGGCCGGCGCGAAATGGCACAACGCGGTCGCCTCAACGCGCGGTCGCCTTCGGCTCGCCGCCAGAGTCGCCTCACTGGGCCGCTATCACTTCGTTTGTGCAAAACCAAGGTTCTTGAAGATGCACAGGCCGTCCTTGCCGGGGGCGACCACGTCGAGGCGGCCGGTCCCCCAGAGGTCGGCCGCCTGGAAATGGATGCCGCAGCCCTTGCCCGCGCCCGGCTGGTCGGCGGGCCCGCTGAAGTCCCGCGGCTGGCCGTAGTCGATGACCATCTTCGTGAACCCTTCGCCGGTCCACTTGAAGTAGTAGGTGCCGCAGGGATCGAACTCGCCGGGGTCGTTGCCGCAGTGGGCCCGGTATCGCTTGCCGGTGACGAGTTCCGGCTTGCCGTCGCCGTCGATGTCGATCCACATGAGGTCGTGGTACTGGCTATTGAAGGGGTCGATGGAGTGCTTGATCCACTTGCGCTTGCCGCGCGAGAGCCTCTGCTCCCACCAGTCGAGGCCGTAGCCGTGGGCCTGGCCGACGATGAGGTCCGCCAGGCCGTCGCCGTTCACGTCGGCGACGATGACGGGGCAGGACGCCGAGCCAAGGTCGAACTCCGGGTGGAACGTCCACGGGCCGGCCAGAGGGTCCTCGGGCGCTTCGAGCCATCCGCCCGCCAGGACGATGTCGCCGCGACCGTCGCCGTTGATATCGCCGAATCCGAAGCCGTGGCCCGAAGGCTTGTCGTACAGCACGTGCTCCGAAAACTTGCCCGTCCCCTTGCCGGAGGGGTCGGTGACGAGTTTGTACGCCCTCTGCGGCGCGCCGGGGGTGTTCGGGACGATCTCCAGGCGGCCGTCTCCGTCGATGTCCCACGCGCGGGTGGTCTCGACGCTGCCGACCTCGGCAATGACGTGCTCGGGCCACTGGCGCGCCGGGTCGCCCCTGGGGTTCTCGCGCCAGCGGATGGTGTTGCCCCACCAGCCGCCGGTAATGAAGTCGAGGTAGCCGTCGCCGTTGACGTCCATGGGGATGGTGGAGAAATCGTCGAAGTACTCGCCCTCGGCGCGGACCGGGCCGACGGCGTGCCGCCGGTCGAACTTCGGGCCGGGGTACCACCAGGCCCCGCAGACGATGTCGAGGTGGCCGTCGTTATTCACGTCGAAGACGCCGGCCGACTCGTACCGCTCGTCGGAGATCCTGATCTCCTGGAACATGAGTGGGCGCATTGCGGCGGCTCCTTCATGGCCGACAAGGGCGCGGCAAGGTTGATCCAACGCGCGGTCGCCTTCGGCTTCCCGCTGAACGCGGGCACTCGCGCACGCCGGTCAATCGGTCTTCTGCTGAATGAGCGTCGCGAAGCGCTTGTTGATCGCCAAGGCCGGGTCGAGCGGCACGGCGACGGGCTTACAGTCCTTCGGTATGCTGATCGTCGGCCTGGGCGCAATCTTCTTGCCCTTGAACTGCGGGAGCCATTGGCGCTCGGCCTCGAGCATCTCGGAGCACATCTCGCGGACTTCCTTGAGCGTCAGGACGGCGGCCGTCAGCGGGTCCAGCGCCACGGCGTGGACGACGTGCTCGGTGTCGCCGGTCAGGCCCGCCTCGGCCGCCAGAATCTGCACGTTGATGTTGGTCATGCAGCAGGCGGCCAGTTGCGGCGGCAGGGCGCCGAGGCGGGTCGGGTGAAGGCCCGTGTCGTCGGCGTACGTCGGCACCTCGACGCACGAGCCCTCCGGCAGGTTCGTGATGTATCCGCGGTTGGGCACGTTCCCCATGAGGCGGAAGGGCTTGCCCGTGACCACCGCCTCCAGGATGTAGGAGCAGTACTCGACGCTGCGCGACGCGATCCTGGGGTCCTCGAACTCCAGGGGGTCGTGCTTCTCGTACTTCTTTGCGAGGACCTTGGAGTACTTGTAGTAAGCGCCGCTCTCGCCGCCGAACGACGGCTCGTCGCAGTACAGGCCCAGGGCCTTGGAGTTCTTGCGGAACCACGGCAGGTACTCCGACAGGTGGCCCGTCGACTCGGTCATGAAGTAGCCGAACTGGCGGAACACCTCGCCGCGCACCTTCTCGTTCTTGTAGTACTCGGGCTTCTCGAAGACCTCGCGGAGTTTCGGGTACAGGTCCCTGCCCTTGTGCTCGAGCGTCAGGAACCAGTCCATGTGGTTGATGCCGCCGCAGGTGTAAGTGATCTCCTCCTTCGGCACGCCGACGTAGCCTGCGATGAGGTCGAGCGTGGTCTGGACGCCGTGGCACAGGCCGACGAAGGGCACCTGCGTGACCTTGCCGAGGGCCAGGCAGTTGCCTGCCATCGGATTGGCGTACTGGAGCATGATGGCGCCGGGCTTGGCGAACTTCTCCATGTCGCGGGCGATCTCGACGAGGACCGGCACCGTGCGGAGGCCCCGGAAGACGCCGCCGGGGCCGAGCGAGTCGCCGATGCACTGGTCCACGCCGTACTTCAGCGGCACCTCGTAGTCGACGCCGAAGGCATCAAAGCCCCCCACCTGGATCGTCACGACCACGAAGTCGGCGCCCTCGATGGCCTTCTTGCGGTCGAGGGTGGCCGAGATCCTGCCCGGAACCTTGTTCTCCTTGAGCATGCGGTTGGCGAAGGCCTCCATGCGGCGGAGTTTCGTCTCGGCCAGGTCCATCAGGGCCCACTCGCTTCCCGCCAGGGCCGGGGTGGCCATCATGTCAGAGAGCAGGGTCTTCGTGAACACAACGCTTCCGGCACCGATAATCGCGATTTTGTTCGGCATGGCAGGCCTCCTTGTGTTTGTGACCAGACGCGTCCGCGCAGCGGACGGCTCAATGTACCTACTTCGCGGCCTCGATCTTGATTGTGTGCTTGACCGGCACGACGGCGGCAGCCGACGCCTCGCGGGCCGCCTTGTCTTTCTTTACGAGCGCGTCGGCCACACGCTGGAAGACTTCCTTCTCATCGGGCACGAACTGGATGTACGCCGGCAGGTTGTGCAGCAAGGTCTTGACGAGGTTCAATTCCATGTTCTGCTGCTGGCTGACCTTCTCCTCGACCTTGCGGAACGGCTCCGAGAACGGGTTGTCGATGAACTCGGCCGCCAGGTTGACGCCCTTCTCGAGGGCCGCCGGCGCGAACTCCTTCGAGTCCTTGCCCCACGTCACCTTGACCTTGTCGCCCCTGGCGCCCTTGACGACGAGCATGAAGCGGTTCAGGTCCTCGTTGAACGGCAAGAACTCGATGATGCCCGATGTGGCGCCCGTGGCCTTGGGGTCGCCGAAGAAACAGAACGGGTAGCGGCTGCTCTCGACCTCGACCGCGCCGCCGTCGCAGGAAAGGACCTTGTGCCCCTCGGTGGCCTCGGCCTTGCCGTCGGCCAGGCTGACGGTGATGGTGCCGATCTGGCCGTCGCACCCCAGGGCCCTGAGGAACGCATAGGCCATGACGAGTTGGCCGTTGCGGTCGGGGTGGACGCCGTCGCCGCCGGCCAAGTGGTACTTATTGCCATACTTTGCCTTGGCCTTGGTCATGGCGTCCATCATGGGGTCGAAGACGTTGGCGAAGACGCATCCTTCTTCCTCGGCTACGGCCTTGGCGATGTCGCGCTCCTCGGCCAGCGTCTTATTGTACATCGCGGCCGCCTGGGGATTGTTGCGGAACGTGTCGGCGTCGACGACGCCCGGCGACCCGACCGCGATGAGCCGCACGCCTGCCTTCTTCAACTGGTCGACGATGGATTTCTGGCCGTCGCGGTAGCGCTTGGCCTTGCCGGGGTCCATCGGCGAGTAGCCGCCGTCATTCATGCCGTAGCACGTGGTGGCCGCGGCGGGCTTGAAGACGAGGCAGTCGTTGGCCATGCGTCCGGCGAAACCGGGGGCGGTCTCGCCCCCCCACCCGAACTGCGTGACCTGAAGGTCCGCGGCGGGCTTGCACATGACAAGATAGTCCTCAATGTACATCGAGTAAAGCCGCTGCTCGGTGATCGAGTCGCCTATGACGGCCACGTGGTCGCCGGCCTTGAGTTTCGCGTCGGCCCCGAAGGCCGGCGCGGCCAGGATCAACATCAGTGCGAACAGGCCCGTCGTGAGACGTTTCATCAAAACCTCCTTTGTGCCCACTGGTTCGCTGTGCGCGCGGTCGCCTGCGGCTCCCCGCCAAACGCGCGATGTGTGCTGCTCTGCCGTTGTCAAGGTAGTCCTTATTCCGCCCCGCGGCCCTGTTCCCGCGGCTGCCCTTCTCATTTGCCGAACCGCAGCCGGATGTACTCGCGTGCCACCTTCAGGTCCTCGACGGCCTCGGCGGCGTCGCACGGCGGCTTCATCTCTCCCTTGCAGACCTTGACGAAGTTGACAGCCTGCTGGCGCATCGCGTGGACATGGGGCAGCGTGGGCTCGAGCCGCTCAGGCGTCCGGCCCTCGCCGGGGTCGCGGTACACTTCGACCGTCCCGGCCCGGTTGATGGCGAGCGGCGCCGGCAGCCGCAACTTGAGGTACCCCTTCTCGAACGCCACCAGGGCCGACTCTTCCCACTCGACGGTCGTGCGGTACGGCGTCATCTCTAGGATGCCCGGCACGCCCGACATGCTCTCGACCGCCATGACCACGCCGCTGCGGTCGGCGTACGTCGCCTTGTAGGGTTCGCCCAGCAGGTGCCGCATGAGGTTCACCTGGTGGATGTAGTAGTTGACGAACGAGACATACTCGTTGGCAGTGCGCTCGTCCATGTCGTCGGGCGGCGGCTCGCACGGCAGCGCGGGGGCCGCGTCGCCGGCGTTCAGGTGCCCCAGAAAGCCGTTGGCCACCCAGTCGCCCGCGGGCATGATGATCCGCACGTACTTCAGGCGGCCCATCTCGCCGGAGGCCGTCCACTTCTCGATGGTCTTGCGGGCGTACTGCGTCGCCGGGTCGGACCGCTTGTGGTACCCGACCATGTGGATGCAGCCCGCCTTGGCTGCGGCAGCCGCCAGGGCCTGCCCCGCCTTCACGGCAACCGCCAGCGGCTTTTCGGTGAAGACGTGCCCGGCGTGCGGATAGATATCGGGCAGCAGGACCGCGTGGCGGTTGAACGGCTGGCTGGCGACGACGCCGTCGAGTTTCTCGCACGCCAGCATCTCGCGATGGTCACCGTAGACCTTCTGAACTCCGTATCGCGCGGCCACGAGTTTACCGGTCTCGCGGCGGACCTCGGCCAAGGCGACGACCTCGCACTCCTCGACCGTCACGTAGTTCCGCAGGTGGGCCACCTGCCCCATGCCCCCGACGCCGACGAAACCGATGCGTACCTTGCCCACGGGGTCTCCTTTCGCGCGTGCGCGAGTGTCTCTATACTAGCCGACCGGCCTTTCCGCAACAATCATTTGCCGCGTTCCGCCGACACGGTCGCCTGCGGCCTGCCTGCCGCCAGGCGGGTTCCGCCCAGAGGTGCTGCGCGGGCGGGGCGGCGAACCATAGGGGGCCTGAAGCGGCCGTTCGGCCGGGCAGGATGATGGCGCGCCCGCCGCAGCCGACGGCGGAACGACGCCATGCCGCCGGCGCGGCAATCATTGCCTCGCTGCGGCGGCGCTTCGGACGCATCGGAATCCGTACATCTCATATCCGAAGCAGACGTCGGCGAAGCCGGGCGTCTCGCCGGCGCGGGCCGAAGAGCGGCAGGCCTCGGCGCTCGAGGCCCAGTTGCCGCCCCGCAGCACCCGCTCCTTGCCGGCCGCCGGGCCGCGAGGGTCCGCCGCCTCGCCGGCCGCGCCGTAAGTGTCGGCGTAGAAATCGCCGCACCACTCGGCCACGTTGCCGTGCATGTCATAGAGGCCCCACGGGTTCGGCCGCTTCTGGCGGACCGGGTGCGTGGCCTTCCCGGCGTTGGCCTTGAACCAGGCCGATTGCCCGAGGCTGGCGGCATCGTCGCCGAAGGAGTACCGCGTGGCCGTGCCCGCGCGGCAGGCGTACTCCCACTCGGCCTCGGTCGGCAGGCGGTACCCGTCGGCGGCGAAATCGCACTGGAGAGCCTTCGGGTCGTAGCACGGTTTCAGGCCGTCCTTGAGCGACCGCATGTTGCAGTACTGGACGGCCCCGAGCCAACTGACTCGCTCGACGGGCCGGTCGGGGCCGCGGAACTTCGAGGGGTTCCGGCCCATCAGGCCCTCGAAGGACCGCTGCGCAACCTCGCATCGGTCCATGTAGAAGGCACTGACACGAACCTTGCGGGCGGGCTTTTCGTCATCGTCGCCGCGGTCGTCGCCCATCACGAACTCGCCCGCCGGAACAAGCACCATCTCGATGCCCGTCTTGGTCGTGATCGTGGGCAGGGGCGGCTGCCCGCCGGCCTGGGGAGGCTCGGGGCCGCTGCTACAGCCGGAGACAATCAGGGCCACCAGGAGGAGCCACGCCGGCAAACACCCCCATAGCCTGTACGCGGCGTCAAGTGGCGCTGTATCACAAATGGGCCTCAATGCCTCGCCCCCTCGTGCGACGCCGGCTGGCGAAGAACCTCCTGGGTCCGCTTGCGGATTTCCTTGGCGATGTCGGCCACGCGCGGGTCCATCGCCATCGCCAGGCCCGCCCGCTGCCGCAGGTTCTTGACGGCCATGCGGCACTCGCCGGCCAGTTCGTCCTGGTTTCCGCCGACGACCACGATGGCCTCGGTGATGGCCTTGACCTTCGGCAGGGCGTCCTCGCCTTCATAGTCGAGGAGGGTCGCGCGGAACTTGTCCGTCAGTCCGGTCACATAATCGGGCGTCTTGATCTCGACCTTGCGCTTGTCGACGTAGCCGTCGATGGCCCGCGTCAGCGTAATCATCTCGTCGATAGGAGCGGCCTGCTGGGGGTGGGCCTTCTTCTGCTCCTCCAGATAC
>Ga0315294_10004312_pt1 | contig 15490 bp, 13 predicted proteins | sample YL17G13_40_MG_FD_203626 | JGI IMG/M metagenome (GOLD analysis project Ga0315294, IMG submission 203626) | Sediment microbial communities from Yellowstone Lake, YNP, Wyoming, USA - YL17G13_40 | ecosystem: Environmental > Aquatic > Freshwater > Lake > Sediment | place: USA: Wyoming | collected... | reverse complement strand
GAGATCCTTGATCTCCCGCAGCGGGTGATCGGCTGGGATTCGTTGATCGGGATCAAAGAAGAAGAAGCTGGGAGGTAGAGGTGTTTCGAGGCCGCGCATATTCCGCTTCTCCAAGAAGAATTACCTTTCATCTCTTCTAACACCAGTCACGGACTATGGATTCGCCTTTTGAGCCGTGTTTTTCAGCAGCCTGCTAGAGGCGACGATGGGATTTGAACCCATGATCAGGGTTTTGCAGACCCCTGACTTACCACTTGGCTACGTCCGTTGCATGAGCGACCGAGCCGCAGTAATGGACAAGGGGTTATTGGGACTTCCTCCTGGCCTCCATGAGTCCAGACAGATGATGAATCGAGGTGTGTCGGGTGGAAGAAACAGGGATACAACTCATGTGGAGATGTGAGGAGGGTGGGCCGCAGGGCGGGAAGACTTGACATGCAACTCAATCGCGCTATGATGCATGCATCTGATCACGCCAGGACCGAGGGCTCGACGCGCGATGATGATCGTCCAAGGGTCTGTGCTCAAGAAAGCCACTCATAACCTGACAGTGGGTGATGCGAACACCGAGGCCAGCCGGCCTCGGTGTCGTATTCTGCGCGGATGCCTCTGCGTTCCCTGACGGATCGTGTGATTCGGGCAGGGCAGGAGAGGTAAACCTCCAAGGGCATTGCGTCACTTTGCCGATGGCGTGGCACATGATCGAGGGCAGGATCTTGTCGCCGCGGCAACCGGCGAGAGGACCGGAGGTGTAGGCGCCAAGGAGGTGGCGAACCGCCGGTCAGCCTCATTCGTCTGGGGAGCGATGGCCGGTTGCTTCCTCATCGACCCAGTCTTCTTCCTCCCATACCATCCCTTTCCTGCCGGGCACCTTGCGCGTTGGGCCAGCGCGGTAGACACGACACGATTTGGGCCCGTAGCAGAAGGTCTCAAACCGATACTTGGATGTTGGATTCCAGGGGTCAATGATCATCTCTACTGGCATCCTGCATCCCCAAATGCAGCATGGGCATTTCGCTTCGTAGGTCTGCACAGCAAGGCGCCGGTGGCCTCTGGCGCGGTATGTCTCCAGGCTGGGCGGCAGTCCGTGCCAAGGCGGAGCATGGGCCTTCGCAAGCTCCGGGCGGCTGACCACCCTCAGCTTCGTGGATCGATACAATGACGCGTTCTCTAGGCGAGGATCGGAAACGGCCTCGGATTCGCCGCTTGCCATATCAGCGAATTGGAAGCCGAGCTTCACCTGGGCGGTCTTTCCTATCGCCACGACGAACTCGGTCTCGGTGCCGTTCAAGACGCCTCGGACGCGGAGGTCATAGCCCAAGTATGTATGGAACCGCTCATCGAACGAGCGCGTCAGACGAATCCTTGGCTGGACCGATGTGACTGTTCCGGTCCAAGGGATCCGTCGATGGAGGTTCATTCGGTTTCTCCCGAAGCAGTGGTTGTTTCAAGGGAGGTGTGCCGACAGGGGTCCAGCACCCGCTGGCTACTTGCTTCGGTCGCTCGCGTCCGAGCGAGTTGCCTTCCAGTACTCGCCAACTAGGCGGCTTGTATCCTGGGAGTTCCTAAGCCTCGCCTGTGCCCGGAGCGGGTCGAGCGAACCGGACTTTCTGTTCAGTGACTACAACGAAACTGCCGGGGATACGATTGCCGTAGCGCTCCAGTAGGCGGCGGACTGCCTGCACCCGGTATTCGCGGCGTTGGTTCTCGAGACGAAGGAGAACGACGCCCTTGTGCGGGCGTCGTTCTCGGTAAACCAACTGCCCAAAGTCCTTGTCACTGGTGATCAAGACCCAGTTGCCCTCATAGGCCCATTGGATAACTTGATTATCCTGGAGGCCCCGCGCCTCGTTATAGATCGACAGTACCTCATGTCCCTGCTCGCGGAGCGAAGCTGCAAGGCCGGGGCCGGCGCTCTCGTCCACGAGAAAACGCACAGTGACCTACCCGGCAGCTAGAGGCATGAAGTCCGTCGTCTCAAGGGATCGACTCGCGAATAGCAGGCATGCTTGGATGTCTTCCTTGGTCAGGTGCTCGTATTCGCCGAGGACCTCTGCGTCACTCGCGCCATGGGCCAGCAGGTTCAGGATGTGCTCAACTGTCAGGCGAGTGCCTCTAACGACGGGCTTCCCCACCATTACCTTGGGGTCGAGAACGACACGTTGGAGGAGTTCCTGGTCTGTCATGGTATTCCCACCCGCCCGCTGACTTCAATGCCAAGTTTACCCTCGATTCCGAGATGCGGCAATGCCATGTGTTGATCTACATCAAGCTGCCAATGCAGGCGCGGCAATCAAATGGGTCGATAGCAAGTCGCGTCCTTGATTGAACTAGGCAGCATGGGAAGGATTTCCAATCCATCAATTGCGGAATGCATTGGGCCAACACTGGTTAGCGAATCGCTATTGACATGCGAATCATTCGCGCTATGATGCATGCATCCCATCATGCCAGGACCGAGAGGTCGACGCGCGATGATGATCGTCCAAGGGTCTGTGCTCAAGTAAGCCACTCATAACCTGAAGGTCCCAGGTTCGAATCCTAGCCCCGCTACCTGAGCACAACCTTGGACCGTCAGGTTCCTCGGTTTCGACCGCCGTCGGCGGGTTTCTCCACGCCAAGGCGGCTGAGGGCCTCAGCCCGCGGAACCCGCACAAATGCGACAGGTGCCACCGCACCCGGATCGAGTGGGCGGGCGATCCGCCGGTCGATTCAGTGACTGCACATAGCATCCGGAGCTACCTCGCCTGGCTCCGGACCGAGTACAGGGCGTCTCGGTCTGGAGGCAGCACCGAGCCGCTCTCCGGTAAGACGCTGCGCAATGTCTGTATCTTCCTCTCTTCGCTCTTCTCATGGGCGTCGGTCGAGTTCAAGATCAAGAATCCGACGGATTGCATCCCACCACGTCCTGACAAGCCCAAGTCAGTCTTTGCGAAAGTCGCCACGCCTTCTCCTCTTTCCGGTCACACGACTTGCTCGGGAAGCGACGGTGGGATTTGCCGTTCCTGGCCGCAGGTCGGGGAGCCCACGCATTGGGTTCACAGGACCCGACAGCCTGTCTGTCTCATAGGTATTGAACGAGTACAGCCCCTTGCCCGGAGGCTACTTGTGCCCCATAATGCAACCAACCCGCGGCGCGCCACGTACGCCGTTGTGCCCGGAGCTTCTTCCCTCCTCGCCCCGGCCCTGGGCTGCGCCTATGCCTCTTCCGTCCGGGTCGACAATCTAGCTCTCATCCCCGGGCGACCCAGCCAATGTGGGAGGTCCCGATGTCCCACGGTTTCACCGGCACGCTGCTGCGCGTGAACCTCGATCAGGGCCGCGTCTCCCAGGAGCAGACCCGCCTGGACTGGGCGCGGGCATTCCTGGGCGGAGCGGGGCTGGCTACCCGCTACCACTACCAGGAGGTCCCGAGCGGATCCGACCCGCTCGGCCCGGCGAACCACCTGATCTTCATGACCGGTCCACTCACGGGCACGACCTCGGCCAGCGCCTCGCGCTACTCCGTCGTGGCCAAGTCGCCGCAGACTGGGATCTGGGGCCAGGCCAACTCCGGAGGGTCGTTCGGGCCGGCGATGAAGTTTGCCGGCGTCGACGGCGTGATCTTCGAGGGCGTCTCCCCCCGGCCGGTCTACTTGTTCATCCACGACGGCAAGGGCGAGTTGCGCGAGGCAGGCCAGCTGTGGGGAAAGTCAGTTCCTGAGACGGAAGACGCACTCGTCGAACAGTTAGGCCCATCGTTGACCGTCGCCTGCATCGGCCCGGCGGGCGAGAACCTGGTGCGATTCGCCTCGATCATGAACAACAAGCATCGCGCGGCAGGACGCTGCGGTCTGGGCGCCGTGATGGGATCGAAGCGCGTGAAGGCCATCGCCTGCACTGGCAGGCAGCCCGTCCCGCTGGCGGACGCGGCGCGGTTCCGCAAGGCGGTTGACCGGCAGCGCGCCCTGCTCGACGAGTCACTGCTCAAGGTAGTTTTCGAGACGTATGGCACGAACATGCTGGCCGACATGGTCAACGTGCGCGGCGGCTATCCAACCCGAAACTGGCAGGAGGGCCGCTTCGACGGGATCGAGCAAGTCAACGGCGCGGCGATGACCGATAAGATCCTGGTCGAAGGCGTGCGCTGCTTCGCCTGCCCGGTTGCCTGCGGCCGAGGCACGGAGATCCGCGAGGGCAAGTGGGCGGGGCACAAAGGCGAGGGCCCCGAGTACGAGACGACCGACACCTTCGGGGCCATGTGCGCTGTCGCCGATCTCAACGCCATCGCCATGGCCAACTATCGCTGCAACGAGCTTGGGCTGGATACGATCAGCGCCGGCGCCACCATCGCTTTCGCCATGGAGTGCTTCGAGCGCGGTATCCTGACTCCCGCCGACACCGATGGCATGGAGATTCGCTTCGGCGATGCCGACGCCATCGTCGACCTGGTCGAGAAAATCGCCCGGCGCCAGGGGGTGGGCGACCTGCTGGCGGAGGGCAGCCGGCAGATGGCCGCCCGGCTGGGGCAGGGGAGCGAGCGCTTCGCCATGCAGGTCAAGGGGCTCGAGCTCCCGGCCTATGACCCTCGGGCCGCCAAGATCACCGGGCTGGGGTATGTCACCGCCAACCGTGGCGGCGATCACATGACCGGATACATCCAGGGGCCGGCGTTCGTCGATGTTCCGTTTCTGATCGTCGAGGACAGTGCCATTCGGGATCCTTTCGTCGCCAATCCTAACGAAGCGAAGGTCCTGGTCGACCTGGAGGACGCGCTCACCGCCATGGACAGCCTCGGGGGGTGCAAGTTCATGGCGATGGGGCTGACGGCGGAGGAGGTGACCGATCTGCTGGAGGCCGCCACCGGTTGGGACTTGGGCGTGGAGGGATTCCGCAGAAGCGGTGAGCGTGTGTACAACCTGGCGCGCCTGTACTGCGCGCGGGAGGGCCATCGTCGCCAGCACGATGTCCTCCCGGCGCGGCTGATGGAGGAGCCGCTCCCGAGCGGCCCGGCGGCGGGCATGGTCATCGACCGCCCGACGATGGACGCCTTTCTGGACGCCTACTTCAACTTCCGGGGCTGGGACCAGGCATCGGGAATCCCCACCGCCGACAGGCTGCGCCAGCTGGATCTCGGAGAGTTCGTGGCGGACTTCTGGCATTAGTTCCGCACGAGAAGAGCGCAGCGCGCTCTGAAGGGAATCCCGATGCCCGAGGCCGACAAGCCCTGGCTCAAGAGTTACCAGCTCGGTCCGTTCAAGCTCGAGCAAAGCCTGAAGCCGTACCCCGATGCACCTCTCTTCCAGGTGCTGGATCAGGCCGCGGCAGCTTTCCCCACACAGACCGCCATCCTGTTCGAGGGACGCTCCGTCAAGTATCACGAGCTCAAGCGCTGGTCCGACCGCCTGGCGAGCGCCCTCGCCCGGCTGGGCTTGGAAAAAGGCGATCGCGTTTGCCTGTACCTTCCGAACTGCCCTGAGTACCTCCTGTGTTACTGGGCAGTGCTCAAGGCCGGCGGTGTGGTCGTGCCCACCAGCATCCTGCGCAGCGAGGACGGCCTGCTTCACGAGGTAGGTGAGTCGGGTAGCCGGATGATCATCTCCAAGGAAGACGTCCTGGAACGGGTCGAGGCGGTTCGCCGGCGGACCCGGGTGGAGCGCCTGCTCCTGTCCTCGACCGCAGGCTATGACCTTGAGCCTGTCTCCAGGGCGCTGCCGAAAGACGCACATGACCTGCGCCTGCTCCTGAAGGAAGGCGACGACGATCCCCCGGCCGTCGCTATCGACCCCCGCCAGGATCTATGTGAGCTGGCATTTACGGGCGGCGCCACTGGCGTGCCGAAGGGCGTCATGCTCACCCACTACAACCGCTACTGCACCCAGCTGCAGGGATTCAGCTGGTTCCTCAAGCCGCTGCTGAAAGGTCTGGCCGGGAAGGCCTCGGTCCTGGTGGCCATCCCCTTGTTCCATGCCTTAGGGGGTTTCGCCGCCCAGGCCGCTGCCTCGCAAGCACTGCGGATCATCCTTCTACCCGATCCGCGCGATACGCAGGCCATGGCGGCTGCGTTGATCGAATATCGCCCCTTCTTGGTTCCGGGCGTTCCGACGCAGTTCATGCGACTGGCGGATGTCGGTCTGAAGCGCGTCAACTCGATGCTGTTCAGCGCCGCCGCGCCGTTGCCCCAAGAGGTGGTAGACACGATCAAGCACAAGACCGGTATGGCGGTGTCTGAAGGCTACGGGTTGACCGAGACGTCCACGGTTGTCACCGTCAATCTGAGCTCCTTCTCGAGGATCACGGGGTTTGCTGCCAAGGAGATTCCGGGCATCGGCGTGCCCGTGCCCGACACGGAGTGCCGGTTGGTCGATCCGGCCACGGGCTCGGATGTGCCGATCGGCGAGGCGGGGGAGCTGCTGGTACGTGGACCCCAAGTCATGAAGGGCTACTGGCCGACGCCTGGATCCGGGTTGACCGAAGATGGCTGGCTGCACACCGGCGATATCGCCGTCATGGACGAGGCAGGCTACTTCAAGATCGTCGACCGCATCAAAGACATGGTCAACGTCTCGGGCATGAAGGTCTACACCACCGAGGTCGACCAGGTGTTGTTCAGGCACCCCGCGGTGCGGATGGCGGCGGCCTTCGGTGTGCCGGACCCCGAAGCGCCGGGCAGCGAGCGCGTGGCGGCCGTGGTGCAATTGAAGGCTGACCAACAGGGCCAGGTGAGTGCGGAGGAGCTTCGGTCATTCTGCCGGGAGCACCTGGCGGCCTACGCCGTCCCCAAGTGGATCGAGTTCCGCGAGGACCTGCCGCTGACTGTGACGGAGAAGGTCTTCAAGAAGGCGCTGCGAGACGAAGCCATCGCCCGAATGCAGCAAGGCTCCGTGCCGCAGCAGGGCTAGCGGCAGGCGAGGAAAACAGGGAGGCCAAAATGACCGTCGTGAGCTACCCGTCGCCAGAGTGGCTGGCCACGAGCCTGAAGACCTACCAGGCAACACCTGCAGCGCAGGAGGAGTTGAAGAAGGTCAGCACCACGCTGTTCTTCCGCATCGGCTCCGACGCCGACTGGGGGATCGACAAGGATCTGTATTTCGGCGCCGTGATGGAGAAGGGCCAACTGCTGGAGCTGGCCTTCGCCAGCGAAGAGGACGCCCAGCGCAGGGCGGAGTACATCATGGGTGCCACGCCCCAGGTGTGGAAGAAGGTCCTGACGAAGGAGAGCAAGGCGCTGACCGAGATGATGTTGCGCCGCATCGTGCTTGAAAAGGGTAGCATGGCGGCTGCGTTGGGACTGATGCCGTACGCGCCCGCGCTGATCGACGCGCTCACCAAGACCGAGCTGCGCTTCCCGGACGACATGACCGCCGAAGAACGGGCGGGACACTGCCGGACTGTCCGGGCCTTCCGGACTCAGCTCGGCGTTTGAGAGGCCGGGGGGCGGCGCGGCATGATCGTGCATGTGCAGGGCTATCTGACTTTCCGGGCTCGGATCGGTAAGAGGCAGGTCAAGCTTGATCCGGGGGCCAGGCTGCGCGGCTTGCTCGAGCAGCTGGCGCAGGAGGGTGGAGAGGCGCTCGCTGCCGCCCTGTTCGAGCCGGATGGTGGGCCGCTGCGCGGCGTGTCCGTGCTGGTAAATGGGCGGCACTACACGCACGCCGAGGACGGACTCGACGCGCCGCTGCATGACGGGGACGAGGTGGCGATCTTTCCGCCAGTCGCCGGCGGATAGTACCCTGCCTCTTGGGCATCTCAGGAAGATGCATACCGACGCCGGCCGCACACCGCCGGCGTCGTCTCGCTGTCCCATTCTCGATCGCTGGCATCCATGGGCCTCCCCCTGTTCCAGCGAGAGACAACATCACCGACGGCTGTTGCCCCGAGGTCGTGTCGGGCAGCATTCGGTTGGATGCGCGTCTTCCAGGGCACTGTGATGTCCGCGGATCAGCTGAGTGCGGATGCCCGCGGCGCGCCGCCGGTGATCCAATACAAGCCGCGTACACACTCGGATGAGCCCAAGCGGGCGCAATACATACTCCCAGGCCAGTCAGCTGCCATACTGACGGGATCCCAGTTGTCGCCTACCGCGTGCAATTGGAAGTCGTCCTTTTCTCAAGGGCAGCCATTCTCACAAGCTGAGGGTGGGGGAGTCCATCCACCATGGTTCCGAATTGAACTAACCAGAGCCGTTCCGGCTTGGCGGTAAGAGCGTCCATCAAGCCGGCCTCGCTGGGGAGGAACCCTTGTTGCTTCGAATTGCCTAACACTTAGTCAGACGGCGGGAGAGAAAAGCGAACCCTCGCTTCGGGTTCTACAGCCCCTTGCCTTGGGACTTGGCTACGTCCGTTGCATGAGCGACCGAGCCGCAGTAATGGACAAGGAGTCATTGGGACTTCCTCCTGGCCTCCATGAGTCCAGACCGATGATGAATTGAGGTGTGTCGGGTGGAAGGAACTGGGATACAAGTCATGTGGAGATATGAGGAGGGTTGGCCGCAGAGCTGGAAGACTTGACATGCAACTCAATCGGGCTATGATGCATTCTTCCCAGCACTCCAGGGTCGAGAGCTCGACGCGCGATGATGATCGTCCAAGGGTCCGTGCTCAAGGAAGCCACTCACAACCTGAAGGTCCTAGGCCGTTCGCCCCGGCGGGCCGGAGCCCTCCGGGGCGCCGGCCCGAACGGGGTTCGAATCCTAACCCCGCTACCTGAGAACGCCGGCAAGTCACCAGATCCGTTTCACGTGCGGACCCGGCGATTTGCTTTCCCCTGACAACCCCATCGAACCAAGCGGCACGAGAAGGAAGCGGTGCACGGGGCAAGCGCCGAGCTGTGAGCTCGAGCCGCGGTTGCCATCACCGGCAGCGTTCACCGAGGCGGCCCGATAGGGGATTTCGCTCAGGAACCGATGCACCGAGGGGGATCAAGTGCGGCCGCCTGGGCCTTTGGCGCGTCGGCCTCGTAGCAGCTGGGCCCGCCGGTGGGGCCGCGTGCTCAAGCGCGGAGCCTCGCGCCTGGAGACTCGCAGAGAAGAGATCCTTGGGGAGCACAGCTCGGGTGACGAGACCCCCTGCCTCAGCCTCGACGACGTCGGCTGCGTTGGCCGACAAGCTGCATGGCGGTCCGAAGGACGGGGGACGGGCCGCACGTGGGGGCGAAGATGAGGGGGCCGCTCAGGGAAGGCCTTCGCCGTGGGGCGTTGGTGCAGGTGCCAACTCCGGGAGCATGGGCGTCATCGCGCTGGGATGCCTCCAGGCGTCGCCGGCCGGGACGCGGCTCCGAGGGCCAGCGCCTGCCCGGCACCGGCGAAGGCACTGCACCGATTGTGGATCCCTGCCCCAGATGTGCGCGTCATCTGTGCCTCCGAACGCGCGAAGAGCCGGTCGCAAACAGGCGGCAGGGCAGGCGGTTCTCCGGCGAATCCATGTGGGTTGCCAAGAATGCCCAGGCAATCGGCGGCAGCCGCGGGCGCCTCACCGCATACGTGGTAGCCGGGCAGGGCAGGATGGGCTGCAGCGTCATACGACTGCATCTACGACGTCCAGCCAGCGAGGTGTGCATTGGAACCCTGCCCATCGTCGGGTGTGAGGCGAACGCGCCGGCTGGCGCGGGGAGAGCGAGGCCGCTGCCGGACAGCGCCTCACCGCGGGCTCGTCTCATCGGCTCTGCCCTCTTCCCGGGCGGATCTCGTGTCCGGAGGCCTCTGACCGGCCGACTTCGGTTCACCGTCCACACCGGCGTGGGCAACCGGCGTGCCCGGTCGCTCGCTCGGAGAGCCCCGAGCTGGACTCGCCACCTGGCCCCGGCGAGCTCATCTCATCTGGCGGTTCATTCGGTTGCCTTCCCATGTGCCACGCCAAGTGCCGCGCCAAGTGCCAGAGGGGCGCGTGGCACATGTGCCAGCTTAGGCCGCGCCGAGTGCCGCGCCGTGTGCCGCACATAACTCCCAAGTGCCGCGCCAAGTGCCCAGGTGCCGGCCCTGGCCCCCAGATGTGGCGGTTCCAGATAGCTGCGCTTGAGCCCAAGGCCTGCTTCCGAAACGGCGGGGAGCCGCGGCGCTCCTGGATGGCCCTACGCGCTCGTGCCGGACGCGATGGAAGCGCCCGTCGCCGTCACGACGGGTAGGGTCTGCAGCGCGTGCGGGACGACGAGGACCTGGCTGCCGGGGCCAAGATCGGCCGCAGCTCTCGCCAGCGCCGCCTCGACCGTCGGCGCCGGGATCATCTTGCAGGCCGCCACCAGGTCCGGGCACTCGCTGGCTACGATGATCACGCGAGCCTGCTCAAGCACCTTGGCCATCACGAAGGCCCGCTGCTGGCCCGGCGGGTAGCCGTTGATGCGGGCATCCTCCAGGATGAACGCAATGTCCGGCGCATCGCGCATCGCCCTCAGGTAGCGCTCTTCGGCGACGCCCGCGCCCGCCCCTTCTTCACAGCGTGCCGGTATGATGATGTATCCCCCGGGCCGGACGACCGGGGTGGGGGCGAAGAACAGGTAGGACGCAGCCCGTGTGGCCTGATACAGGTTCGAGTCCTTGGGGTAGCCCGCGCCGCCGATGGCGATGTCGTATCGATGGGGGATCGGCACCTCGTACACCGAACGGGCGAAGCCCACCAGATCTGAGAAAGCCGCCATCGGCTCGCCCGCCGCCACGCGCAGGAGGCGCCGGGCATCGTCCAGGACGACGTTCAGGATGAAACGCAGTCCGGCGCGGCGAGCGGCTTCCGTGATCGCATCCTGAAACGGATTGCCGTCGATCACACCGAGCCGCGTACCGGCATGGTCGACGAATGCCGGGCCATGCGTGTGGGCGATCAGGGCTTCCCCAGCCGCGCCGACCGCCAGGGTCTTGCAGCCCCCCGAGTAGCCGGCGTATTGGTGAGGTTCGACGATCCCCGTGGCCAAGACCAGATCGGCCTCGACCACGCTCCGGTGGATAGACACTGGCACGCCGGCGGATGTGAGCCCGAGATTGACGATCGCCTGCGGATCCTGAGCTCGGTTGTCGAGCACCCGGTAGCGCGCGGCGACGTCCGCCCCCAGCTTGGCGATCCGTTCCGCGGGAGTGGATGGGCGATGCATGCCGGTGCCGCACAGCAGCGTGATGTCCTCGGGACGCACGCCGGCGCGCTCAAGCTCGCCGAGCATCGCCGGAACGAGCACATGGTCAGGGCTGGCCCGCGTGGCATCGGTGAAGACGATACACACCCGATCGCCGGGCCGGGCGAGTTGGCGCAGCGGTGGCGTGCCAATGGGATGGCGGAGGGCCGCTTCTACGGCCGCAGGCGCGTCGGGTACCGGAGGAGCCGGCTTGGAGGCGGCAACCGTCGCCCGCATGGACGCGGGCAACGTGAACTCCATCGCCGATTGCCCGTAGGGTACGCTCAGAGTCTGCGAGGGCATCTCGTCAGGCCGATCAGGCACCGGAGCCCGTCCAGGCAACGACCCCGTCCAAGGGCACCGGCGAAGGCGCACCGATCCCGGTAGCCATCCATCAGATCACATCCACCCCGAGCAGCCGGCACAAGTCGACAAGCCGGCTGCGTTGGTCACCGTAGGCGACGATGTAGTGCTGGGAGAGCACCTTGCGCGCGAACTCGGGGATGGGATCATCCAGGATGACTTCCAGCCCCGGCAATTGCGGCGCGGGTTGATCCCAGCCGGCTTCTTCCCAGCGTCGAGGCGTCACGGCCTCGCCGGTGGCGATGTGCATCCGGTAGTGGTCGCCCCGGCTGGCCAGGCGGCACAGTGTAACCCTCCCGGTCCTGACCTTCGATACGTTGAGCACGCCCGAGCTGAGCAGGCCGAATTGGGCAAAGCGCGCCCGCACCTTCCCCTCTGCGACCGCCGCAGGGATGAAATCAGGCACACCGACGAGGACGCGGTCCTTCAGGAACTCATAGAACTCGAAGTACGGCGCAGCCTGCCCGGTCAGGTATCGCACGATCAGCTGTGTGACCGCACCGAGACCGTCGTTCTCCGGGATGGCGGCCACGTTGGCGTGGTCCATCAGCAATCCCATGACAAGCCCCGGGGTGAACTGGAGCAGCTTCTTGACCCCGTCGACATCGATCAGGGAGACCGCCTGGTAGCCCCGTTCCCGGACCAGATCCTGGATGGCCAGGAACATGCGGATGGGTTGGTCAAAGACGGCCAGGTCGGTCTTGCCTTCGAACTCCCACTCGGACAGGAGGCGCTCCCTGACCGTCCCCACCTCTTCAGCATCCTTCAGCGCCATCCGCTGGACCACCTCCAGCATCTCGAACACATCGACCTCTGTGCCGACCACCCGGCGCAGAGAGACGCCGTCCACCAGGGTGCCGTACAGGCGCATGTCGCGATAGCCCATCATGCCGACACGGGAGCGACGAAGCAGCGAAGCCGCTCGGGCGACCTCCGCAAAGGCGAGCACATCACGTGCGCTGCTGTAGGGCTCGTCGGGGGTGTCGTAGATGTACTTGAACTTGAAGCCCATCGCCTCCATCGGATCGCGCAGCGCCGTCGCGGCCGCCTGATCGGCGGTGGTCACGAGCCGCCCGTCCTCGTAGTACCCGGTCAGGCCCCAGAGCACCATCGGCTTGTGGGCAAAGGGGCTGATGACATCGATCACGGTGTGAGACGGGATCCAACCGGCCAGGCATACGATCAGCAAGTCGAAGTCGCCCCGGGCAAGATCCTCGCGGGCACGCGCTTCATCCCGACCCGCCGGATCATCGCTGACCGGATCCGTGGTCACCAGATCCAGCCCCAGTTCATCCAGGGCCTGACGCGCCCGCATGAGCTTCCGCTCAATCAAATCCCGCGGGCTGTTCACCTCCCCGAAGCCGATGAAGCCGGCCGTGACCCTGGGGAGGGGAACTGCCTTGCCGTCGCTGCTCTCCGCAGGCGTGGGGCCTTGCGTCTTTGCCATGGCGTCCTCCCTTTGGCGGAGCGCTCCCGATAGGCGACGCCCGTTTGGTGGCGGTCTCATCTTCCTGACCTTTATCGCGGCTTCCCCGCGGCATGGGAACCTGCCGTTTGCAGGTGCGGAGAGCCCGGGGGCGGTCGCCTGGCAAGACTACTTCGTGGCTCCCAGGCTGATGCCTTTGACGATATAGCGCTGGAAGATCGCATACACCAGGATGGCGGGAATGGAGGCGAGAACGAGACCGGCGAATTGGAAGGTGGGATCGCCGGAGTAGCGGGACAGGAGCGCGGCCAGCGCGACCATGACCGTCCGCCGGTCCATGCTCTGGAGCATGATCATGGGGGTGAATAGGTCGTTCCAGGTAACGATGAAGTAGAAGATGACGCACAGGATGATGGCCGGTAGGCCCATGGGAACGATCACGTAGCGCAGGATATCGAAGTAGCCGGCGCCGTCCAGCTTGGCGGCCTCGATCATCTCATCTGGGATGCCGCGGAAGCCGGAGGTCATGAGCAGGATCACCTCGGGGATGAACATGCCCACGTAGACGAAGATCACCGACCAGCTGGTGTTGACCAGCCCGAGTCGTGAGAAGAGGACGTAGAGCGGGATGATCGTCGCCTGGACCGGGATGAACATGGTGGAGATGATCAGCAGGTAGATGACGTCCTTGCCCTTGAAGCGCAGCTTGGCGAAGGCATAGCTGGAAACGATCCCGAGGCACAGCAGCAACAAGATGGTGAAGAAGGAAATGACGAACGAGTTGCGGAAGAGATCCAGGATCCGGAACTGGCTGATCATGGTCCGGTAGTTGTCCCACGTCAGTTGCAGGCCCCGTACGCTGAACGGGCTGATGAAGTACTCCGTCCTGGACTTGATGGAGTTCAACAGCATGAAGAAGAACGGATACAGATTGGAGATCGACAGCCCCAGCAGGAGCAGGAAGACCAGCGCCCCGGACAGCTTCTGATTGATCTTGGCTAGCATCTGGACCCGCTCATTCCCACTCGCTGGCCTTGTTGGCGACCCGCATCTCAACGATGGTGAAGGCGAGGATGATGATCAGCAGAATCACGGCGAAGGCCGAGGCGGAACCGTAGGGCGCGCCCGCCTGGTAGAACTTGTGATAGATCATGTAGTCGAGGGTCGAGGTCTCATAGCCGGGCCCTCCGGCCGTGATCGAGAAGATGAAGGCGAAGACGCTGGTCAGAGTCCAGACCATCGACATGATCACCGCGTACTCGATGGTCCTCGAGATCATCGGGATGACAACGTAGAAGGTCCGCTGCCAGTAGTTGGCGCCGTCCATCTTGGCAGCTTCGAAGACCTCCGGGGAGATCTTCGACATCCCGCCCAGGATGACAATCGCTTGCCAGCCGATCGAGAACCAGGTCAGGCAGAACACCAGCACACCCAACGCTGTGGCAGTGTTGCCCAGCCATTCATTCGCCAGGAGCGCCAGCCCGATCTTGCGCAGCACAAGGTTCACCGGACCATCAAGACTGAAGGCAACTCGGAACAAGTATCCGATGGTCACGGCGGAGATGATCTGGGGAAGGTAGATGATTGTCCGGAAGACTTGCGAGCCTTTGACCTCCTCATACAGCAGCACAGCGACGAACAGGCCGATCATCAATTGGAGGGGCACGGTTGTGAGCAGGACGAGGCTGTTCCGCAGTAGCTTCCAGAAGGGGCTGTTGGTGAAGATCTGTACGTAGTTGGTCAGGCCAATCCAATCGCTTCGGTACAGCCCGTCCCAGTTGGTGAAGCTCCGGTAGACCGCCGCCAGCATGGGGTAGAAGCGCATGAAGATCAGGACAACAACTACCGGAAGGATCGATAGGGTCCCTTCGGAAAGCCTGATCCCCCGCCTGCGCTTGCCCTCAATGCCTGTCATTCAATCCGATCCATGGCTCTGGGGACCTCCCTGCGCCGGGGCCTTGGGTAACGTGGGGCGGACGCCGGCTTGGGATGCGCGCTGGCGGATCGTCGCTACGGGCCGAACGATAGCCCATGGGTTCACTTGCGGGGGCCACCGGACAGGCAGCCCCCGCAAGTGGCTTCCCTTGTCACGCTCGGTCAATGACCAGCCGAGCGAAACCTACTGCGTTCCCTTGTCCTTGTCCAGTTGCTGAGCCAGCTCCAGCGGTGTCATCTTGCCAGTCAGGACCAGCGGCAGCAGCTTGTTGAAATCATTCACCACGGGCCCCGAGAGGGAGTTGTCGACCCAGAAGACGTAGTTCTGGCTCCATCCGATCAGCTTCGCCAGGACGGAGCCCGGCTCGGCACCCAGGTCTGCCCCGGTGACATCCTTCCGGATGGGGACCTTGATCTGGAACTGAGCCAGCTTCAGGACTTCGTCCTTCGAGTTCAAGAAGGACATGAACTTTACAGCCAGATCGACGTTCTTGGAGCTGGTGGAGACGACCATGACCTGGCCAGGGCCGCCGATCGTGCCGTTCTTGATCACGGCCGTAGCGGAGATGTCCGGCGGGATGATCACGCCGACATTCTCCACGCCCAGGGCGTCCTGAGCGTCCTTGACGAACGAGCTCACCCGGGGCACCATGACGACCTGCCCTTGGAGAATGTCGGCGTGATCATCCC
>Ga0315294_10004311_pt1 | contig 15491 bp, 16 predicted proteins | sample YL17G13_40_MG_FD_203626 | JGI IMG/M metagenome (GOLD analysis project Ga0315294, IMG submission 203626) | Sediment microbial communities from Yellowstone Lake, YNP, Wyoming, USA - YL17G13_40 | ecosystem: Environmental > Aquatic > Freshwater > Lake > Sediment | place: USA: Wyoming | collected... | reverse complement strand
CTGCCGGTTCGCCGACCTATCCACTATCTTGGCACCGTCCGCACTACTTCCGCCATCACGTTCAAGGTCTCATCAATGTCGGCGTCGGAGTGCGAGTAGCACAGGTACCAGGGTTCACGCGGGTCGTAGTCTGGCATGACCCCGCGCTCGATGGCGGCCTCGACCAATCGCAGGTAGTAGTCTTTGTGGGACTTGTCCCACTCCCTTTGGCAGGTGACCCGCTCAATCCCCACGGCGAATGAGAACATCGATGGGTGGCCACTGACGCAGACTGGAATCCCCGCCTCGTCGAAGATGCTCTTGAGCCCATCCATAAGCCGGCGGCCGCGCCGGGCAATCGTCTCGAGGATAGGCTGGTTCTGAATGAGATCAAGCGTAGCGCAAGCCGCCGCCACACCCGGCTTGTTGTTGTTGAACGTGCCACCTTGTGCCACACCATGGCCGATGATACTCATGATCTGGCGTCGGCCGCCCAGGGCCGCCAGAGGATAGCCGTTGGCGATGGACTTGGCGTAGGTTGCCAGGTCGGGCTTGAGCCCGTAGTACTCCTGCGCCCCACCCCGGGCAATGCGAAAGCCGGTCTTGACCTCGTCCAGGATGAAGACGATGCCGTATTCGTCACATTGACTGCGGATGAATTCCAGGAAGCCGGGCACCGGCTCAATCGCGCCGCAGTTGTCCTGCACTGGCTCCGTGATGATGGCGGCCACCTCATGACCGGCGCGGCGCAGCGTACTCTCGAGGACTTCGAAGTCATTGAAGGGAAGGGTGATCACCAGCGAATTGAGGCATTTCGGTATGCCGGAGCTGGTCGGGACAGGGACAGGGCTGCGGCGGTTTCCGTAGGCCTCCGACGGAGCGTAGGTCGAGAAGAGCATGTAATCCTGGAAACCGTGGTAGTTGCCCTCGAACTTGACGACCTTCTCGCGGCCGGTGTATGCCCGGGCCACCCGCAGGGCGTGCATGGTGGCCTCGGTGCCCGAGCAGGCGAATCGAACCATCTCCACGGCCGGGCACATGGCCACGATCTTCTCCGCCACAGCCAGCTCCAGCTCGCTGGTCATGGCGAACAGCACACCCTGGTCGATCTCCTCATGGACCTTGGCATCCACTTCGGGATAGGCGTGCCCCAGGATGATGGGGCCGAAGGCCAGCCGGTAGTCAATGAACCGGTTGCCGTCCACGTCCCAGAGATAGGCACCTTTGGCTCTCTGGACGTAGGGCGTGATGCCCTCGCCCCAGTAGCGGAAGTTGGAGTTGACGCCCAGGGGCATCACGGACAAGGCCCGGCGCTGCATGGCGTTGCTCTTCTCGTGCGGAATCGTCACGACCCTCTCCTTGCGAGTGAAGTCTCGGACCAACCGGACCACTCACCGGGCCCCGCTCCTCGGCCCGATTCACGAGTGGCACTCGCGCGCTTGCTGTCAGGCTGCCCTTGGCGGGGAGCACGGTTCCACGGGCACGGGGTGCGGACTACAGCGTCTTCTTCACCTCCGCCAGCGTATCCGACAGGCGATCGAGGACCTTGTCCAGCAGCTCATACGGGATGACCAGCGGCGGCTCGATGCGGACGGTGTGAGCATTGGTGAGCGTGCCCCCCACCAGTACGCCACGCTTGAACAACCCTGCCGCCACCTTGTAGCCGACTTCGGGATTGTGGAAGTGCATCCCGATCAGCAGGCCGCGGCCGGTGATGCGATCGTAGATCTCCGGATACTGGGCGGCGAGGGCCTCCAGCTTCGGGATCATGTACTCGCCCTTGGCGGCTGCCTGCTCCCACAGCTTCTCCCGCAGCGTGAAGCGGATGGCGGCAATCGCCGCGCTGCACGCCAGCGCCCCACCCCCGGTGGTCGTGGTGTGGATGAAGGGGTTGGGCTCCATCATCACCTGCCAGATCTCCTCCGTCGAGCAGAAGGCGCTGATCGGCATCACCCCGCCTCCCAGCGCCTTGGCGACGGCCAGGATGTCCGGCGCGACGTTCCAGTGGTCCACGCCCCAGAGCTTGCCGGTGCGCCCCATCCCGGTCTGGACCTCGTCGGCGATGAGCAGCACACCATAGTGGCGCGTCAGATCACGCAGCCGCGGCCAGAAATCATCCGGCGGGACGATGGCGCCGGCCTCGCCCTGGATCGGCTCCATCAGCACGGCGGCGATGTCGACCCCGACCTTCTGGCAGATGTCGAGCTGGCGCTCGACGGCGTCGGCGTCGCCGAAGGGCACGTGGTAGATAGGCCCGCCATACAGCACCCCTGCCGGCCTCCGGTAGTCGGCCTTTCCTATCATCGACAAGGAGCCCATGGTCTTGCCGTGGAAGGCCTTCACTGCGACGATGAACCCGTCCTTGCGCGTGTACAGTTTGGCCAGCTTGATGGCGCCCTCGTTGGCCTCGGTGCCGCTGGCGCAGAAGAAGCTGTACTTGATGTCGCCCGGCGTGATCTGTGCCATCAGGCGCGCCAGCACGCCGCGCAGAGGATCGATCAGTTCCTGGCTGGGCATCGGCGTACGCAGCGTGAGCTGCGCCCGCACCGTGTCAACGATCTCTGGGTTCGCCCACCCGTGCACGAGCAGGCCGTAGCCGCCCAGGCAGTCGATATACTCCCGACCCAGGACATCCCGGAACACGGCGCCGCTGCCGGTCCACTCGGTCGCCGCCCAGTCACCGGCCTCGGTCACCGACTTGCGGTACTCAAGCCAGCCGCGGTTGAAGTACTCGGCGAAGTTGAGTTTGGATTCCTCGATGATCTGCTTGCCCACGGACTCCGGAACCGAGGGTTGGTGGATTAGGTCCACCCAGCGGTCGGCGTACTTCAAGGCGTCGTCGAGGGACTGGGGCACGTTCACCCTCCTGTATTCGCGGGCGGGGCTCAGCCCCGCCCGCGGCTGGGCCAGGCGCGCTAGCGCATTTCCTTGATGCTGTAGGGGAAGTCGTACTTGGCCATGCGCTGCATGAACGGGTCGGGGTCGAAGGCCTCCGGGCCGAACACGCCGGCGCCCTTCCAGATGCCCTCCTCGAGCAACTCCATGGCAATGACCGGGTTCACCGCCGTCTGCCACACCACCGCCTGGACGCCGTACTTCTTCATGCAGGTCTCGTTGTCGGCGACCTGGTAGATGTACACCTGGCGCGGCTTGCCATCCTTCTTGCCCTTGACCCACGTGCCGGCGCAGGTCTTGCCGAACATCTTGTCGCCCAGGTGGGCCGGGTCAGGCAGGCAGGCGGCAACGACATCCCGCGGCGCGACCTTCACATTGCCAACCTTGATCGGGTTCTTGTTATCCAGGCCGAGCATCTTGATCGTCTTAAGCACTCGAATGAAGTCATCCGCCAGTCCGTACTTGAAGGTCACCCGCTTGCACTTGACCCAGCGAGGCACCAGCAGGACCTCCTCATGCTCAATGTTGACGCAACCCTGCGCCCCGATGCCTTCCGGGAACTCAAAGGTCTCCAGTTCGGAGAAGGGCTCGGTCGTGTACCAGCCGCGGTCCTTCTCCCAGATGATGGGCGGGTTGAGGCACTCCTCGATCGTCGTCCAGATCGAGAAGTTGGGCGCGAACTCGTAGCCGCGCACTTCCAGGTTGGCGCCGTCGCGGACGTTGATCTCGTCGATCTCGTCGAACAGGTGCTTCTCAGCGTACTTGGCAAACACATCCGCCATGCCAGGCTCCACGCCCATGCCCAGCAGCGCCAGCAGCCGCTTCTTCTCCCACTTGGCGGCGCGCTCGAACTGGTAGTCGCCCAGCTTGATGCCGGGCTTCTCGAACGGCCGCTCGGGATGCGGCGTCGAGAGCGTCATCGCCATGTCCATATACGTGCAGCCGTACTGGTAGGCCGCATCGAAGATCTTCTCGTTGAACAGCGGCTCCACGGCGTTCATGATCAGGTCGACCTTGTGCTTCTTGGCCAACTCGACGATCTGCGCCTTGTTGCCGGCATCGATCGCCTCGATCGGGAACTTCTTGGGATCGTGCAGTTTGGCCCGCACCTCGCGGCAGCGCTTCACATTGATGTCCGTCAGGACCATGCGCTTCAGCCACGGCGCGTTCTGCGCCACGACAGCGATGGACTCGCCGACTCCCCCTGTGCCCACCAACAGGACTCTCATGCCAAGCCTCCTTGCGTGACGTTACGCTCGTCCAGCGATTCCCTGGTGGCGAGTGGCAGCCCCCCACGCGCCCCGGGTCGATTCGGTCTGCCGGCTACGCGTCCGCACCTTCTGGATTGAACGGATCCACGTCCGGGATTCCCGGCTTGATGGTCCGGCGGATCGGGATGTACAGCAGCGCGCCGATGGCCATGGCGGCCAGGGCCAGCCACAGCGAGCTCAGGCCCTCTTCCTGGATCTGGCTGTAGATGGCGAGCAGGATGATCGCCGTCGGCCCCAGCGTGACCAGGACCATCCCCAGCCATCCCCCAGGTACCTTCTGGCGCGGCAGCTCGGGCCGGGTGATGCGCAGCTTCCACATCGCCCCGAACTCCGCCAGGATCACCAGCGTCTGCAGGAAGACATCGACGACGACCAGGAAGGCAAATGCCTGCAGGGAGAAGAGCGTGAAGGCGAAAGCGCACACCAGGATGGCCACCCACGGCGTGCCGTAGCGTGGGTGGACTCGCACCAGCCACTTGGGCATCATCCCGTCTTCGGCCAGCGCGAACGGGATCCGCGATCCGCCCAGGCTGTTGCCGATGAACAGGCCGATCATGGACAGCACGGCGGCGATGGTCAGGAAGCCTCCCAGCACGCGCGGCAGGGCGCTGCCGGGGCCGGTCAGCTTGGCGGCGATGGCATGGCCGATGTCCGGGAACTCCCAGCCGACGGCACTCGTCGGGTCGACGCCCCACGATTCGTACTGCTCGGGGGCCACCCCATACTCCTCGAGGACGACACCGATGCCTTCCCCGTCGCCGTATTCCTCGATCCCCCACGCCTGGTAGCGTCCGTCTTCGCCGCCCCCACCGTACAGGCCGGCCATGGTCGGAACGGCGTACGTGGCGACCGCGGCAATCAAGACCAGCAGCATGGCTCGCGGGTAGGTCTTGCGCGGGTTGACGATCTCATCGCCGGCGGCGGCCGGCAGCTCCCAGCCCATGTAGTTCCACATCACGACGAACAGGCCGACGCTCAGCGCACCCCCCAGCGTCTCGCCCTCGGGCAGGAACGGTAGGGACGCGGTGGTGCCGCTCCGGATCCAGACGATGATCCCCAGGATGGTCATCACAACCAGCGGCGCCATGACGAGCACTCCCAGCCAGCTGGTGGTCAACCCGGCCAGGCGTGCGCCGCGGACCTGGAGCGCCGACATGGCCCAGATGATGACGGCCGCGACCAGGAACGACATGAACCCGCCGCTCAACTCGAGGCCGCCCAGCGTGATGCCGTTCCGGATCTGGGGGACGAAGTACCCGATGTAGTAGGCGGCCAGCACCGGGTAGATGGCCACGTCGACGAACGACATGATCCAGTTCATCCAGCCGGCCATGAACCCGGGGAAGGGCCCGAAGGCCTGCTTGACCCAGTGGTAGTAGCCTCCTTCGGCCGGCATCATCGAGTTCAGCTCGCGGACCATCAGCATGTTCGGCAGGCTGAAGACGATCGGGGTGATGATGATCAGCAGCAGCGCCAGTCCCGGCCCCGACCAACCCACCAGCGCTTCGATCCCAAATGAACCCCCCGAGACCGTGAAGTAGATCAGCCCGAACAGGGGAAGCAGGGTCAGCTCTCGCTTGAGCTTGCGTCGCTCCGCGCTGATCTCCACGGCGGCCGTCTTGGGTCCAGATTGCGTCATCGTGCTCCTCCTATGAAGCCTCAGGGTTCGTACGGCGCGGGTGCCCGCGCGGTCTCCGTTGTCTCCCGTTCGTCTTCTTGTCCGTCGGCCAGGTGCGGCCGTTGGGGTTCACAACTCCATCCCGGTCCGCCTTCTGTCTCCGATGCAGGAATCCTGCGCGCGACGGTCCTAGCCCTCCCGGGCCGGCTTCTCCACACAGCCGGAGGACGGGATGCGCCACTGGTAGACATCCTTCAACACGACGGGAACGATCACGGTCGAGGTCTTACGTACGCCGGGGATGTTGGCGATGACCTCGGTAACGAAGGCGTAGACCTCGGCGTTGTCGCGGCCGACGACCTGCGTGCTGATGTCGGTCTCACCCATGGAGCAGCCGACGTAGCTGACGCACTCGTACTCGGTGAGCCTGCGGGCGACGTCGAGGATGCTGGCGGTATCAACCTGAATGAAGACGTCGGCGATCACGTTGTAGCCCAGGGCCTTTGGGTTGGCGATTGCCGCCACCCGGAGGAGCCCCTGTTCAAACATGCGGTCAAGACGGTAGCGGACCGTGCGCTCCGAGACAAGGCCGATGCGGCGGGCGATCTTGGCGCAGGGCATCCGGCCATCCTCCATCAGGAGATCGACGATTTGACGGTCCAAAGAGGGGATCGTTGTCATCGGTTGGGTCCTGCTGGGAACTGCAGCCAGTATATGATAAAACGTCCGGAACGGCAACAATCTGGCGAGAAGTTGCCGAATCCGACAAGAAGCGAGCGCGGGGACTCATCTCCACTTGTAGGGCCCGAGGAACGTTGGGTACGGTGTAGGGGAAGTTGGCTGAGCAGGCGCGAAGGAGGAGCCCGAAGGCTCCCTACGACGGCCAGGGCGGGGAATTGACCTCCAGGCGGTAGAAGGCGGGGTGTTCTTGTCCCAACCTCCGCCCCCATCCTCCTACCCCGGACCGCTGGCCTGAGCCTACGGGGTTTTCGCCGGCGCCGTCCCGAGGGCCAAACCACGGGCGGCGATCACGCGGTAGAGGGTGAGGAAAAGCAGGCTGCCGCCGGTGGTCCAATAGAGGATCTGAGCCCAGGCGGAGACGCTGTCGGTGCCGCTCACCACGCCGTGGGTGAGAGCCAGCAGGTAGACCGCGTAGCTCAGCAGGTGAATCAGGCGCCATACCCGGCTCCCGATCGACCGGCGGACGTAGAAGCTCAGCCCGACGATTCCCAGCAGGTAGAAGCCCACTTGTCCCAGGCCCACCCACAGCGGCCGGTAGCTGGCGCTCGAGAAGGGCACCAACACCTGGAACAGGTTGTAGCCGATGTACTGGTCGCCGACCAGGATTACCCCGTGGAACAAGGCAAAGGCCAGGCCGAGCAGGCTGGTGTGCTGGTGCACGTCATAGGCCGTCGGGCCGCCAGGCCAGAGGCGTGCCAGGCGGCCGGTGATAGCCACCCCGAGCGTCATGGATAGCCAGAGCAGACTGTAAGCCACGAGAGCGCTCGCCCTCGAGAGGTACCAGAATGCCTTCGGGGCTGGCCCGAGGAGCGAGTGGTTCAACCCGGGCAGCCACCTCGGCAGTACGACGACGGCGGCGAAGACTCCCACGGCCACTGCCCCGAGGATGAGGATCAATGTCGAGAGAGGCATGGCCGGGGGCAGATCTTCGAGTTCGTGGCGTTTCACGGGCAAGGTCGACATGGTCTTATCTCCACAGATGCTGCTTGAGGCGGCGGCTGCGAACCACCTGGCCGTTCTCCAGGACCAGCAAGCCGGCGAGGGAGGGGCGTGCTTCCAGCCACTTCAGGCCTTCATTGTTCCCCAGGATCAGGGCCACCTTGGCCGCCACCTCTGCCTGCCGGGCCGAGGGAGCGAGGACTGTGGCGCTCAGGACATCGGTTTCCGCCGGCTGGCCGGTGCGCGGGTCGAGGATGTGGTGTTGCCAGGCCCCCCCGCGTTGCCACCGTCGGTAGTCCCGGCCCGAGGTCGCCACGCCGCCCTTCGTCAGGCGGAGGGTTTCGAGCACGCCGTCGGCCTCAGCGGCAGGGTCGGCAACCCCGACTGGCCAGCCCTGGCCGGAGGCCTGCGGGCCGCTCACGGCGATATCGCCGCCGGCGTCCACGAGACAGGCACCTTGGGCGGCGAGGCGCCGCGCCGCACGGTCGGCGGCCCAGCCCTTGGCGATCCCGCCGAGATCCAGCCGGATGCCTTCGGGGATGCGGGCGGAGCGAGAGCCCGGGTCCAGCTTGATCTCTCTCCAGCCTCCGGCCGGCGAAGCGGGTCGCTGGAGGATTCCGGTCAAGGGGAGGGCATCGAAGCTCCGGTCGTAGCCGGCTGCCTCCAGGGCTTCGAGCATCGTCGGCACGACAAGGCCGCCGCTCACTCGCGCCGCCAGGATGGCCGTCTGAAGGAGATCCCACAGCACCGGGCTGACGTGAACGGGAACGCCGGGTTTGGCGTTGAGCTGGCTCAGTTCGCTGTCTTCCCGGAATCGGCTCAGGCGTTGCTCCCAGACCGCGAACCACTCCGGAACCAGGGCCAGCCGTTCGCTGGCGGTGCCTGACTCGCTGTCCAGCACCGCCAGCATCTGACAACCCATGGCACGGAACTCAAGACGGTGCACGGCTGCCTCAGCGTGAGGAGCGGGTGATCGTCACCGGCGCAGGTGCCGAAGAGAATGCCGGGGCGCTGACCCGGCGCAAGGCGGGGGCCGGCGCAGCAACAGCCTGGCCGACGGCCGCAACCTCTGGCACGGAGGATCGGGCCACCAGCGTCGGCAGCGGTGCAAGCGCAAGCGCTAGGCTTGGCGGCGGCGCCATCAGGGCGGCAGCTTCCTGCTTGAGGGTGAAGAGCGCCCAGCCTCCGATGGTGCCCGCCAGCGCCGCAGCCGAGATCAGGAGCTTGATCCCGGGTGCCGCCGAGCCGGGGCGTTTGGAAGGGCGTGGTGGGGTCATCTCAAGTCCCTCTTCATCGAGCGCGCGCTAGTCATCGCTCTCGCCGTCTTCGTTCTCCCAACCCGTCCCGGCGGAGAGCGAAGCATTGAGCGTCTGGCCGGCGCCGTTGTAGAGCAGGCGACCGGTCGTGGCATCGATGTAGACGGTTCCGCGGTCGAGCACTATCTCGTAGGCCACCGTTCCCTGAAAGTCCACCAACGTGGGCCAACTCGTCAGCTTGGAGCCAGGAGCGAGCCTGAGTGCCAGGCTGGCGGCCAGGTCGGGCGAGACGGGGTAAGTCGTGGCCGAGCTCTGAGCTGGCTGTGGCTGGCCCTGGAGCTGGTCCAGTTGCTGATAGGCCTGCTGCAACTGGTCATTAGCCTGTTGGATAAGGCTGCGATAGGCATCTTCGCGCTGCTGGATCTGCGCCTGCAGTGCCGGGTCGACGGTGGGGGCCGGCGAGGCTGCGTTGGCGCTCGATACGGCACCGGCCACTCCGCCGACGACGACGAGCACAAAGGCCGTCAGACCTGCGGCGACAGCAAATGCGGTTCGTTGTTTCATGGCTGCACCTCCTACGTGTACCTGCGATTCGGATCTACGCAAGGCTACCATGTCATGCTTGGGTTTCCGTGGGAAAAGGCTCTGGATTCTCCAATCAGTTTCCAATCCACCCGAGATACACTTATGCACGGAGCTCCCATGAGGATCCTGCTGATCGAAGACGACCAACGGCTGGCGCGTCTTGTGGCCCGCGTCCTGGGGGAAGAGCGGTTCACCGTGGACGTGGCCCACGATGGCGACTCGGGCCTGGAGCTGGCGCTGCGAGGCACCTATGACGTGGCCGTGGTCGACTGGATGTTGCCAGGACGGGATGGGCCGGCCATCTGCCGGTCCGTTCGGGCTGCTCGCCTGCCAACGGCCTTGCTTCTACTGACCGCCCGCAGCCAAATCGAGGACCGGGTCACCGGCCTCGACAGCGGCGCCGACGACTACCTGGTCAAGCCGTTCGCCTTGGAAGAGCTGCTGGCGCGGGTGAGGGCGCTTGGCCGCCGCTTCACGGTTGCCGCCACAGACCCGTGGGAGCTGCGCCTCGGTGATCTGGTGCTCGACCAGCGCGCCCATACCGCCCGGCGGGGTGATGCCGTCCTCGACCTCACGGCCACGGAGTGGAATCTGCTCGAGTGCCTGATTCGGCATCCCGGGCAGAGCCTTTCCCGACAGCAGATCCTTGACTACGTCTGGTCCTACGAGCGGAACGTCCAGACCACCATGGTCGATGTCTACATCTCCTATCTCCGCCGCAAGCTCAACCAGCCGGGCCGTCCCGATCCCATCCAGACCGTGCGCGGTGTGGGCTATCGGCTTGAGGTGACCGATGTTTAGCCGCCTGCATTTCCGGCTGACCCTGCTCTATCTGGCCGCGGGGTTTGCTCTGACCCTCTTGATCGGAGCCGGCACCTATGGGCTCCTCCGTTACTACTTCGGTCAGACGACGGACAGGGCGCTGCAGCACACAATGGCCTACCAGTTCCGGTTACTGGGTGTGCAGCTCCCGGCCGAGCTGGCGGCAGCCGACAGCGCTTGGTACTCCGGTCGGCCCGGTCTGCTTGCCGGTCCTGCCCCGACGGCGACCACGCGGGCTGGGGAATCCGAGGAGGGCGAGGGAAGCGAGGCGCAGGGCTCCCAGTCCGAGGTTCCCGACGAGGAGGCGTTCGATTCTGAGCTGGCCGCGATCTTCGTCCTCCCGTTGGACTCCCAGGGCAACCTTCTTTCCGTCGGGAGCGCACCGCTGGCACCGGTGGCCGAGGCGGCGCAGGCGGCTGACACCCATGGCCATGACTGGCGAACCCTCCACCAGAGTGACGGCACCCGAGTCCGCCTGTTGACCTATCGGCTCCCGGCCAGCAACGGCCCGGCCGCGCTCCAGGTGGGGCGTTCCCTTGCCGACCAGGACCGAATCCTGCGCCAGTTCCTGATGGGGTTGCTGATGTTGTCGGTGCCGAGCCTGGCGCTGTTGGGCGCCGGCAGCTGGTGGCTGGCGGGCAGGTCACTCCGGCCTGCCCAGCAGGCCTGGGAGCGGCAACAGGCGTTCGTCGCCAACGCCAGCCATGAGCTGCGCACCCCGCTCACCCTGATGCGTGCCAGCGCCGAGGTGGCCCGGCGTGGGTTGCCGGAGGGCGACGACCGGCGAGCCTTGCTCGGGGACATCCTTCAGGAAGTGGATCACATGAGCCGGCTGGTGGAAGACCAGCTTCTGCTGGCGCGGCTGGACGCGGGCGCGCTCAAGTTCGAGCACAGCCCGATTGCGGTGCACGATCTGCTGGCCGACGTCCAACGCCAGTTCGGGCGGGTGGCGGAGGAACGCAGTGTCCAAGTCTCCCTGGAGAGCGCCCAGGCATTGATCCTGGGTGACCCCACCCGGCTGCGCCAGGTCGTGCTTATCCTGCTGGACAACGCGCTCGCTCACACCCCGGCGGGCGGGGCCATCCGATTGCAGGCCAAGCCACGAGGTCACGCGGTCGAGCTGGTGATCACGGACACTGGGAGTGGGATCGCGCCCGAGCATCTGGCCCGCGTCTTCGAGCGCTTCTACCGCGTCGAAGGCGCGGCGGAGGGGCAAGGAGGAAGGAGCGGGCTCGGGCTGGCGATCGCTAAGGCCCTGACCGAAGGCCAGCAGGGGGAGATCCGCCTCGAGAGCAGGCCAGGTCAGGGGACGCGGGTGACGCTGACCTTCCCCAGCGCGAGAGGGTGAACGGGTGGCTCGGGGCGGCGGATCCCGCTTGACAACGACCTGCCAGCTCGGGTAACGTAGCGCCGCGGGCTCCGACCCAGCTCTGGGCATTCGATCTATGGACAAGTATCTCTGCACCCTGGCCCTTCTCGGGTTCGGCAACGTCGGACGGGCGTTTGCCCGGCTGCTGCTCGCCAAGCGCGACGAGCTGCACCGGCGCTACGGCCTCACCTGCCGGGTGGTCGGTATCGCCACCGGCCGCCACGGCGCAGCCATCGACCCCGAGGGGATCGATCTCGAACGAGCTCTAGCCCTGGCCGAGAAGGGCGGGTCGCTGGCCAAGCTGGCGACCTCCCCGCAACCGGGGAGCGGGATCGCTTTCGTGCAAGAATGCCGGGCCGATGTATTGGTCGAGACCACGCCGGTCGACTACCAGACCGGCCAGCCGGCGGTTGACTTCCTCCGTACGGCCCTCAACCTGGGCATGCATGCCATCACCGCCAACAAGGGCCCGGTCGTGCATGCCTACCGGCAGCTCTCTGAACTTGCCCAGGCACACGGTCGGCGCTTCTACTTCGAATCGGCGGTGATGGACGGTGCCCCGATCTTCTCCCTGTGGCGGGAGGCACTGCCAGGCGCCCGATTGCTGTCCTTCCGCGGGATCCTCAACTCGACCACCAACTTGATCTTGACCTTGATGGAGGAGGGGAGGTCTTTCGAGGACGCATTGGCCCGCGCCCAGTCGATCGGTGTTGCCGAGACCGATCCCAGCGGCGACATCCAAGGCTGGGACGCGGCGGTCAAGGTTGCTGCCCTGGCCACAGTGCTCATGGATGCGCCGCTCAAGCCAGACCAGGTGGATCGGAAGGGGATCGAGCGACTGACGGCTGAGGAGGTGGAGGCCGCCCGGATCCAAGGCCGGCGATGGAAGCTGATCTGCCGTGCTGCCAAGGAGGGGGACGCTCTGCGGGCCTCGGTGTGCCCGGAGTTGATTGGAGCCGATGATCCCCTGTACAACATCATGGGGACTTCATCCGCGGTCACTTTCCACGCGGACGTCCTCAGCGGGCTCACCATCGTGGAGAGCGACCCCGGCCCGGAGACCACCGCCTACGGCCTGCTGGCGGACCTCCTCCACGCGGTGGGCGGAGCCCCGGCCTGACCGGCTCCCCAGGCGGAGGATCGATGGGCGTGCCCACAACCAATCCCGAAGCTGAGGGGGTGGCCGTTCCCGAGGCGCCCGGGATCCCCGGGTTGCGCTTCCGGCGCTTCCGCGGCGAGGACGAGTACCCGGCCATGATCGATGTCTTCAACCGAAGCATGGCCGCCGATCGGGTCGAGCGGGTGACCACCCTGGAGGAGACGGCCAACCTCTACCGCCATTTCCCCAACTGCGATCCCGAGCGGGATCTGCTCATGGCCGAGGTGCACGGGCAGCTGGTAGGCTATGTCCGGACGACGTGGCGAGAGGAGACCGAGGGAGATGTGATCTACAAGCACTGGGCCGCGCTGGTGCAGGAGTGGCGGGGGAGGGGCATAGGCCGGGCCTTCCTGCGCCATGCCGAACGGCGCCTGAGAGAGGTTGCGAGCATGAACGCCAACCGCGCCAAGAGGCTCTTTCAAGCCGTCGTCGTCGACGCCGACCGTGGCGCCTTGCGTCTCTTCTCGACTGAGGGCTATGCCCCAGTGCGTTACACGTTCCGCATGCTCCGACCCACGCTCGAGGGCTTGCCCGAGGCGCCAATGCCGCCCGGGCTGGAGGTCCGTCCGGCCCAGCCGGAGCACTACCGCGCGATCTGGGAGGCCAACGTCGAGGCGTTTCGTGATCACTGGGGCGAAAGTGCACGGTCGGAGGTGGACTACGAGCGTTGGCTCGGCGAGCCGACGGCCGACCCCGGCCTCTGGCAGGTCGCCTGGGATGGCGGCCGCGTTGCCGGGATGGTCTTGAACTTCATCAACCCCAGCGAGAACGCCGAGTCCAATCGCCAGCGCGGCTACACGGAGGACATCTGCGTGCGCAAGCCGTGGCGCAGGCGGGGCCTGGCGCGGGCGTTGATCGCGCGCAGCCTGCGGGTGCTCAAGGAGCGCGGGATGAGCGAAGCGGCCCTCTCGGTGGATGCCGAGAACCGGAGCGGCGCGTTGGGCCTGTACGAGAGCCTGGGCTATCGGCCCGCCATGCGTTGGACGATCTTCCGGAAGCCGCTCCTGAAGGTCTGAGGACGGAACGAGGGCACCCGCAGGGACGGAGAAACAAGCCATGAGCATCCGGGCCATCATCTGGGATCTGGGCGGGGTGCTCCTGCGCACCGAGGACGGCAGCGCGCGCCTCCGCTGGGAGGAGCGTCTGGGCTTACAGCCCGGCTCCCTGGAGCGCCTGCTCTTCGACAACGAGGTGGCTCAACAGGCCTCTGTCGGCCTGGCCACCGCCGACCAGGTCTGGACATGGCTGCTGCGTCGTCTGGATCTGCCGGAAAGCGATCGCCAGGCGCTGGTCGATGGCCTGTTCGGCGGCGACCGCGTCGATCCGGTTCTGATGGCCTACATCCGCGGTCTTCGACCGGCCCACAAGGTCGGGATGATTACCAATGCCTGGAGTGAGATCCGAGTGGCGCTCGAGAACGAATGGCACATCGCCGACGCCTTCGACCCGCTGGTGATCTCGGCCGAGGTCGGGCTGGTGAAGCCGGACCCGCGCATCTACCGACTGGCCCTTGAGAGGCTGGGGGTTCCCCCGGAAGAAGCCGTTTTCATCGATGACTTCGAAGTGAACGTCGCTGGCGCAAGGGCTGTGGGCATGATGGCAATCCGCTTCTGCAGCGTGGACCAGGCGCTGGAGGATCTAGAAGCGCTACTGGGAGAGAATGGGGAAGGGCGATAGCCGCCCGGCACTCTCAGGCCGCCTGGCGTGCCCTATGGACCAGAACGATCCCGGCGATGACGCCTATGCCGCCGAGCCATTGTTCCAGGGAGGGGAATTCGCCCAGCAGGGGGATGGCCAGTAGAGCCGTGGCCAGAAGCTGGCCGACCATTGTTGGCGAGACCAGCGAAGCCGGCAGGTGACCCAGGGCGTATCCCATGGCAAGGTAGCCCACCACCTGCGTCACCAACGCCAGGCCCAGGAAGGCCAAGTACGTCTGGGAGGGATAGCCAACCAGCGGCAGGCGAAGTGCCAGGCTGATCCCAAGTAGGGTGAGTGCGGAGATGGCGCCCATCAGCCAGACGTAGGGAAGGGGAGGGAGCTGCTCCCGGCCACGCTGGGTGATCAGAAAGTAGCCTGCATAGAAGAGACTGGCTGCCAGGGCCAGAAGATCACCCCACCCGATGCGCGGGTTGCGGAAGAAGTCGGTGCCCAGGACGAGGGCTGCGCCAGCCAGCGTCAGCAACAGAGCAAGCCAGAACCGTCCATTCAGTTTCTCTCGAAGGAGAAGCCAGGCCGCCAGGGCGACCCAGAGAGGAGCCGTATTGGCAAAGAGGACGGCGTTGGCGGCACTGGTAAGGTTGACGGCAGTGTTCCAGAGTGCCACATCGGCTGCCAGGAACAGGCCCGCGAGAGCCGCCATGTGAATCCCGGCTGTCGGCCATGAACGCCGGTGCGTCCGTCCAGCCAGGGCGAACGGGGCAAGGAAGACGCTGGCCAGCCCCATGCGGTAGAAGCCCGTCACCGGCCCGGGAGCCGCCGCCCATCGGACGAAGATGGCGGAGAATCCCAGTGCCAGAACGCCCAGGGCCATGGCGGCATACGGCAGAGCTGCAAATCGGGGCGGGTGTTCGATGCCAGGACGCGAGGCGGGGTCCCGGAGTCGGATCTCAGCGGACATTCCGTCCGCGCGCGAGTCGGACTGCCAGGCTGTAGCCAAGGAGTGCCAGGTAGAAGAGAAACGAGAAAACGTCTATGGCCACGAACAGCAGGACTGCTCCGGCCGACTGCGCACTCATCGAGTACCTCCTCACGGCACGACGTTCTGCATCCATTCTACCATGGTCCCGCCGAGGAGGCTGCTGAATAAGGCCACCGCAAGGAAAGAAGTCGGCATAGGTGGGGGTGTGGGGGTAGGCCC
>Ga0315294_10004310_pt1 | contig 15494 bp, 18 predicted proteins | sample YL17G13_40_MG_FD_203626 | JGI IMG/M metagenome (GOLD analysis project Ga0315294, IMG submission 203626) | Sediment microbial communities from Yellowstone Lake, YNP, Wyoming, USA - YL17G13_40 | ecosystem: Environmental > Aquatic > Freshwater > Lake > Sediment | place: USA: Wyoming | collected... | reverse complement strand
GACTCTTTTGAAATCTGTACCAGCACAGCACTTCAAAATGGAAAAATCTACACCGTTAATAAAGTGTATGGAAAAATGGAATGCCCAAAACACCATGTATTGTATAAGGTGGACGTCACTGATTAATAACTGTTAGAGTGTCTCTAATTAGATAAGTTTTTAATCTAATTAGATGAATGTAAATAGATAGAGTATCTCATACTTTTAATACAATAAATGGCCAATTAGCAATATTTTATGCATATAAATTTATATATGAGGAGCTACATTAGGAATAATGAGGATAATTTATGATGGAAAAGAACATTCATCGAAAAGGTTTGGCGATTGGAGTAAGTATCTGTGCTGTGGTTCTTCTTGTTCTTGGTTCATTGACCAATGTTGTTGGGATTGAAAATGTAAATAGCTGTAATTGTAGTGACCCACCATGTTGGCCAGAGCTCTCAGGAACAATGGGGGAGAACAACTGGTATGTGACCAAAGTAAAAGTAACTTTTAATGGAACTTACAATGATATCTTTTATCGAATCAATGGAAGTAATTGGATTAGTTATATAGAGCCATTTACACTGAGAATGCAGGGTATACATTTGTTAGAATGGACATGCGATTCCAATACGTCAAATATCTCCTCTTTAGAAATAAAAATAGATTTGGATTACCCTATTTTATCGAATTATACAGTCAAGTGGGTCGGTTTGTTGAAGTGGCAATTTGGCATAACTGCCACCGATAATATTAGTGGCGTAAATAGGGTAGAGTTCTCCCTTGGGAATCTTGTTGATACAGAACCGCCGTACCAGTTTATCTGGAGAGGGTGTTGGTGGCTATTCTGCTTAATTGACTTATTTGATATTTATTTCTTACAGTGGGACGCCTGGGATAATGCAGGGAATGAAATTCCACAAATTTCATACAACAAATGTAGTAACTGATAATATTTCCTGGAATAAAGGAGAAAAATCATATGAAAAGAAAATGTTTGGCGATTGGAATCATTCTCTTGTTTATTGTGATAGCGGTTAATCCGATTACAGGAATTTCTCACAATCGTGATGATACCACTCCACCTGTAACCACTATATCTCTTAACCCTCCTGAACCCGATGGTGAGAACGGTTGGTATGTAAGTAATGTCACTGTCATTCTAAATGCTACCGATAATGATTCAGGAGTGAATATCACAAAATACAGTATTGATGAGGCACCATGGGAGAACTATACAGAGCCTTTTATCCTTACTAAAGATGGAGATGGCATTTTAATAGAGTATTTTTCCATTGATACTGCTGGGAATATAGAACCAGTGAAGAATGCAATTCTTGATATAGACCGAACAATACCTTTGATAGCACTAAATTATACATGGGATGGAAACCGTTGGCGTGGTTATGATATCATCTATACAGCAATAGCTAATGACGAAATGAGTGGTATGAACAGAGTAGAGTTTTATATTGATGATGAACTGCATGAAATCATTAATGGTTCTGGTCCTGATTATGTATCGACGTATCCTTTTTATTATGAAGGTATATACAACGTCAGAGGATTTATTCTAAATCCAAAGATTACTGATGATTATGTGAAATTTTATTCTTTACTGGTGACCATTTCAGTACTTTATAAAGATATGAATGTTCCTCAATGTGCTTATGCTTATGATAATGCTGGGAACTGGGATTTTGCTACAATTCTACCACCCCCTCTTCCAGCGACTATCGTTCCTGGTATTTTCCTATTCCAGAATGTGATACTTCCAAACAACTATAGTGGATATGTAGGGAGATTTCTTATCAAGGCAACATTTTATAATAGTTAGAGGAAAATCAATGAAAAGGAAAGGTTTGGCGATTGGAATAATTGTTTTGTTTTTATCGACAACTTGTATTCCTGTTTTAGCAAGTGAGGGGAAACCTGACTTAATTATAATAAATATGGGTTTTACACCATATGGAGACATTTGCAACCGATCTGATGATTGCTACCCGCTTTTTAAGGGGACACCAGGCTGCCATGGATGGTTCATTAGCCCTCTCATTGTGACTTTCATTTTCAATCCAGAAGATATTACTGAGATCCAATCCTGGCTGAATGGGTCTTGGGTACCATATGATGGACCGTTTAATATCACTGAAAAGGGAGAACTCCCTCTTTTTAAGTGGCGATACCGTACAATTGAGAGTGGAAGTGAATGGATTTATGACCAGTGCTACTGTCCAATTAAGCTTGACTTTGACAAGCCATCGGTTGGTATCAACATCGAACGGAAGGGTTTTTTATTCTGGAAGAAATACATCGTTACTGCCGATGCCAGTGATAATACAAGCGGAATGGACCATGTGGAATTTTACCTTAATGGACAACTTCAATTCAACGATACTGAAATGCCGTTTCAGTGGACCTTAAAGCCAGTTCCCCGTGGACAAAATCTCACTTTTAAGGTCGTTGCTTACGATTTTGCTGGCAACTCTAATGATGACCAATTCCTTAAACCAAATGTGTATTCAAATTGCTTACTGTCGAAAGGTCTCGTCTAATTGCGTTCGTCTAATTAGAGGGACTCCATTTAGACGGAGAAAGACTACCTTTTTTACCATTTTGAATATCTAATGTTCTCACTAGCTTTCAAATGAAGAGACTCAATAAACAATCAAAGCTTTGTTTCAAAACATATAAATAAGGAGTAGTTCTTAAGTATAAATGACGGAGAAAAAAAGAAGGACTATGCCCCTACAAAGTTCCTCTTCAGAAAGAAGAAGTAACTATATCGGTTTCTTAATGGTAGCTACAGCTCTTATGTTATGTGTTTTTTTAGATACGCCGGTTGCTGTGTCTTCTGCAGATATAAGCACAATTGATAGTTCATTGAGTTCTCTTCAACTGAGTGATCGGATCACAAACACAGATTATACTGCGATTGTTGCTGACCCTGCGCTGACCACGAGTACTATTATCTTGAATGGTACGACCAAAAGTATGGTTGAATTACCTGCAGAGAGTATAGCAGTGATGCTTCCCGATGATCGTCTCGCCATTAAATCACCTGAGGAGACCAGCATCCTCCCTGAGGGGAGTACGTTGTCCTATTATGAGGAAAAACCGATTATTAGTGTTCCACAACAATCTGAGGTATTCGGTGTTTCTTCTGTGATTGTTTCTCCCCTGCAAAATTTTTCTGTCAAGACAAATTTCATACAATCGATTCAGGAGTTAGACGTCTACAGCGTTCAGGTGGTGTTTTTTGAGCTGGCGCGGGAGAATCCAGATGTAGCTCTGGTCAACTACCGGATTGATTGGGGTGATGGGGGCAATGGAACGTATGTCGCTGATACGATCGCGGTTGCGCATGAATACAAAAAAAGCGGGACATACTTGTTGAAGATCAATGTCTCCGATGAGCTGGGGTTTACCTATGTGACAACTCAACAATATACCGTGAATTATGAGGGACATCTCAGCCATTCGTATCTCTGGGTAAATAAGAATAAAGGGCCGTTAATGACCGCCTCTGCTAGTTTTGGGTTGCTGGCGTTTGGTCTTCTGGTGTTTACCGAGAGTGGAAAATACAAACTTCTCCTGTTGTTTACGTTGTTGCTTCCTTTGTATACGCGGATTCAGAAGGAGGATGTGCTAGATCAGTTTGTCCGTGGGCAGATCTATGGGTTTATTAAGACGAACCCAGGGGTGCATTATAATCAGATTCTGCGGAAGGTTGGAGTGAAGAACGGTACGTTGTCGTATCATCTCGGTGTCCTTGAAAAAACCGAGTTGATTCAGTCGCGTCGGGAGGGGTTGAAGTATCGGGCGTTTTATCCGAAAGGGATGAACTTCCCGAAAGCAGAGCGGTTCCGGCTGACGGATCTGCAGATCCAGATCATCGGGTCAATTCGGAGTCAGCCTGGGATGACGCAGAAGGAAATCGCGCGATCGCTTGGTCGGAAACCTCAGACGATTAATTATAATATCAAGGTGTTGGATCAGGCTGGTCTGATTTCTGTGGTGAAGGCGGGGCGGAAGACAAGATGTTTTCCGGTTTCTGATACTGATACTTCCGGGCAATAAATCAGATTTTTTTTAAGGTTGTGTGAAAACTGTTAAAAATGGTGAGCCGATAGCCTGCGTTGATGCAAACCTTTGTTGCGGTGTGTGGGAGTGATGCTGATGATGCGCATTTATCTTCTGTTGCGTTAGAGGTTGCGGAGCGGGTTGGTCGTGGGATCGCGCAGCGAGGTGGTGTGCTTGTCTGCGGTGGTCGTGGTGGTGTCATGCGGGCAGCTTGTAAAGGTGCCAAAGAGATGAAGGGGGTTACGGTTGGGTTGTTGCCTGATTCGAAGGATGAGGCAAATGAGTTTGTTGATATCCCGTTGTCTACTGGTCTGGGGATGCGTCGGAATTTTTTGGTGGTGTCTGCAGCGGATGCGGTGATTGGGATTGGTGGCCGGTGGGGCACGTTAAGTGAGATTTCGTTTGCGATGATTTTTGAGAAACCCGTGGTGTTGGTGGCCGGTACTGGTGGGTGTGTCGATGAGTTGGCGACAGAGAATTTGATGAAAACGTCTGAGTCCCGGTTGTATGTTGCGGGTTCTGCGGAAGAGGCGGTGGAGAAAGCGTTTGCGCTCTGTCAGAAGTAGTGGTATTTTTCCAGTCTGACATTTTCAATAAGAATCTTTATATATAACATTTGACAAAGTATAACTTAAGAGGATCTGGAGTTATTTTCACTTCCTTTTCCTTCCATCTCTCCTAAACCCCCTTCCAGATCCTTCCTACCTCCCATCTTCTCTGATTTCATCTCCTTCTAATGAATCATCGTGTTTTATAAAAAAAAGCAAACACGGTTAGAGTACGTCATCACGCATCATTCGTCGGCGTGCTTCAGCCTCTGCCCTGTATTCGCTGTAGCCCTCTCTGAGTAAATGCAAGACGATCGCATCTTTGTAGAGCTCTTCGACTTCTTTTTTCACCAATAGTTCACCTGCAACTATAATTATTCTTTTAATAATATATATAGTTTTCCTTAAAATAGAGCTTATAAGGGATATTTTACCCTCTACAGTCATGATGCTCTTCGGAAATGGTTCGACCGCTTAAAATGTAATGAAACTGAACGTAAAACGCTTGAAAACTAAGATTGTACAAATGACAGAAACTGTTGAGTTCCTCATTAAAAAATAGGAAATTCGGTTCTTGGTTTTTTTTATTCGTAAATTTTTATCGCACTGATGTTCCAAGGAAGGTTCATCGAGCGTGCAATCGCACTGCATTTTATTCGGAGCAGATACGCAATAGGTCTGTAGGTCGTTTCAGAAAAGGATTCATAATTCGCCATGCCCTTGGCGATGATCACATCCGCGTGTTTCAATGCTGATGTTACCTCAGCAGGGAGCCTTGGGAAATCAACGCCGACCGCAAAACACCCGGTTGTAAAAAGCTCATCTACGACCTCGTGAAGCTTTATTTCCTGAGCATCCACTGCTGTTGCATCGCTCAATATTGGTTCGCCTTTTACTATCGCAGTAACATGAAGTGCAGGGTTGAAGTGTTTCAGTTCACGGCAGAGGATTTTATCAAACACGATCTCCCCGCAGTTATCGGTAAAAAGCACGATATGTGTTGCGTTTTTCAGAAGATTTCTAAGTTTTTGGTAGTCGTCATACCCGAGTCCTTCTGCGTAGAGTTTGTCAAAGACTTCTTCGAGTATCTGTGGATGGGCGCTCGAGCCGTCTATGCCGAAATCCATGATGTTACCGATGATCGCGCATATCATGCTGGTCTTGAGGGGGTCTGATGAGGTTGTGATGAGTCCTTCGATTGTAGGCACCAGCGAGGTAGCGATGAGGTTGCTGGTGTGTTTCAGCTCTGCATACGGGTCTTTGTCCTGTAATGTTTCATAGACGCTCTTATGCAGCTTTGTCGCAATGGCAGCGCTGCATTCCTCGGGATCATATAATTCGGCGAGCAGTTTGCATGCGGTACGCAACGATGCTGTCTGGCGTTTCTTCTCCTTTGTGCTGAGCTCTGTTTCAAAGAGGATCCGTTTCAATAAACAGGGGAGACATTCGGTCTGAATCTTCATAATGGGACCTGAAAAAGACACGAGCTATTTATCTTTGCTGCTCATGAATTAAAACACAAGAAAAAAGAGTAATTAGAGTATCTTGCAGACCGTTATCTGATCTACTGCGCTTGCTTCTGATGCGTCAACCACTATTACTTTGATGGTATGTTTTCCCGGGATAGTTTTTTGGTTCCATGTCCAGGTGTATGGCGCGGTGGTATCAATTTGTTGTACCTCGTTATCAATAAGGAATTTGACTTTTGTGATCGGGTATTTTGAGTATGTTTCTACAGTGATGTCGATTGGTCCGAGGATCCATGGTTTGTGCAATGAGATGAATTTTTTGTTGCTGAAGTACAGACCGTTTTGTGGTTGTGTAATTTTGATGTAAGGTTCTGTCGTGTTTTCTTTGATGATCGCAGCTGTCGTTGTGCTGGTTGTTTTTCCGGTGCTATCCTGGACGGAGAGCGTAATGGTGTAACACCCTGCGGTGGTGTAGGTGTGGGTTGTGTTTCTGTATGATGTCTGTGTACCGTCTCCGAAATCCCAATGGTAGGTGTAGGGTGGGGTGCCACCACACAGGATTGTACCGTTCATACCGATGTTCTTGTTGGTATAGTCTTCATAGGGACCGGTTGTAGAAATGATCAGAGGAATGGTGTATTGGATCTCAAGGTACGGGTAGTAGGTTGTTTGTGTTTCTTTGGATTTGAACTTGATGAGGGGAATGTTGTATGCTTGCCAGGGGTTTTTGTCTGCGAGTTGCCATCCAAGATTTGCGGTTGGGTTGTTGATCATTCTCTGGGTTTCCGTGGTGACATCCCAGGTCATCCAACCAACCGTTGCTGGGATACGTGCGTAAGAAATGTTATTTTGTACGGCGGTCGGTCGTGTCTTCCAGGTCACGTTTTTTGTGTCCCAGGGTCTGGTGATCTGGTGCAGAGAGAGTACGCGGTATGCTGGATTCGCATCCTCGTACCCGTAATAATAGAGAGATACTGTCGCGGTCGTTATCTGGGCATACGTCGGGATCATTGAGATGTTAAAATAGAGAAGGATGTCTCGTTCCCATCCTGAGCTGTTGTTCCCAAAGGTGTTTGAGACCGAGAGTGTCGTAGCGTTTGTGTAGTTCTTTTCTGGTGTTGTTTGGTCGATGGTGGTGTCTTGGGTTGGGTAGAAGCGGTGTGTCTGCTCGCTTGTCTCTGGTATAATTGTTGCTGCTGGTACCGTGGTTCCAAAGATTAAAAAGCATGCGATGAAACAGGTGACAACGGATAGTATCATTTTTTTTCCTTTTCTTTGATATGCATCCTTTTTTTCCATGCGTTTCCCTTTCCTTTCATTCGGTTCTTCCGATGGTGTCTTTTTTGAAAGTGATGGTATTTAAAGCTACGGTGTCAGAATGTCACCGGGCACGTCTGGTGTCTTCTCCTGTTTCTTCTCCTGATTATTTTTGTTGTGTATCTAGTGGCTGGTATGCTGCTGAGAAAGATTAATATATTAAGTAAAATATAATAATAATATAATTAAATAGAAAGGGGTTTAAAAAATATGAAGAACAAACTCGCAGGCATATTGATATGCGTTATGATGCTGGTAACCATACTACCGATCACCGCCCTGGCAACCACCATTGCCTCAGAACCACAAACAACCGCCGGTGGACTGTTGGGTCATACAACCGTCCATGGATTTGTGTTGTTCAAACGAACATCCGATGGTGGAAAAACAGTTCATTTCTTCGCCATACGACTCCACTATTCCACGATTAGTGTTTCCGGGGAACGCTCATCCGGAATCATCAGAATGGAACCCATAGAAATACCGAGCTCAATTAACGGATACTTAGGACACCTGTACATCTTTGGGTCATTCCGCGGATGGTTTAACCCTTAAACCTAATTTTTTTCTTTTTTTCTTCTTTTTTATGTAAGGTTTTATAAACACTTTGCCGTTATTTATTTGTAGGGAGATGCCTCAGATGGTGGTGGGTGAAAAGAATCATCAGAAAGCGTCAGATGTGAAATATCGGAAGGTTTTGAACAAGAAGGATCCGTTTGACCAGTTAATTATGGAACTTGGTCAGAAGGGTGTGTTGGATGTCTGTGTCGTGGGGATCGGACAAGAACCGTCGGTTCCTACGGGGCAGGAGTATTCTCGAAAGCCAGTTCCTCCTCGGGGGAAACATACCTCGTAATGATCGTGTGAGAAATTATTTCAATACTTCTTTCCGTGGACGGAATGTAGAGGAATTGTTCAGGTATACATAGTATATTTAATATTTTTTAAAAAAATTTAAATACTGGCAAAGCAACTACAGTATAGTAAGGAAGCGACTCAACAGTAGAGCGCCCTTCATGGTGTCATAGCGAAGAGGTTCCCTTACCAAAAAAGGTGATACAATGGTTGCATTCGTGAAGATCTCAAAAAAAGGAACTCTCGTAAGGATTAAAGAAGGTTCTGACAGGTATCGGGATCAGCCCTATCGCTGGGATGAAGACGAGTAGTTGTTACTTCTAATTTTTTTAATGAATTAAAATCCTTTTTCTTCTCTTCATGATACCTGGTTTGACTTCTGTCACGTCCGCTTATCATCGTAAGTCACCATTTCCAGTTCTTGTAATTGTTTTAGTTCACATTTTGTGGTTACTACCTTGTTTTTCTAGGGTCGTCCAAGATGTTTTCTATGGAGTGATAAAATGAAATAAAAATGAACTGAATACGGCACTTTGAGGGGGGGTGGCATCACTTTCCTATTATTCCTTTTTTCCTCAATCATGATAACGGGTTTGGTTTCTGCCGCGTCCGCTTATTGTAATCTCAAAGGACAGCTTAGTTCACAATATAAAAGGCCCTAGATTCAACATGAGACGTATCTCAATACACCTCATAAGGAATGTTAAAGGTTAAGTAAGTAGCCATTTCCAGATAGGAATCACGTTGATGGTTTTTTCCCGAAGGGAGTTGTTTTTCTTGGTCGAACAAGCACATATTATAAATTTTATGATAATGTATTATCATAAATACGGTATTTTGTGATAATTTATAAGAGCGGAAAAGTGACGAAGACAGGGAACGTGAGGTGACGAGTTCGGGAAACCGGAGATGCCGAATATGGGAAATGGTGCAGGCGACGACTTTGGGAAATTCCATCAGGAGGGAAGAAAATCAACGAACCTGTTTTTAGGTGACGAGTTTGGAAAATGGCGAGTGTGTAGGATTTAGGTGGGTTCTATGGTATGATATGATGCTCCATTTATCGTACTAAAAGAAAAGAAGATCTGGGTGATAAGAGATTTTTCGTTGCAGTTGTTGGTAGATCACTGTACTGCCTATGTGATAAATATACTTGTAACTGTTACCGGTAGGATAAGTATTAAAATAGTATCAGATTCTATAAGATAATACCATATTTTTTCCGTATTTTTTCAAGTTCCTTTTCTTCAACACGGGGATTCATATAGGTGGCACTAAGTCTCTCCCGAATCCTTCGCATCATGCGAACCGCATCAAACTCTTTCTTCTTCATGGAGCACCTCCCGAGGACTTCGTATCTCTATCGTCGGATATCCATATTTGAGGTTGATAGAGTTGTAAAAACGAATTTTTTCCAAATTAACGATATGTTTGAAATTCCAACTAACAAGGACATCAACGCGATATACTGTAGCGATTGCGATATGCTGCGCGTCAATCAAATATTTTTTCGCTATCGCCCCCTCTTTAAGGTAATGGCTGGCGAGTTCTTTTGCTTCGTCATTTAATACGACGAACTGTTTATGTTTATCTGGTATTTCCTCAAGTATTGTTCTAACATGGTGCGGGGCGTCTTCGATCTCTCTCAGCGTTAAATCTGAAAGAACAACTATTTTCCGTCCGTTTTTAAATTCTTGAAGCAATAGCTTTGACCATGTGTCAAATTCGCTGTCGAATATTCCGCCAATTACTGAGGTATCGACATAGATCTTTGTTTTTATTGCCATCTTTGACTTCCTACAATACTTCATACGCTTCTTGTCTACATAAAGTTTACGACTTTGTACAAATAACTGACCTCGTCAATAAGGGTATAAAATAAGAGCGTTAGAGATCCCCATTTTGAAAAGCAGTCGCATCTTGTCTTTTGGGCGTCGATCAGATGATGAATTCGGGAAACATCAAGTGGCAGATATGGGAAAAGAATCAGGTGACGACTTTGGGAATTACCGGGTTTTGTATGATTTTTGATTTGGTGCTGGTGTGTGTATTCTTTCTTGGAGAATGTTTTTTTGTGAGTAATTTTTTCTTCTATGATAATTCTTTCGACAGACCGCTTTATTCATAACAAATCTACAATGGAAAAGAAGACCCGTTCTAAAATAATTCTGAACGAATGTGAGTTTTTAAGATAGTAACCATTTCCAGACCGGTATCACATGTATGGTTTTTTTCCCTTCAGTGAGTTGTTTTTCTTGGTCGAAGGTGAGGATTATTCCTTTCTGTATCTGTAATGTGGTCATCGCATGATGAAGTCCAAGAAGCTCCCTTTCTGTGTTCTCCGTATTCAATTCAAAACATACTTGATATGCTTGTGTTCGTCCTCGTAGCTCGGTGGCGAGCTCTGAGCTGAGAAGTTTTGATGATCTTCCTTCGGTGGTCTTCTCCTACGTTTCGAACTAGATAGTATTCAGCTACAGCGTAAAAAAATTCTCATCTGCATCGTTCTTTCCTAATTGTGTCACCGTATTTCAGTTAGAGAGAACGATCGCTTTTTTCCAAACCCGCAAGAAACAGTGGCGCAGGGTACATCTGATCATCCACCATATCCTTAGTAATGTACATGACGGAGAACGGATATTTTTCTTTCCGTGGTTTTCCATACTTACTTTCATATCCATAAAACGTACGATCTCTTGCAAGAACAAGATCACATTCATTGGTATTGTAGTAAAACCCTGCAAACGCATGTCGTTCCTGAAGAATCGGTTTCTCGAAATGCCAGATGACGTGAGTTGATACGAGTTGTTCCACGAGGGTTTCTAGGTTTTTATCAACAAAATCAAGGACTTCAGCATAGGCACATCCGGTAAGATAGTGATGAAGCGCCAGTGGGATTAAACTACTCTGGAAGATCATCTTTTTTTGTTTCCTGGGCGCGTATCGTTTTCTTTCAATATCCCACGCTGGGAGCAGATAAAGTATCCGTGAGCCTTCGAGAAGTTCGATGTATTCTCGAACGGTGTTATGATGGACGCCGATATCTGATGCGATCGTGAGAAAATCCAGCCGTGACGATCCGGTCTGCAGGAGTTTCTCCAAAATCGCTCTCCCGATCTCTTCGCTTTTCCTCTCTTTTGATAATGTACCAAGGAAGAGTCGAATAATGGTTTCATAGGTTTGTTCTTGTACCTCCCCATTTTTGAGATAATCTCGTACAGCATCGGGAAAACCCCCAGTTAATAGATATCCGAAGAAGAGTTTTTCAAGGTCATCAAAGTAGGGAACAAGATCATCGACAGCGGGATTCAAAGGGGAGAAACTGTCGAATTTCTTCATGGTTTTAACACATCTACGCACATCAGGGTTTTTAATCGTATCTTTAAGATCTATGGCATTGGAGACAAACTCCCTGAAATTCAAAGGGTTCACAAAATATTCATTTCCTTCAATTTTTCTTCCAGGAAGTCGCTCGATTTTTTCTTTTATCCTTACAGGGTTTGACCCTGTGGCAATCATCGTTAACTCCGTGGTTTCCGCAAGCTCTTTTAAGACGATGTTCCAATCGTCAAGGTACGTTATTTCATCTAAAATGATGACGTCTCCGTTGAATCGTTGCACAAATTCTTTGATAATATGTTTGAGTTCCTTTGTGGCGTGTCTATCACAAGAAAGATACAGGATCTTTCGCCCCTCGATTTTCTCTGTGAGATCTTTGATAAGAAGTTTGATGTACACGGTTTTTCCTGCTCGTCTCACCCCACGCAGCAGGTGGATTTGTCCTTTTTTGATGTCTATTTTTTTTCTCTGAAAAACGTTATCCACGATTTTTAAGTCGTTATCATTTTTTGCCCAGTCCCCTCCCCGCCACCATACATTTTGAGCGCTTAACCCAGATAACTTGATTGCCATAAACGATGATATACAAGCACACATTATAAATTTTGTGATAATGTATTATCATAAATACGGTATTTTGTGATAATGTATAAGAGCGGAAAAGTGACGAAGACAGGGAACGTTAGGTGACGAGTTCGGGAAAGGTTAGGTGTCGAATCTGGGAAACGATGCAGGTGACGGATTTGGGAAATCTGTTCAGGAGAGCAGGTAATCAACGACCCGTGTTTTAGGTGACGAGTTTGGGAAAATGAAAAGCGACGAATATGGGAACAATTTTTCTCCTGAATTTTCTGGATTGATGAAGTGGTAGTTTTCATGGTCGATGAGGGGCTTTTCAGGTGACGACTTTGGGAATTGGCGGGTGCCTTTTTTGGTTTTACTGTTTTGTGGTTAATTTTATCTTGTCTACTTTTGTCTTGATTCCACAGTGATTGTTTGTTTAAATTTATGATAATTCTTATATAGGTGCATCTGTTTGTCATACCTCGGTGGTCGTCACAATCAACGTGGCCGGAGAGTAAGTATTTGATTTCTACCATATGGCCTTCTCCTGCAGAATAGACTTTTTAGTCTTTTATGAAAGGATAGATTAATAAATAAGTGGTCTTATATACAGTACCATGGAAAAAGTGTCTGCGTTTAAATATGTGATTAAAGAGTTCCACGAATTTTCGCTGCCGGAAATCATTTCAAGAGATGTCAATCTCCCTGAAACAAAAAAAATCATCAGCGTAATCGGATCACGACGGTCAGGAAAAACATTTTTGTTCTATCAACTCATCAACAATCTCTTCCATGAGAACATACCAAAGGATTGTATCCTCTACATGAATTTTGAGGATGATCGACTTCTCCCACTAAAAAATGAAGAACTCAATGATTTACTTGAAGCATATTATGAGCTCTATCCTGATAACAAACCGAAACAAAAATATTTCTTTTTCGATGAAATCCAAAACGTTCCTCATTGGGAAACCTTTGTACGACGAATACACGATAAAGAAAAGGTGAACATCTCTATCACGGGATCAAGTTCAAAACTGCTAAGCAAAGAAATCGCGACAAGCCTCCGAGGAAGGACTCTTGCATTTTACCTGTTCCCACTGAGTTTTAAAGAATTCCTCACCTTTAAACACGTTCCCGTGGATAACAATGTTTTCTATTCTTCTTCTCGATTTAAGATCAAAAACCTCTTTGAAGAATATATTGATTTCGGCGGTTTCCCTGAAGTAGTACGTTCTCCAACACTCAAGCGAGACATCCTCTCAAACTATTTTGACATGTTCATCTACAAAGACTTGGTTGAACGTTTCTCCATAAGAAATACAAGAATACTGAAAATGCTTTGCAAATATTTAATCACGAATACCGCCTGTATTTTTAGTATCAATTCGTATTATAAATCACTCAAACAAGAAACCAAGGTGAGCAAGGAAACAATACTGGAATACCTTTCATATTTAACCGATATCGGATTGATTTATCTTGTCCCGATGTTCAGTTATTCATTAAAGGTGCAGCAGGTAAATCCAAGTAAAGTCTATTGCATAGACACTGGGTTGCGAAATGCGGTCGCCCTCCGATTTTCAGAAGACAAAGGAAGACTCGCAGAAAACATCGTGTTCATTGAACTCAAACGCAGAGGACATGAGCCATACTACTGGAAAAAATCAAAAGAAGTTGATTTTGTCGTAAGAGAACGAAACAATGCAATCACTGCGATCAACGTCAGTTATACCAATACGATTAATGAACGGGAACTGGACGGCCTTCAGGAGTTTACAGAGACATTTTCCTCTGAAAAAAGTAAGATGATTTTGTTAACGAAAGATGTAGATGAGAAAAGACGAGGGATCAGCTGCATTCCGCTATGGAAATGGTTGCTTGGCCAGCAGTCTAACGAGAAAAAAACATGAAACCATCTTGTCAATGATGTTTCTCGGTCATACAGAAATCCTTAGAACCGAAAAATATGTGCATTCAGGTGATAAAGATGGAAAACGCTAGGTGACGAGTTTGGGAAATACTAGCTGTCGAATATGGGAAATGATGCAGGCGACGACTTTGGGAAATTCGCTCTGGAGGACAGATAATCAACGAACCTGTTTTTAGGTGACGAACTTGGGAAAGGCTTAGGCGACGAATATGGGACGATTGGTTCTCCTGGTTTTAGCTGTTCACTACGGTGATGAAATTGATGGTCGTTGCGGTGGTTTTTAGATGACGACTTTGGGATTTACCGGGTTTTGATGATTTTTGTTTTGGTGTGTATCGAATCATTATGGGGAGACGTGGTATGAAAAAAGATTTTATTTTTTTCCTCTTCTTTTACCAAGTGAATTAATATATTTCCCTTATCGTACCATCAGCGTAACAATTAATAATAGTGACAAATATAATGAATAATGGGTATAGAGCAATGAACAAGCAATCTGAACAGGTGAAACACGTCGTTGTTGATATATTAAAGAAATCTGGGGTTAAAAAAGCATCGTTGTTCGGATCTATTGTCAAGGGCAAAGCCACACAGAAAAGCGATGTAGATATCCTCATTGAATTCAAAGGAAAAAAAAGTCTTTTCGATCTTGTACGCCTCAAAATGAACCTTGAAGATGCTCTTGGAAAAAAGGTTGATCTTCTCACCTATAACTCACTTCATCCACTGCTGAAAAAGAAGATATTAGATGAGAAAGAAGTGATCCTATGACAAAAAGCTATAGCGTCTTCATCGACCATATCTTAGAATGTATCGAACTAATAGAGAGATATACGAAAGATTGCACCAAAAATACATTTATCGATGATGTTCAACTTCAGGATTCCATACTCCGACGGATTGAAATCATCGGAGAAGCAGTGAAAAATATTCCTTTGGAGATAAAAACCAAGTATCCTGAAATCCCCTGGAAAGAGATTGCTGGAATGCGCGACATCCTCATTCACGAATACTTTGGGGTAGACCTGCAGCTTACATGGGAAACCGTTAAAAAAGACCTCCCACAATTAAAGAAACAATTGAAGAAAATAAAGAGTAAATATTCCAAATAAAAAAAAACAAAACACCAAGAGACGAATGTAGGAAATGACACAGGTGACAAATATAGGACAAGCAAGGTGCCGAATCTGGGAAATGATGCAGGTGACGACTTTGGGAAATCTGCTCAGGAGAGTAGGTAATCAACGACCCGTGTTTTAGGTGACGAGTTTGGGAAAAAGGAAAGCGACGAAGATAGGAAATGATTTTCTCCTGGTTTTTCCTGGTTGCTACGATGATGGTTTTGATGGTCGATGAGGGGCTTTTCAGGCGACGACTTTGGGAATTACCAAGTTTTGTATG
>Ga0315294_10004309_pt1 | contig 15495 bp, 15 predicted proteins | sample YL17G13_40_MG_FD_203626 | JGI IMG/M metagenome (GOLD analysis project Ga0315294, IMG submission 203626) | Sediment microbial communities from Yellowstone Lake, YNP, Wyoming, USA - YL17G13_40 | ecosystem: Environmental > Aquatic > Freshwater > Lake > Sediment | place: USA: Wyoming | collected... | reverse complement strand
TTTTATCAGCCATTATTGAGTATTATTTCTAATAAATAGGCCAAAAAACCTATATATTTATTATAGAAGTGAAACTTTTTAAAAAGTATTGCGTATAATAAGATAAAGGAAAACACATGAAAGTAGTAATGATATTTTTAACAGGCATTTTAGAAGCCATCAAAATGAGCTTTAGTAAGCCAGAAGCCGAAGATAAGAATTTTGAATTGGAATTGCCTAGCGATGAGGTATTAAAAATGAACAAAAAAGAACTGGAGGTATGGAACCAAACAGTTTTATTGGATACAATACAAGACTACAATGTAAATGTGTTTACTCACTGGTTTTTATTGGCAAGTCTCGTATTTACGTCAATTTTTAGCATATATCAATTCTGCACAAAACAACCAATTTGTATCTTATTTTTAATCATATCAATCGTTTTATTTAAACTACATTATAATAGAAAATGCATGGCCGAAGCTAAGCGCTGTCTTATTAATATGTCATTTACACCGCCAGAGGAAATGGGCAAATATATGTAAATAAAAAAAGCTCTCAAATTGAGAGCTTTCTTATTTTATAAATTTTATTAATTTAGATTTTATCGCCTTTAACTTCTTTTCCTTCGTGTTGAGTACCCATTCCGAATCCAAGTCCAGTTCCAGAACTTTTCATAGGAGTAAATGTGTTTGTATTTACATCCCATTGATATGGTTGTTTTCCGTTTTTAATGTAATAAGGAACATATGCATCACTAAACATTTTGTAAATAGCTTGGAAAGCTGCATTGAATTGGTTTTTATCATTTAAGTCTTTACCTTGAACAGCTGGAGCTAACCAAGCTGGAGGAGTACCTGCCTTAGCTAAAGCTAAAGCGCTATTAACATTAGTTTGTAGTTGCTTCACCGTTACTGGACTTTTAGCCATTGTACCTAACCATTGTCTAGCTTCTGGCTCAGTAAATGCTTCTTCCATAATAGAATTTTCTTCCATTTGAGTTTCCATCATATCGCACTCTTCAAGTTGTTGAAGTCTTTTCTCGATTTGAGTTTTCTCATTTTCAAGCATCATTCTAGTTTTCAAACGAATAGCTTCTTCTTTAATGATTTGTTGTAATTGAGTGTTAGTTAATTTCATAGTATTGAAGGTTTTAATGTTTTTATAATAAATATAGAGAAAAAAACAGTTTTCAATTGAAAGTATTATTTTCCTTAATTCTTCCAAAAAGACTCTTCAAATCATCAACTTGTTCCAAATCTGTTTTTTCTTTATATTTATAAACATATGTTTATAGAAAAAGCAATAAAAATTCACAATAAAAAATATGACTATTCATTAGTTGAGTATGTAAATGCTAAGACTAAAATTAAAATTATATGTCCAGAGCATGGTGTATTTGAGCAAACTCCAGACAATCACCTACAAGGTAAGGGCTGTAAAAGTTGCGCTGGAAATAAAATATATTCTACAGATGAAATTATTAAAAAATTTAACAATATTCATGATAATAAATACAAATATGACAAATTGGATTATAGAGGTATTTTTTCTAAAATAATAATAAATTGCGCTGAACACGGTTTTTTTACACAAACAGCAAAGGCTCACATAGATGGAAAAGGCTGCCCAAAATGCAGTGGAAGAAACTTAACAAATGATGAAATAAAAGAAATTCTTTTAAAAACTCATGATAATAAGTATGATTATTCTGAAAGTGAGTTCAAAAGAGCTAAAGATAAAATAAAAATAAAATGTAATATACATGGAGAATTTTTACAAGTTTTAGATTACCACAAAAGAGGGAGTGGGTGCCCAAAATGTAAAAATTCAAAAGGAGAGAAAATAATAAGAGAGTTTTTAGAAAATAAAAAAATAAAATTTGAGTCTCAGAAAACATTTAATGATTGTAAAAATACAAAAACAAACAAATTATTGTTATTTGACTTTTATTTGTCAGATATGAATATATGTATAGAATACGATGGAGAGCAGCATTTCAATCCAATGAGATTTTCTAAACACAACAAATTAAAAGATATCCAATTTAGAGATAATATAAAAAATTACTTTTGCAAAGAAAATAAAATAAAACTGATTCGTATATCTTATAAAGATATTTCAAATATAGAAAAGTTATTGATTGGCTATCTTATTAATTAAAGATTTTAATATTCCAATATCTTTTGTTTGTATATTTTTACCTAAATTAGTTGTATTATCTAATGCCTTATTTACTATTTTTTCTTTTTCTTCTAGCATTTGCATAATATCTTCATCTATTGTATCTATACAATAAGGGGTTATAATCTGAATATTATCATGAGTTGTTGACGCTCTGTGTATTCTATCCTCGCATTGTTGCATGTCTCCAGATGTCCAGGCAAATCCCATAAACATAAGTTTGCTAGCAGCAGTTAGTGTAATTCCAACGCCAGAGGCGATAATCATTCCAGAGAAAATTTTTATTTTTTTATCGTTTTGAAATCTATCAACCGACTCTTGTTTATTTATGTCGTTCATAGAACCAGTATGTAAAACACAAACATCTTTAAAGTGCTCATGAATAGCTTCGGCTATTTCCTGGAAGTCTGACATTATAACTACCTTCTCACCAGAATCAACAATTTCTTGTATGAACTCTATTGTTTGTTTAAGTTTACATTTGGCTAAGAATAATTTTAATTTTAAAACTTTTTCTAAATATCCTTCTTTAACTTCTTTACCATCTACTATTTTTATACAATCTTCTAAAAGAGTGTTGTATTCTTTATATTCGCTTGGAGTTAATTCAATAGGAATATTTGTATAAGTTTTTGGTGGCAAATGTTTAAGCACATCTTTTTTTAATCTTCTTAAAAATATTGGAGACATCCTTTCATAAAGCTCTTCTAAATTTGATGCTCCGTCATATTTCCATCCAAACGTATCTTGAAATCCTGCGCAATATCTAACGCCAAATTCATGTTGGTTATTCCAGGTTTTAGGGTCCAGAAAATTAAGTCCCATAAAAAATTCAGCAGGCCTACTTTTAATTGCGGTTCCAGATAGCAATATTTTTCTTGGAATAACATCTCTAAATGCTTCTCTGATTATTTGTGTCCAGCTAGTCTTTTTTTCTTTTATCCTATGAAACTCATCAATAACAAGAAGGTCATATTCAGCAGGGTCAATGAACTGGTCAAAATCATCAGTAAATCCTTTATATCCTACAACTTTTGTTTTGAATGAGTTTTGATTTTTACAAATTGGGCACTCTTTATGTTTTTTTAAAAGGTCTACAATTTCGGTATTACAAGTTTGCATTCCCTTTCCTGGTATAAGCTTTTGGCCCTTACAAACATGCTTATATTCCATCTTAAGATACGTCTCTAAAGATTCATAGTTTACAATATGAAAAAGAGATTCTTCTTTTTTATAAGCTACTATATTACTTTTCTTTCTTGGTTTTAATTTAAATACAAACGGTTTTTCATGTGTAAATCTTAATATTTCATTTCTCCAGCTTAACTTTAGGGATGATGGACAAATGATAAGAGTTTTAAGTTTATGTTTTGTTGCATATGTAAATGCAGGCAATGTTTTTCCAACGCCTGGTTGGTCGCCTAAAATAGAAATCCCATTGTTTATTTCAAAAAAACTTACAGCCTGTTTTTGGTAAGGGTGAGGTTGAATTTTCATAAAACTAAGCGGCTTGTCATCAATCGCCAAATTATCAGCTTTTAATTTTAAAACTTGTATTAATCTATTTTGTCTTTCTAAATATTCTGCTCTTAGTTTATTTATATCTTCTTCTGGAACATTTTCAAATGTAAATGCAATACCGTTGTCAAGAAAAAAAGAAATCATTTGGCCCATAGCAACATCTCTTATAATTCGCACCCAATCATCTTTCTTAACACCGTCTGCGTTTATAATACTATCAACCCTAATCCCTCTATGTTCTTTTGGGAAAGTTTTTATATATTCAGTTAACATCTTATTATAGTCAAACCTTAACTCGTAGTTTGTTCTTAATTTTCTGATGTTTACTGAAAATTGTTTTGATTCTCTTTCTTTTTTCTTTGCCATTTTTTAGCGCTGAGTTACTCTTTTTTCTTCCAATTCTTTAATTCTAGCCTCTTCACGCAACAATCTTTTTTTCTCGGCCTCTATTGCTTTGTATAATTTAGAATCTTCTATTGATTCTTTTTTAAATTTACCTCTTTGAACTTTGTCTCTTATAATTTCAGAAAGCATTCTTATGTCTTGCATAGCTTTCCTTACATCAACTCCAGCTGATTTATTTCCTTTTAAAATTTGTTCAGTTCTTTTCTTAATCCCTTCAGCCTTTTCAATAAGCTTATGGAGCAAGTCAAGTTCGTTATAATTTTTTAATTCGTTTAGCTCTTTTAATTCCATAATAAAACATTATTTATCAGTAATATCATCTGTATTTTTAGACAAATAATTTTTTAAAGTCTCTAAAACATCAGGACTCATTTCTTTTTTAGCTTCTAGTTTTTCTTTATCTCTTTTTTTAATAATATCAGTTACAGAAACACCTTCTTTTGCAGCATGATATGAGTCCACGGCAAATCTATCATCAGTATAAAAATCTGAATTTAATCTCACAAAAAGTTTACCTTCCATTTTTATTCCAACTCCATTTTCTCCATTTTGAGAAAGCTCAAGCCAGAAGAAGCCTATTAAATCTTGTTCATCCGTTAACTCTGTAAGAGACTTTTGTGGGTCAGTAATAGGAGTATGTTTTTCATACTTTATTTTGTCGCATGAAGAATTGATAAATTCCACAATCTGTTGTTTATTATAATATGCCATAATTTTCTTTTTATAAAATATAAGCATATTAAAACAAAAAACCAAGGCTTTTGGCCTTGGTTTTGGTGTAAACTATTGTTTGTTTTTATACTCTTTGAGTATTTTCTTATATTGCTTATCGCTGGAATCGCAGAGAGGGTGCTTACCACCTTTAAGTGGACAAAATATACATCCGCCAACTCCAGATATTTGTTTCACCTTAGGAAAATTCTTGTCTATATGAATCATTTTGATTGTTTCGGCTAACTTTTCTAAGGAACCCCTAATTTCTTCTGGTGTAGAATCTACATCAATTTCCTGCAATCTACCTGGATATGACTTTGCATCTTTTTTATCTCTCAATCTGTTCAAAACGACATATCCACATTCAATCTGGTCCATTGATACCTCGTTTTTTCTTCCCCAGAAGAATTTATAGAATCGCATTTGAGCAAGGAAAATTTCTTCTTTTAGTTTTTTTGAAACAACCCAATCGGTTCCAGATGTTTTCCAGTCAATTATTTTATACTTTTTTGTAATCTTGTGTCGAACAACCAAGTCAATAAATCCTTTAAAGAAATAATTTAGATGAACGTTTTCATATAAAGCCTCTTCTATAGCCACAATTTCATAATCTTTAAGTATCTTTTCAAAATCAAGTATCCTTAAAATGTGCTCTCCTTGGTCAATAAAGTCATAAAAATTATTTTTAAAATCAGAAGTATCTTTCATATTATCCATCATATCTTTTGTGAATGTGGACCTGAAAAACTCAACTCTCTTTTCTATATTTAGATGTTCTTTTAAAGTTGTTTCAATTGAGGCATGTATTGCATTACCAAAATATAGATGAATAGATGGCGGCTGTTGAAGTATTCCTAGTTTTTTTTCAAGTAAATGTCTGTGTCCGCATTGGTTAAATAAAGAAAACTCACTAAAGCTAATATGAACTTTATTGGTGACGTTATTTTGTAATGCTTCGTATTCTTCGGCTTTGTTTGTCGGCTTTCCCATAATTTGCTTTAAAAATATAAAAAAAAATTGACAAAATAAGCTTTTTGGCAAATATTTATACTAACAATGTTATTGTCAGAATCATATATCAAACGTTTAGGAGAACTTGCTGGCCTAAAACCAAGCAAAAGTGCCAGTATCTTAAAAGAGGTTGAAGATTTGTATTCAAACAGCTCTAAAAGAGTAAAGTTTGATACAAACATAATGAAACAAGCCATAGAAGGCGGTATGGAGGTTGGTATGGTATTTCAAAGTAACAACACAAAATACAAGATGCCAGTCTGGAAGATGAGGATTGTTCAGCCTGTAGCTATGGGATATGACAAAAAAGGCCAACTTGTTGTGAGAGGAATACATGTAGAGGGCCAATCCGAAAAGAAGGCAATAGAAACTGGAATTAGAAGTGCCCAGGCAAAAAATGAATGGAGACTTTTTAAGGCATCAAATGTAAAATCTATGTTCTTTACTGGTAGGCTATTTGATAAGGTTGGGCTACCTGGATATAACCCTAATGATTCTTCAATGACAAGCGTTATAGCGAGCTTTAATCCAGATGGTGCTAAGGAATACCAAAAACAGCTTAACGTGTCTAAAAACAAAGCTAAAGCATTGGCAAAAGAGCCTAAGATTGAGAAACCTGTTGTTAAAACTCCAGATAAACCAGTGGTTCCAAAAACACCTCAAGCGCCAGTTAATACAAAAGCTAAAGAGGATGCTAAAAAATTACAACAAAAGATTGATAAGCTAAATAAGCTTTTTTGATTTGTCTTTTAATTCTTGAATCTTTTTTATAAAATCTTCTGATTTATTTTTTAATTTATGAAGAGTCATAGAACAAGACATGTATGATGACCTTATTTTTTGTTCTTTGATTATTTCTTTATCTTTAAGATATAAATTAAACATAGCTAGTCCCTTTTTTATTTCAAAAACCAACTTGTCTTTATAGAAACCATGCAGGGTATCTCCAGCTCCAATTGCCTTCCATTTTATTTTACTACCAGACTCAAGATATTTTAATGTATTTTTTTTGATGTCTTCCAATTCTTTCTTTTTCAAATTTTCTCTTAGTTTTCTTTTGATTTGTTCTTGAGCCAATTTTACTCTAGCAGCTTCAGCTTTCATTGTAGCTTGATATTTTTCAAACTCCGCCTCTTCTGCTTCTTTTATTAATGTCTCTTCATCGGTTTCTTTTTCTACTTTCTTAATCAAATCCATAGCAGCTTCCGCAGCCACTTTATTTGGTGGCCTTCCCCTTTTCTTTTTGTTTTGGTCTGGCGATGATAAATCCATTTTTATCTAATGTTTAATTTTGTTACCCCAGCCTTAGGATTGTTATCTATTACTTCTTGAGTAAGTCCTTGTTGAACCTTCATGACCTCAATCACATTGTCAGCGAAATCTTTTATCTCATTTCTATGTGATATCACAATAACATTCTTGTGCTTATTTTTTAAATAGTTCAAGATATTAATTATTTCAAACGTAAGCTCATCATCCAAGGTACCGAACCCTTCATCTATAATACAAAGAGACGGTTTTGTAAGGCTACTGATATAGTGCAGAGCATCTTTTATTGCTATAGATGAAACGAACTTCTGAGCTCCAGATGCAAAAGATAAAGGAAGAGAATCTGACTTGTCATTATTAAAATAGAAAGTCTCAACTAAATCTCCATTAGCTAGGATATCAAAATCAATTTTAAAATCAACAGCTTGCTGTAAAATTGTATTTATTCTATGATTTATTAGTGGTAGTTTTTTTCTAATAATCAAAGCTGGAATCCCATCTCTGTGCATAGCCTGAAGATATACTGAATATTTTTTATATAATTTTTCATACTCTTTAATATCAATAAGCTTTTGGTCTTGGGCTTTAATACTATTTTCAATAACCTTTAGCTCTCCAAACAAAATATTTGTTTGCTTATCTAAATTAAATACAGTTAGTTTATGGGCTTTTGCATCTCCAGTTAAATCTTCAATTTGAACTTTTAATATATCATTGTTTTTAATCTTAGATTCATTATTCTTAATTTTTACTAGGTCTTCATTTAATTTTACAATTTCATTTTTTAAATAGTCAATTCTTTCTTTGGTCTTAGTCAAGTTCGAAGTCTTTATTTCAACTTGTTGATTATGTTCTATGATATCTTTTGATTTATTGAACAGCTCTATTTTTGCTTTAATAGAGTCCACTTTTTCTTTCCTGTTTAATAAAGATTGTTTCAACAAATCTTTTTTAGTTGATTTATTTTGAAAGTTTATGTTATGGGTTTTAATATCATTGCTTTCTTTTATTTTATCTTGCTTGTGTTTAAGTAATTCTTTCTTTTGTTTAATTTCCTCAATACACTCTTCCTCTTTATGTGGATTTGCTTGAGCATGTATAGTTCCGCATGTAGGACATTTCTTTCCTTTAAACGTTAAAAGCAAGCCATCAAGTTGAATAATGCTTTCTTTTATTTTATCAATATCATCTTCAAATCCATCAACTGATGTTTCTTTTTTTATTGGATTTTCATTAAGCCATTTTTCAGTGGTTAAATATTCTTCCTTATCTTTTGTTAAAGCGTCTCTTTCTTTTTTTAGGTTATCTTCTAATTGTTCTACCGTAGTATTTTCATCAAACGGAAGTTCTTTTTTGAAGTTAGTAGAAAGCCAATCCGATAAGGCTTTAGACTCCTTTGTTTTGGTATCAATATCAGAACTGTGCTGAGTTACCAATCCATTAATTTTAGATTTATCATTAATTGACACTGGTTCTAGTCTCTCCAGTTTTTTTGTAAGCTCTAAAATTTCATTATCCGCCTTTTCTCTTTTGTCGTTAGCCTCTTTCTTTTCAGATACTGTGTTTTCGTATTCTTGTTTTTTTAGAGTTTTATCTAATTCCAATCTTTTTATTTCCTCTTCTATTTTAGGTCTTTCTCCAAGTTCTTTTTGCTTCTTTTTAATATCATTGAAGAAATCTTTTCTGAATTCATATCTAAGCTTATATGGTTCCAGTCCAAGATATTTACTTACTAAAGAATTTTTTGGTTGCTGAGACATGTTTAAATAATCATCTTTACCTCCTTGAGTTTGGAGAGATGTTTTTGTAAAATCATCAAAAGTACCTACAGCATTTTCAACCAACTTGCTGACTTCATTTTTTTCTGCAGTCTTCTCATCTGATTTTTCGTTCTCCCATTTTTCGTTATCTAAATTTCCTTCTTCATCATATTCAAACTCTAGTGTTTTATAGAATATGGAATAAGAATTAGAAGAGGTTCCGTCTTTTTTAACGGTGGTCCTAACAGACCTCTCAATATAATATTTTTTGCCATCAATGGTAATCCATATTTTTACATAACCCTTGTTTGAATCTGTGTAAATATTTGTTATAAAGCTAGGGTTTCCTCCGCCAAGAATTTCTTTATATAGGCCCCACACAAACGCTTTTATAAAATTAGATTTACCATTATAGTTCTTTCCGAAAACCCCAGTAATACCTTGTAATGAATCGAAATCAATTATAGCTGGTTTAACTGGAAATGAAAATATGTTACTAATCTCAACCTTATTTAACTTCCATTCAGAGCTTACTTTTTCCTCTTCTGTTAATTCTAGTTTTTCGTTTGTTTCTCTATGGAGTTTTATTATGTCAGTTATTTCATCTTTAGAACAATCAAAATCTCCATTGTTAATAAATTCTTTTAAATATTCCTCACTCTGTTTATAGGTTTCGTCAGCATCATTTTCGTCAACAATAATATCTTTTACAATGGTCTCGAATTGCACTTTTACTATTTCGCAGCCGTGTTTATCTTTTACCATTTTTATGATTTGATTTTCTCTTTCTTGAGAGAAATTCTCTTCATAATCTTCCCAGATTACATAAACCTTTGTTTTCTTTTTATTGCTGCTGAATCTAATGTGTTCTATTCGGTCATCGAATTGTTCTCCTTTTGCAATTGTTATTTTTGCAAATCCAAAATCATTTGGTACATATTTTCTTTCATGAGTTCTTTTTTCTACATCCCAAAGTAAATAACCTTTATCTATTGCCTCTCCAAAGTTCTGTTGAATCAAAGAGCCACAATAAGCCATACTTTCATCTTCACGGAAAGTTTGGTATTCGTGGATGTCACCCATCATAACAATATCAAAATTGTCAAATGTGCTTATTTTTATAAGATTGTCTGAATTTAAAGTATGGCCATTATCTCCTCTAGCGCCAAATACTTGTCCATGGAAAAGCGCCACATAATTTACACCTGGCTCTTTTTTGTCTAAAGATAGAATTTGATTGTCTTTCATGGAATATACTCCATAAACCAAATCATCAGCAAGCTTATAAAATCCGCTGTCTGGATAATAGTAAATTGCTTTCTTTGAAAAATCTATTGAGTCCTTGTTTTCGTTTGTTACGATGTAAGCGACCTTTTTATTTTCATCTTGAATTAGATTGGCTAGGTTTAATATTGGGCTGATTGCATCTCCTTGTTCCATCTGCTGAAGATTCATATCATGATTTCCAAGGATAACATCTGTTGGAGCTATTCTAGATAAGCTAACCAAAAATTCAGAAATCAAATCAAATGAACCAGGCGAAATGTTTATTTTGTGATGACTAATATCTCCATCAACAACAATTCTATCTGGTTTTATTTTGTTTAAATCGGCATATAATCTTTCAAATACGGACCTGTACTCAGCATGTCTCGAACCGAACCTAACTTGTATATCTGCTAAGTGTGCTATCTTCATATTATTCGTTTAATATTTTATTTATTTCAAAAGTTTCATCTATCTTTCTTACTGTTCTTAAAACCTCATTTAGTTTTTCTTGACCATTGTCTTCATATATTTTTGAAATATCTTTTTGTCCTTTTAAATCTATAAAAAAAACATTTAATCCCAAAGAAGAAAGTTGTTTATAAATTCCCATACCATCTTTGAATGCGTCTGAATCTAAACAAACAATTACCGTTGAGTTATTTTTTAATAATTTATTTATTAGTAATTCAGAAGGGTTTTTTCCGAGCATCGGAATTGCATTTGGTATTCTAAGTGCATCAAATACTCCCTCAACTAAATATATTGGTAAATCCCAATTAATATAATATTCATTATAAATTATATCTTGTTTATCTGGAGAGTCTGGTTTCATATAAGCTCTCTTAGCATCCTTCAAATAAGCCCTAGCTTCGTAGTAATTTATTTTTCCGTGCGAATTAAGAGAGGGAAGAATTATTCTAAATTTTCTAGTACCGCTTTCAGTATATCCAATTTTAAATTTATCTATTTGAGCTGGAGAAATTTTTCTTTGATTAACCGCATAGTCCCAAGCCAAATCATAGAGTCTACTTTTTCTCAACTCACTAAGTGGTAAGTAACCATCTGGTAAGTCACAAGTAATTAAGTCGTAATCTAGTTTTGGTCTTCTAAAAACATTAAATGTGTGATTGTTGTATTTTGGTAAAATAAGGTCTAATCTTTTTATATCATCCTTTGAGCCATATTCTCCAACAAGCCTATGAACATAACCGCTATACTTACATTTCCAGCATTTAAAAACTTTATCATTTGATTTGTAGGCCAGGTTGAATTTATCGGCATCATGACGGCAGGTTGTAGATGGGCAATTAAACTCCCACTGAACTCTTGTCTCCGAATCTTTACTAAATCGTGGAGAGCCCAAAAAACCCTCAATTATATTAACAATTATGTAATCGTCCTGACCATTTAACATAGTTGCAAATATAATTAAAAAAAAGTGATTTTACCAATTAATTTATTGTAGCTGGACCCTTTTGTTTGTCTATGGTAATAAGCATGGCAAGTCCAATTACATAGGCATCAGCCATATCATAGTTCTCATCCAGCAATTTCATTGACCTTGGGCCATATTTCCAGTTGATTAGTGGCTCCAGCTCCATTACCTTTTTCCAGATATCATGTTTAATAGAGTTTCCACCTTTTTCTGGCTTATCTTCACTTTCGCTAGAAGTGCCAGACTTGGTTCTTTTACCAAAAGCCAAACTTCTGGCATTATTAACGTTGAAATAAATTGGTTCCATCCCAAATTCTAAATATAGATAAGAGCTAATCATTCCGTTGAAGAAGTTTAATAGAGCAATGGTTGTTGCTGATGAGAATTTACCCATAAATTTCTTTAATGGCTCTTCGATAGCGATAAATGTAATTGGAAATTTCTTAAGATATTCAGTAACTCTTTTGAATTCTTCTAGTTTTTCAAAAATAGTTATTTTATCTGCAAATTTAACGCAGTTAAGTTCAATTAATTTTCCGTCTTCATCAAATAAGGCATATCCAATACATGAAGTAGAAATATCCAGTGCTAATATCATAATTTTCTCTTTTTATAAAAATAAAAAAAACCCTGACTATTATCAAGGTTTTTCTAATTAAAAAGAGTATTATTTATACTTCAATCTTTAAGTCAAATGTTAACAAGTCTGTGTACGCTTTTTCTACTGGCTCGCTTGTTTTTGCAATAGCAATCAATTCGCTTTTTATGTTATAAAGACCTATTTCAGTTATAGAAAGAGGGTCATAATTATTTGTATTATTATTAAACTCTTGAGCATTTTTGGTTAAATCCCAACTTGGATTGTTTGTAAAGAAAAACTCAGTTGGTAAAGCAATACATACAACAGAAGTAATATAATTTATATTAATATCTGTGAAAACTAAATTAGCTTGTCCTGTTGAGTTAAAATAAATATTGTTTGTTCCAGATAACGAATTTAAAGTATTGGTATATTGCTCATAACCTTGTGACCAAGGAATGTTATTAACAATTTTAGGATGCGTCAATACTAAGAATCCTTTATCTAAACAAATAAATCCAACTGGAATATCATAGTTGTAACCCTGATTTGTATTTGTTGGATATGTAGATGTTACTGGTACTGCATAATTAACTCCAGAAAGAGGTCTTTGGTCTGTATTTATATCAATTGCTGGAACTAAATTAGAATAAGGTACTGCAGGTGGCCTGTTAATGAAAAAGGGTGTATTCCATGTACTGTTACCGCTATGAGATAAACCACCGCCTGTTTTTCCTGTATATGGCTTATTAATTTCATCGCAAAATAAAAATGCTAAGTTATTTCCAAGAAAAGCATTATTTTGTTTTTTGCTAAGTGTTGTATAAGTGCTAGACACAACTGTTTTAGCGCTTACGCTAGTTAAACCCGATAATTGAGGTACAGTAAATGTAACACTACGACCATCAATTATTTCGCTATAAAATTCTCTTGGTATTGGACAAACAATAATATTATCTACATTGATTTGTAATAATTGCGGAGAAGTCTGTGCTAATGTTGACCCGCTTGGTAAAGATGAATATGCTACTGGCAAGTTAAATGACACAAAATAATTTGTGTTTTTTTCTATTAGACTAGTTCTATCACAAAAGGAGAATGTCAACGAACTTAAGTTAACGGTTTTAATAGAAGACGTTTCTTGTCTTGTAGATATTGTACTTGTTACTGGTTTATATATTTGAGTTGCCATATTTTTTTTTAAATTATTTTATATTAAATTTTTCTGTTTTTTTTTATGTACCAAATTTTTGAACGTTGCCTCCAAAAACTACTACTGCTTCAGTTGGTACTGGAAGAGCTGCAGAAAAAGTTCCTTGGTAAACTATAAAAAAAGTTACAGAATTTGCTGGCTTATTTGTTGTTTCTCCATAATCAGATAAAGTAAAAGCCCTGCTTCTCTCAACTGGTAATTGATTTGTATATGGCTGTCCAGTTTGTGGATTTGTATTAATCCACGCCCTTAATGCATTCATGTATGTTGTTGGTACACCTGTAGTGTAATCATAAAACCCATCAGCCATAAAAGAATTTGCTACACAATAAGTCACATACAATTTATTTAAACCATTTTGACTTGTTGGAAAATGTATTTTTAAATAAGGTGAACCTGGACTTGAACTAGGTGTAAGAGGTATAGCAAGCTTACCATTACCAAGAGAAAGTGGGGTTACGCCTGCAGCTGTAGGTCCAGCTACAATATAACCTTCACTAACATTAGCATTAGTGTTTGCATCAGTTGTAAACATAGTAACTGTGCTCTTAAAAGATATATTTTGAGGGTTAATATTTGCTATTAATATTACCTGGTCTTGTGGTGGTCCTACTATTACTGCTGCTGCCATAATTTTTATTTATTTAAATGTTTATTAATTTTATTTATCTATATTTTTATGCGCCAAATTTTTCAATATTTGCAGTTCCGACAGTTCCGACAGTTCCGACAGTTCCGACAGTTCCAGTTCCTACAGTACCTCCGACAGTTCCGACAGTTCCGACAGTTCCGACAGTTCCGACAAATTCAGTTAGTTGTAAAGTTTGAGCTCCACCAGTTGGAGGAACATCAGTTGGCGAATTTAACGGGAATGTAATATCAGTATTTATAGTAAGCGTATTTCCTATAAGATTTGTTGTGTATATTGGAATAACAAAAGCTAAAGCGTCAACGGTAAAATAAGATAAAGTTGTTTGTATATAATCAGCAGTAGCTTTTAAACAACCTTCTGATTTTCCTGTAATATCAGGAACGTCTCCAGAGATTAATCTTTCTGGCGTTTTATAGTTTGCGTCTGGGTCACCCAATGCAAATTTCTTGATTTCAAATAAATCATTACCATTTATATCAAAACGAATATTGCCCTTATTAAACAAATAAGCCCTGCCTTTTTCAGTTAAGTATGCTGTGGCATATATTGTTGCTGCTGATATTATTTTTCCCATTTTATAACTTTTTTATAAATATTGTAATTTATTTTTTTAAAAATCAATTTCTAATTGAAATGCTAAATACCTGTTTATGTTTTTTACTATAGGGTACGTAGGTTTTCCTACCCCTACCAGCACATTCGTATTATCCAATATTCCAATCTCTGTAATAAATGTATCTGTATTGTATGCTGGATTAAACGATGGATTTAAAGTAGAATTAAACTGATTGTCAGGAGCAAGAACTGTTAATACAGTCTTAAACGTTGTGGCTAAAATACATGTTTTTATGTTTCCGTAAAAGAACGATTCATTACCAAAAGTTAACCCAGTAAGTGTTACATCTGAATTCATTGTGAAAGCAGAATATTTACCACTTAAAGCAAATGTGGAACCTGAATTATAATCCTCTTGAGAAGCAATGTATGTAAATGTCAATAAACTAGCAGCATCAATTGAGCTACTTCCTCCGCTATAAATACCATTACCAGATGGTTCACTTGAAATTAATCTCCAATTATCAGTTGGCAAATCATCAATTTGCATGTTTGGGTAAAGTGTTGTATCAACCTTATTAACCATTAATTGAACTTTATTTGCATTCCAGCCAGTTCCAGATAAAGTGGTCATTCCAACTCCATTTCTTAAAAACGGAAAACCGTTGCTAGCAAATTCTACTTTTAGATATTGAGGGTCACCATTAAAATCAGACACCCCATCAATTTTTGAAATATAATTACAGTTAAATATTTGAGGATAACCATAACTATATCCAGATAAATATTGAGGTCCGCTTTCGACCAAATAGGTCACATAATAAGAATATCCAGTTTGAAGCAATCCAGTAGCATCTACAGTTGAAAGTGGGTATTTAGGTACCAATGTGCTGTCTAATTTTAGAGCTGGAAGTGTAAAGTTTCTGTTTGTTTTATAGGTTAATGCCG
>Ga0315294_10004308_pt1 | contig 15496 bp, 15 predicted proteins | sample YL17G13_40_MG_FD_203626 | JGI IMG/M metagenome (GOLD analysis project Ga0315294, IMG submission 203626) | Sediment microbial communities from Yellowstone Lake, YNP, Wyoming, USA - YL17G13_40 | ecosystem: Environmental > Aquatic > Freshwater > Lake > Sediment | place: USA: Wyoming | collected... | reverse complement strand
TGAGGGAAAGGAAAAGATTGGAAATGAAAAAGTCCCTCTTCTTGATACCGATTCTTCTGATCCTCCCTCTCATTCAAAATGCCCAATCCTCTTCGAACCGGCTTCTGATTTTTGCTGGTGCAGCGAGTAAGCCGGCGACAGAAGAGGTCATTAAAATTTTTCAGGAGGAGACGAGCATACACGTGGATGTAATCTTTGGTGGTTCAGGATTTGTCCTATCCCAGATGAAACTAACAAAGAAAGGTGATCTCTACTTTCCCGGATCATCCGATTTCATGGAAATAGCAAAAAAGGATGGCTTCGTCTTCCCTGAAACTGAAAAAATAATCGTCTATCTTGTTCCTGCAATCAATGTCCAGAAAGGAAATCCTAAAGCAATCCATTCCCTCAAAGATTTAACAAAGGATGGAATCCGGGTGGCGATCGCCAATCCGGAGATGGTCTGTGTAGGGAACTATGCTGTGGAAATCATCGAAAAAAATCTTACACCCATCGAAAAGGAAAAGTTTAAAAAGAATCTCGTAAATTACACCGAAAGTTGTGAAAAAACGGCAATTGCAATTTCTTTGAAGGCAGTGGATGCTGTCTTAGGTTGGAGAGTCTTTCATTATTGGGACCCCAAACGCATTGAGACAATCTATTTAAAACCGGAAGAGATTTCAAGAATTGGTTACATTCCAATCGCTATCTCTAAATTTACACAGGATAAAATTTTGGCCCAAAGATTTATTGATTTCCTCCTTTCTTCACAGGGAAAGAATATTTTTCGAAAATATCACTACCTGATGGACCAACAAGAGGCCCTTCGTTTTACCAAGCCTGATACCCCCATTGGAGGAGAGTATATTCTTCCCACGGAATGGAGGACAAGACCGTGACCGTGTCCGTGTCTCGTGTCCGTTTTAGACTATTATTTGCATTGCTGTCATTCCCGTGAAAACGGGAATCCAGACTTATCTCTTTGCAAGCAGGGAAACATTTCATGCCTGGATTCCTGCTTTTGCAGGAATGACAATAATCATTATAAGAAATTTAAAGGAGATAAGATGAGTTTCCGCTATACGATGATCGGAGCGGCAATAGGTCTTTTCATCTTTTATTCGGGCCTCCTTCTCGCACTCTTCTATTTTGCAAGCGGAAAGGGATTTTTCGAGGCCTTGGTTCATCCCCATACTCTCTTTTCCATTCGATTGAGTCTCGTCGCAGCCACGGCCACAACTTTTTTTGCTGTGGCGATTGGGCTTCCAGCAGCCTATGCCCTTTCTCGCTTCGACTTCGTAGGCAAACAAATCATCGATACATTTTTAGAAATCCCTATGGTCATGTCACCGATTGCCCTCGGTGCCTCTCTCCTCGTCTTCTTCAATACCCCTTTGGGAGAGTTGATACAGAATAAAGGTATCTTTTTTGTTTTTGAAGTCCCGGGCATTATTTTAGCCCAATTTGCGTCGATTGCAGGTTTGGCGACACGGTTGATGAAGGCCTCTTTAGATGAGATCTCTCCGAGGTATGAAGCTGTGGCTCGATCCCTCGGATCCTCTTCCTGGCAGGCCTTTTACAAAATCACTCTCCCTCTTGCATTCAGGGGACTCATCGCTTCAGTCATTCTATCTTGGGCAAAAGCGATTGGAGAATTTGGAGCTACGGTCACACTTGCAGGGGCGATGCCAGGTAAGACTGAGACCATGCCGATTGCCATCTTTACTGCCTTGGCTTCCGCCAATATTGATAAGGCGATTGTCCTGATTCTCATCTTAGTCGTCTTTGGTCTGGCCACCCTTTACGGTGTCCGGTTAACTGGTAAGAAATTTCGATATGATTAGGATCGAAGCCCTCACCATCCTCTTTGATTCGTTTAAGATTTGGGATCTCAATATTAAGATTGAGGAAGAAGGATTCCATTTCCTTCTTGGCCCCACAGGGAGTGGCAAAACTTTGATTCTCGAATCTATCATGGGATTGTATAAACCGAAAAAAGGTAAGATTTGGATCGGCGAAAGGGAAGTCCAAGACTTGCCACCAGAGCAAAGGGAAATCTCGTATGTTCCGCAAGACTTAGCCCTCTTTCCACACCTTAAGGTAAGGGATAATATTCTTTATGGAATCAAAGCAAGAAATCTTGAAATGAAAGCTTATGAAGAATATGTTCATGCTTTGATTCAGGTGATGAAAATTGAGAGCCTCCTCGAACGATACCCGGCTAATCTCAGCGGAGGAGAGAAGAAACGAGTTGCCCTTCTCAGGGCATTGGCACCCAAGCCAAAGCTTCTTCTCCTCGATGAACCCCTCTCGGATCTCGACCCTTCTATAAAGGCTGAAATCCAACAACTCTTAAAAACCCTCCATTCCTCATTTCATCCAACCATCCTATGCGTCACCCATGATTTTGAAGAGGCCTATTATTTAAGCGACAGAATCACGATATTCATGGATGGGAAGGTAGAACAGGTGGGAGAGAGAGAGGATATCTTCTCAAGACCCAAGTCCAAGAAAGTAGCCCATTTCTTGGGGGCAAGAAACCTCTACCGGGCAAGGATTTTGAGGAAAGACGAGCTCCTCCGACGATTGATCCTCGGAGTTAATGGCCTCCAATTTTCCATGCCGATGAGTCTGTGCCGAGATTCGGTTGAAGCGGAAAGAGAAGTTGATCTCTTCATCCGGCCTGAAGAGGTGATGATCATTCGTGAGGGAAAACCGGTGAAAGAATCTTTAAAAGGAAACATCTTTTTAGGAAAAATTATGGATATAGCCGACAAAAGAAGGTATCACACGGTTAACCTGCAAACGATAGAAGGAAAGATTCCCATTGAAATCGCCATCCCCAACTATGCCTTCCGAAATTTGGATCTTTCAATTGGAAAGATTGTTAACGTAGCCCTGAGAGAGGAATCCCTCTGGGTGATGATCTGAACTTTTAATGCTTCCTATCCTCACAATCTATATTGACCCTGAGCAAGCCCCGATCTTCAGGTCGGGGAGTCGAAGGGTTGACTTTCTCATTTAAATAAATTATTTCTGAGATAAGCCAGGAATATCAGCAAAGAAATTAATAAGGAGGAGAAAAAATGAAGGTTGTTGCATTTAACGGTAGCCCCCGTAAGGACGGTAATACAACTATCCTCATCAATCGTTTGTTCCGTGAGCTTGAAAAAGAGGGGATTGAAACTGAACTGGTGCAATTATCGGGAAAGGAAATTCGCGGCTGCACCGCCTGCTACAAGTGTTTTAAGAATAAGGATCAGCAGTGCTCTGTGAAAAACGACGTAGCTAACGAGTGTATCGAAAAGATGATCGGGGCAGATGGGATTATCTTGGGTTCGCCGGTCTATTTTATTGATGTCACTCCCGAAATGAAGGCCCTGATTGACCGTTCGGGTTTTGTTTCCAGGGCTAACGGTGGTATGTATAGGAATAAGGTCGGCGCTGTAGTGGTTGCCTTCCGGCGATCTGGGGCCATGCATGCTGTTGATTCCATGAATCATTTTCTTCTAAGTCAAGATATCTTCATTGTTGGCCGGGCAATCGGTATCGGTAGGGAAAAGGGAGAAGTGGAAAAGGATGAAGAGGGGATGGAGTTAGTGAAGGCGCTTGGCCAGAGGATGGCCTGGCTGCTAAAAAAACTTCACGGATAAGACGGGGGGGAATATGGGAGAAATCGTTCATACTTCGCGCATCAAAATTGTGAGGGAAAAAGGTCCTACAAGAAGAGCTATGATTGAAGGGTTTAACGAACCCGTCTATTACGGTGTTCACGGTGGGATCAAAAGATTCTACCAAGTTGAGCCTGAGAAAGAACACGCAGCCACCCTTGACCATATTGTGGCAGCAACGGCAGGCTGAATGATGGGAACACTGGCCACAGTGCTGGCCAAGAAAAAAATCCCCACTCCAGAAGACCTTTATTGGGCTGATGTGGAAGGAGATATCGAGAATGTAAACAATGTCCTGAAAATCACACAGATCCGAGTCAAATACTGCCTTAAGGTACCCCAGGGGAAGGTTCGTGAGGCTAAAGAGGCTTTCTCTTCTTACCTCACCTCCTGCCCAGCGGCTCAGAGTGTGATGGGGTGCATCCAAATCAAGGATGATATCATTATCGAGGAGATAACAGCTTGATTCTACGCCTTAACAAGGTTTCTCTTGCACTGTGAATGGTTAGCCTCGTCAGAAACAAAACGGAGATAGTGAGCATCCTTTACGTATAGCTACCGATAAGCATCGACTCTCAGAATTATCTTAGAATGAACCTCTGTAGGTGAAATGCGCAATTGGAATCCATCAGGCAATGTCTGTTAGGTTCAGTCTTATTTTTATAAAGAGAACCTATCTTTATTTCTTATCCTCCTCGATACGAATTTCGATACGATTCGGTTTGTCACATCCTTTCAGGGACATGAGCATTCCTTTGACCGTATTCATCAAAAAACCTTTGACAAAAGGGTTAAGCGGAATCTTTTTCCCATCTACTTTTAAGGAAACCTCCCTTTCCCCTTTTGAGGAAAGGAACTTCTTCTCAATAAAATTGGTAAGCCCTTTCACATCCTCGAGATGAAAACAGGGAGCACCGATATCGAACGTTTGGTCCGAAACAACGGCAACGAGGTTGTCCTCTCTGCTACAGAGCAGCTCTTTATGTTTCCCCTTCCGGAAGATCTCAATTTTCGGTTGGACATCCTTCTTATAGCCCTCTGAAAGGATCAGATCTACGTCCTGAATCAATTTCTCCCGAATCTCCTCCAAGGTCCAATCCTTCTCTACATCCCGAATTAAGGCAACTTTATTAGGCGATGCAATGACGACGGTATGAGCCCCTGCCTGCTTATGTCGCCAGCTATCCTTCCCTTCACGATCCACTTCAAAACCATGGATATCATGTTTCACTGTAGCAATCCGATAACCACGACGGGTCAACTCAGGCAACAGTTTTTCAATCAAAGTGGTCTTTCCACTATCCGATTTTCCAACGATAGAAATTATTGGAATCAACCGTCATCACTCCTTCTTCTGCGAAAATTTTTTTTGATCGCGTGCTATTCTTGTTACCCGCTTTGGAATGATGGAATATTGGAATATTGTTTTTAAAAACCCATCATTCCATTGTTCCAATTTTCCAGTATTCCAATTTTATGATAGCGCCAACTCAAAAATTTCGATCCAATAACTGAACTTTTACTTTTTCCCCTGCCCTGACAATTTCCCGATCTTCAGGGATAACAACTAAACCATTCGCTTTCACCATCGACCTTAATATTCCTGATCCCTGGGCTCCGGTGGTGGTCACAAAATAGTGATCCCTTTCAAAAATGACGGCAGCCCGAACAAAATGGCGACTTCCTGGCTCTTTTTGAATATCCTCTTTTAAAATGGCCTCGATGATAGGTCGAAAGATTTGGTGATGACCCATCATTTTTAGAAGCGAAGGCCTCACAAATTGCTCGAAAGAGACCATGGATGAGACAGGATTCCCTGGAAGACCAAAGACGGGTTTTCCTTTAATCGTCCCAAAGGCTAAGGGCTTTCCAGGCTTCATTGCCACTTTCCAGAAAACCATCTCCATCCCCAAATCGTTCAGGATTTCTTTGACAAAATCATAATCGCCGACCGATACCCCCGCAGAAGAGATGAGCACATCGGCCCGGAGTCCCTGAAGAAGTTTCTCTTTGATTTCCTCTTTTTGATCTTTGGCGATGCCTAATTGAACAGGAATCGCACCACAATCTTTCACCTGAGCGGCCAAGGCGTAAGAATTGCTGGAGACGATCTTTCCTTTATCCAAATTTCCATCCACATCGACCAATTCCTCACCTGTGCAGAGGATTGCGACCATTGGCCTCTGATAAACAGAGACAAAAGAGCGTCCCACGGAAGCAAGCATCCCAACTTCTGCTGGACGGATCAAATCTCCACTGGAGATCACCCTTTCTCCTTTCTTCACGTCCTCTCCAGCCCTTCGGATGTTTTCACCAGGTGAGACGGCTTTGAAGATTACGACAAAACTATCTTCCTTTTTTGTATATTCAACAGGGATAATGGTATCCGCCCCCCTCGGAATGGGAGCACCTGTCATAATGCGGATGGCCTCTCCCCTTCCAACCGTCCTGGTTGAAATAAAACCTGCAGGAAGATCTTCAATGACTTCTAACCGAACAGGATGATTTTGGTCAGCATTCCGTATGTCTTCTGATCCAACTGCATAACCATCCATCCCCGAGTTATCCAAGGGCGGGATGTCTCCATTGGCATAAATATCTTCCGCAATCACTCTACCCAAGGCTTCTAAAATAGAAACCTTTTCAGACCCCAAGAGTTGGATATGAGAAAGGATTTTGTCTAATGCCTCTTTTACAGTGATCATGAAAGAAATATAACATAAAACCTGCCCTAAGAAAATGTAATACCTTTATATTAAGTAATCCCTCAGTTACGGGTGGTAAGAAACCAGGCGAGGTGGGTAGGGGCGACTTCAGTCGCCCAGGCCGAGGGAGGCTGAAGCCTCCCGTACCCAATGTTTTTCCCTATAACTGAGGGATTACCCTATGAAGAGGTGACTCCAACTGCTGACTCTTGGTACACTCGGTCAGAATTTAGCTGGCCTGCTCGATGCTATTACTTATTTCAAGGGGGTGTGGGCATGGATAAAGTCGGACCCCATTTCTCAAGAGGGAATGGGGTTTTGGGTATGTTGCCATTCAAGTACCTGGAGGAGTCTTGGAGGTATGAAGGGGAGGCGGGAGAAAGGGAGCGGGCTGCGGCTAACCGACACTGTAAATTGTATTGTTTAGGTGACCCCAGGTCTTTCATCCGCATTGCTTGAGGCAGACCCGTCTACACCCTTTCGAGGTTTGCACCAACAACGTGTTTAAACGCTGTCACCACTTCGGGATCGAACTGTTTCCCGGCATTGGCTACGATCTCTTCCAGTGCATCCCAGGGAGACATGCCCTTTCGGTAGGGACGGTCAGTGGTCATTGCATCAAAAGAATCCGCTACGGCAATAATACGAGCAGCCAAGGGTATCTTTTGTTTGTCCTTATTATCTGCATCAAGGGTGTCGATGAAATACCTGTGGTGGGCGACAACGATGGGGACTACCTCCTTGAGCACAGATCCCACTGAGGTGAGGATGTAGGCGCCCTTGACAGCGTGCGCATCGATTAATTCCCGTTCATCCGTGGTCAGTTGAGCAGCTTTGCGCAGGATCTCGCCACTGATTTCAATTTTCCCGATGTCATGCAGCAGGCTAGCCACCCGAACGTTTTCGACCTCATCCGGGCGCAGATCCATAATCACTGCGGTTTCCTTGGCAAGTTCCGATACCCGAACGGAATGGCCTTTGGTGTAAGGATCCGTCGATTCAAGGTACTTAGAGAGAATTTCCAGGATGCCAATGTATGCGTTTTTCAGGTCTTGCAATCGGCGTTCATTCTCTTCGTAAAGAGTCCCGACCGTGACGCTCGCCAGGATGAGGAACCCACTCCATGAAGAAAGCTTTGCAATGCTGTACCAAAATACTTTTTCACCGAAGAAACGCTGGGGGGAAATCAATACGAAGTAGAGCACCGCCAGAATAGATAAGACAGCGGTAAGAACACCCATCCTCCGTCCAAGAAAATAACCGGCAACAAGGACAGGGAGGTAGTAGAAGTTGAGGACAATGGCCTCTTCTTCGATAAAATAGGTTCCGGCAAACGCAGCGATGAGTATGATAAGGACAAGAATTTTCTCAAAATGTCTTATAAGGAATTGTTTGAAACGATCCATAATCTTTCTCCCCTCCAGCCTCTCTGTTTGAAAAACGATTACATCTTACCCCTTCTTAAACGCTTTCTATTATCTGAGATTTGAATCACCCTTCAAAGACATTCTCAAAGAGAAGATCAGTTTAAAAGAATGGGAAATTTTAACTGAACCCCTCATCTAAATTTATTCGTTAGTCAGGGCTTTATATGACAATACTTTGATTGAAATTTGATTTTTCGTAATTACCCAGTTCAGTCTTTTGGGTCTATTTCCTCCTCCTCAGCTATTATACCGTAGACATTATATGAAGGAGGGGTACCTCTTTTTTCGGCTGAGATTGTTATCTCTCCGTAATGAGGCTTAGACTTGCGATTATGAGCAATGAGTGCCTTGACCACATCCCATCCTATCTTTTTCTGTTCCGCCATCTTAGTAATTTCCTCCAAGGCGGTTCGATTATCATATGGTGTAGATCGATAAGGCCTGGGCTTAATAAGTGCGTCGTAAATGTCACTAACAGCGATGATTTCTACTAAGGGGTCCTTAAGTGGGATGCCTCGGGGATATCCCGAACCATCCCTCCTTTCATGATGATCGAGGCCCACCTCGCAGGCGAGGGGTTGGATGTCTTTGTAGTAATAGCTGAGGAGCACATAGCCTGCTGCCGTGTGATGTTCTATGAAACCGCGCTCACTTTTGGTGAGAGGCGTCTTCTTTTTCAGGATGTGCAGGGGCACACAGATCTTGCCAATATCGTGGGTAGGACCAGTTGCGGACAACCGGATACACTCCTGGTAGTCAGGTAGCAGATCCTTTGCCAGAAGTGTAGACAAAACAAACACCATGAGAATATGCGCATAGGTGCGGAAGTCATTCTGTTTGAAATAGTCTAGCGATTGCAAAACGGGAATGGAAAGATGAACTGCTTCTAAAATTTTCAAGATATCATTGATTTGCTTTTTGTCTGAGAAAATTGTCTCGTAAGGAGGGCTGCTGAGAAAATTTAAACAGTCCTCTTTAACTGAACCGTACAAAAGGAGGGGATAGGTTTGATAGGAATAAGCCCTGTGTGAATGGATAACGGCATCTAACGCCCCTTTCGTCAGAAGGGTACCCGGAGGGAACAATAATTGATCATCTAATGTACGTATCGGATACTGAAGTGTTAATCTAAGCATAAAGGAACACCTTCCACGGCTAAGTTATCATTCTGAATAAATGGATGTCAATATATTTCAAGAATTGCAAATTGCTATTATCTCTCACTGCATTTTCTCAATAATAAATATTTGGGTGGATTATTATTAGAACGCCTCAGCCCAAAGATGTTATTAAACTGATCAGGGAACCTATGGTTTTCGATTATTTCAATCCGTAATCATCAATCTCAGTAATATACATCAATTGAATTGGTTTGTTTCTACGATCGTTAAGAATCCGCTTATCGAAATCTAACATGCCTGCGCATACTCCAGAGGTTGCTTGAGATCTTCTTCATTTGGAATTGAGGATGATAAAAGTTGTTGTAGTTTCTGAAGGTCCTCTTCCTCGATTTGAATAAATTTTAGCCCATATTGATATCCATTCCAGTTTTCCCTTAAATAAAGATCTTTCCAAACAATCTCGGCTACCACTTCGAAATTAGTCATTTGGAATCCCTTTGGAAATATGACAGCGATATTTAATCTCGTACCTACAGGTATGTTTTTAACGGAATGAATGCGAAGGCCTATCTCGCTTCCATCGACAACCAATCCTCCATACGCATCAGGGGCATTGGTCTCTCGATATTCAAGAGGAAAATCCATATAATATCGGGGACATTTTCTCTTCTCTTTGTTACCATTGGATCTATCCATCGTAGCCTCCCAATCAATGTTTCATTATCGGTCAGTTATCAATCTCAAATCTTTAATCTTATTAAAATTAGAAACTGGATTACCTATTGGTGAAGCCACGGTAATCCGGTCTTTCTGTTTTGAATTTGGCAACCCGGCTATCCCAAAAATTTAGGACCCGGGGCTTTCCCCCCTCCAATTACTCGGAGTCCGGCTTTATCAGTCTTCGATTTTAAAAGCAAATATTATGCCCATAAATTTAAAGTGTCTAATATATTGAAATTAAATAAAATTTTAAATCCATGGTCAATCTAAATACTTCACTTAAGCCACTAATTGTCACCTAATCAGTGAAATTCTTTCGTAACCCTCGGTTACGGGTTTAAAAAAGCTTACGTTCTTCCTCATGATGTTTTAAGCATGAGGCATGGACGGACATATCAGATATCAAGGGAAGACTTATACCTCAACAGAGATCGATGAAATCAGGGAAGTCAAAGAGATTCAACAGAAGATCATGGAGGTTAATAAAAGCCCTGCTCAACACCTCGCTATACAAAGGATGCAGGATCTTTTTAATATCAATGAGCACCGATTATATCACTGGGTTAAAGATAGAAGGATTCCTCCCGACAATAACTTAGCGGAAAGAGACCTTCGGCCCACAGTGATTGCCAGGAAGGTAAGTTTTGGCAGCAGCTCGGACGCGGGCTCTAAGACTCGCTCCATCCTCATGTCCGTTCTTCACACCCTGAACAAACGCCGAGGAGATCAATCCCTCGAGTCGATCTTTAAAAACCTCCTCGACGAACTCGCTAAGAATCCAAAAATTCAGATAGCTTCCCTTTTGCCTCTACCAAAATCCATACCCCGTAACTGACGGAGTTCTATATTAAATTGGCAGTCATTGTGTTATTATTTCTGGAGCCAATTTTGTTCTCAGTAAGGATTTTTTCGAGGTGTAAAAAGGGATATTTTTAACCGGTGAGGTTCCAAGAAAAACCCCTTTTGAGAAACCCGATCCGAGACTCTTCAGTGAGATGGATGGAAAAATAACCCAAGATATCTTCTTAGATGATCAATCCCTCATCCTGGATACGAAGAAAGGGCTTGTCGTTATTCTTGGCTGTGCCCATTCTGGGATGATTAACATTCTTGATCATGTCAATCGCAACTTCACACAACGAAGCTTGAACTCAACCCCATACCGCTTTCCATATCCACTTTCTTTCCGCTTGCTTTTCTTCTTAACTTCCTCTACATTCTGCATAGGTACACTCCTTTCTCTCTCAGGAGTGTCACCCATTTTACCCTTCTTCTTTATCTCATGATCTGGTAGTTAGGACAAGGACTCAAAAAAGTGGCTTGATTATAAAGAAAGGAGGTCAAGATGATAGTTGCAGGAATCGATGTCGGTGGAAAGAATTTGCACATCGTGATCAAAAAGGATGGCCAAATACTCGGAAAGGCAGCGGGGCCTACGGGAATAAAGAAAGCAGAAGCAGTGGAACAACTCTACGATGAGGTCCTCAAAAAAGCTGGCTTGACCCGGAAGCATGTGGAGCGAGTAGTAGCCACAGGGAGTGCAGCCAAAAGGGTTGCCTTTGCGAGCGGGTCCATTCCAGATGCCGCAGCCGATGCTCGGGGAGTGATTAAACTCATCCCAACAGCAAGGACAATCATCGACGTGGGAGCAGAAGAAGGCCGGGCGATAAAAATCAGCCCCGAGGGAAAGGTTCTTGACTTCGCCATTAATGAGAAGTGTGCGGCGGGTACAGGCACCTTTATTGAGGCTATGTCTAGGGCACTCGAAGTCTCTGTAGACGAGATGTCCAAGATCACGCTTCAGTCCACCCAGACCCTTTCGACCAATGCCCAGTGCGCGGTCTTCGGAGAATCTGAGGTGGTCTCGCTCATTCATCAAAAGACCCCAAAGCCTGATATTGCCCGGGCTGTGATGAATGCCATTTCAGGAAGAATTGGTTCCGTCGCGCGTATTGTCGGGCTGGAAAAGGACATTGTGATGGTCGGTGGGATGGCAAAAAACGCCGGGTTTGTCGACTCTCTTAAAAAGACGATCGAAATGGATGTCAAAGTGCCAGAAGACCCCGATTATATGGGTGCTCTTGGAGCAGCAGAAGCGGCACTCACCGGAGTAATGGCAGAAGAAGTTAAAGCAAGAGTGCTTGAGAAAGAAACTATTTCAGAAGGAAAAGGATAATAAGAAAGAAGGATACAATGGCTGAGGAAGTAAAGACCCAAGAATTTTGGAGATGGCCCGAAACCAATTGGGTCAATCCGGATATAGATTGGAAAAAAGGTAAGGTGATCACGGCTGGAGTCGATGTGGGATCAGTGAGCACTCAAGCCGTCATTATGGTGGATGGTGAACTTTACGCCTATGGCAACACGCGGACCGGTTCAGATAGTCCAAACAGCGCCAGACATGGCATGGCTTATGCTCTCGAAAAGACCGATCTGAAAATCGAAAATATTGATTACTGTATCGGGACTGGTTACGGACGGGTGAATGTGCCTATGGCTCAACAGTCCATCACCGAGATCTCCTGCCACGCTCGGGGTGCCAACTTCATGTATGGACCTGAGGTCAGGACGGTCATGGACATGGGTGGTCAGGACTGCAAGGCTATTAACACCGATGAAAGGGGAAAGGTTCTCAATTTTATGATGAATGACAAGTGTGCTGCCGGAACCGGCCGTGGGATGGAAGTCTTTGCTGACCTGATTAGGGTCCCCGTCTGGGATATTGGACCACGGTCCTTCCAGATCCAGAAAGAACCTCCCATGATCAGCAGTACCTGTGTCGTATTTGCCAAGAGTGAAGTCGTCGGCTTATTGGAGTCGGGAATGCCTGAAAACGATATCATGGCGGCTTACTGCTCTGCTATGTCCCATCGAATCATGGAACTACTGAACCGCCTGGGTGTGAAGGAGAAGTTTGTCATCACCGGTGGGATTGCCAAAAACGAAGGTGTTGTGAAAAGACTCGAGAAGGAATTGGGTATTAAAACTGCTGAACGTGTCTGGTACAAGAAAGAGTATATCGATCGCGGTTATCCCTTTGACACTCAGATCGCCGGTGGCATCGGAGCAGCCCTCTTCGGAAATGCTTTACTGAAGATGGGAAAGGCAAAGAGTGCACGGAAGGCCTAATATCCAATTTCGGATTGCGGAATTCGGAATGCGGATTTAACATGAATAGGAAAGGCTGAGAAGGAAATACTAATGATAGCCAATTATGGTTTTAAGGATGGTTCGGGCGACTGGTTCATCGTCATCGACACGGATAAATGTAATGGGTGCGGGAAGTGCGTGGATGTTTGCCCGGCCCATGTATTTGAAATCGGTCCGGATGAGTTTGATATGTTTCGCGAGACACCGGTGGTCAGTGTAAAGCATGAGGAGCGCAAGAAGGTGAGGTATAGTTGCGCTCCCTGCCGACCTGGTTACGGTGTAGGGCCTGCACCCTGTGTCGCTTCTTGCGAACCTCGAGCCATTTCTCACTCAGAGGGATGGAAGATTCTATACGGACGGTAATGAATCCATCTCCAGCAGGACGCCAAACACTATTGTAAATTGCAATTTGCAAGCTCATCTCCAAGCGGTTTTGCAATTTACAATTTAAATCTTACAATTAATGGAAGATCTCTTCTAAGAGTCAAATGCCGTCAATTATCAATGATCAATTAGCAATTATCAATCAACACCCTTTACCTTTGACCTTTTACCGCATGTAAGATGACCAGAGAAGAAGAACTTAAAAAAGAAGGTTGGGAGAAACGATTTACTACTGATGAACCTCGTCTCTCGGAAATGGTGGAGCAATATAAAGAACTCGGATTTGAAGTACTTCTTGAACCGGTAGACACCTCATCCGAGGAATGTGTTAGTTGTATTACAGCCTTCAGCGATCGCTACAAAACCATCTACACCCGCCCAACAAACTAATTTTTTTAGATATCAACCTTAATTCTTTAAATTTCAACCATTATAGTGTGAGCAATCATAGCAAAATTACTAATTCGTTTCTGTAACTGAAAGAAAACCGTATCTGCAATTTGATTATCATCTTTATAATCAGCAAATTTGAATTCCCACGATCTTGCCTTAGATTCTAACGATAATGCCTTTCTACAAACGCTTTCAGTTACTATTTCCGCAAGAAGAACACGGAAATGAAGCGTCTTATCACCGATCCATTCTTTCGCTTCTGGATCATGTTTCAAATATCTTCCTACAGAGTTATGTTTTGTTGAGATTAATAACTGGTTTGGCTTCCCTTCACGCTCATTCCATAGAGCGCGAAACGTACCTAAATCTTCTTCTCTCAATTGAATATCAATATTTACACCTTTCTCCTCCTTCTGTTTTACTTTAACCTTAGTAAGCGCCTTATCACCATTTATTGAAGCTGTTATAGTCACAGTCTCTTTTATTAGACGCCTTCCTCGAACAGTAATCTCACCTAAAGCGTAATTTGTACCCGGAACAGGAATTAGTCGACAGCGCCCCATTATAGGAACACTTGAATTATCTGAGGAAGTTACATTGATTTCTGTCTCTTGATTTACTAATTCAGGGCATTTTGCGAAAAGTTTAAGAGTTTTTGTACTCCCTTCTTTTACATTATAAAGTTTGTGCTCAAACTCCAATGGAGAAGTAAAAATATGATCCTCAACCCTACTTTCAACTACTTGAACCATTGCTTCTGCAATAGGTATTCCGGGACATATCGCCTGAATATAAACAGAATCGCTCACCATTTCCCCCCTGATCCTAAAAGCACCAATAAGCCTATCACCCTTTTGGGGATGGGCTTTTAAATTAAATGGTGAATCCAAGATAGTGATAGCATTACTATCACTATTTACTTTCACCTCTTGCCCTTCCTTATTAAATAGGGCACGGTTGACATAAAAAGTTAATTGACGAATTTCTCCAATTCCAACTCGAAGGTAAGTTGGAAAAATCAAAACCCCTTTTTTAGCGAAAGAACTTTCGTCAGCATTATCTCCGGAGGTTAACTCCTCTAAATCTTCAACTTGCTGAGTTAAAAATTTGCTTGCAGCTTTTGCCAGCGTGTTTAACCTATCTTTTGTCTCTTTGCTTACCACATCCACCCGGTCAGCTCTGTCTTGTTCCCTTTCCTTATCAATCAAAGATTTAAGACGTTCAGCAGGAATTCTAAATAATTCTTTTGTAAATGGATGTTCTCTTATCAACCCTAGCCGACGATTTGGGTCTATCAATAAGGATGGATTATCTGGGGAGTGTGGTATTTCTTTTTTCAGTCTCTCATCAAACTCATCAAGTAATTTGTCAATATAATCACACTCTAATCGACCAAAATATTTAAGAGCATATGGGTCTTTCTCAAAACTGGGATATAACAAACTGCATTCGTGAATTGCCCGCCTTCCTTTAATAATAAGACCTGATCTTCTAAAACTCTTATCTGTAGGATCAACAAATGATTCAGGTGCTTTCCATATTCTTAATTTTGCAACAGCATCTTGATACAAAGGTACATTAAAATTTTCATCGCATACCAGTTCACTTTCGGGTTGCCTGTAGACTATCTTTTCTGGCTTCATTTTTGGATTATTCAAATTTTTAACCAGAACTTTCATAGGCTTATCTTCTGATAGGATATCTCTTAATGCATAATGCCAAGGTAAGTCACGAACAACTGTTTCAATATGAGGGATCTTATGCTCAGGATTAATTTCTAATGTAACTACTGTACCGTTTCCTTTTGGAATTCCGAGTGTTAACCTGAATCCTGCGTAAGAAACTATGGGCTTGATTTGTGAGCGTCCTTCAAAAATCGGGTTTTCAAGGTAAAAGGACATTAAAATAGGCTTTACAATTTAACCATACCACAGGTACGGTTAAAT
>Ga0315294_10004306_pt1 | contig 15497 bp, 20 predicted proteins | sample YL17G13_40_MG_FD_203626 | JGI IMG/M metagenome (GOLD analysis project Ga0315294, IMG submission 203626) | Sediment microbial communities from Yellowstone Lake, YNP, Wyoming, USA - YL17G13_40 | ecosystem: Environmental > Aquatic > Freshwater > Lake > Sediment | place: USA: Wyoming | collected... | reverse complement strand
AGTCCACCCAGGAATTGCTCGATGATTTTCAAAACCAACGCAGCGAAAGGGCCACGAAGCTCAAGGACATTAAAACCTACGTTCAGGCAAAGATCAAGGAGTACGACAGAGACCTTAAAGCGGCTCACGACATTTGGGGAAAGATGACCGGGGTTATGGCTAAAGCCCGGCAAGAAGGCTGTGAGGCAGTGAACGACGCTGGCGAGACGGAGGGTACTTCAGAGGAAGGAAAGCCGAAGCGAACCGGACGACGCGCAAGCAAGAGGGCGAAACGAGGAAAGGGGGGTAAGGAATAAGAGAAAACGGCGAGATTAGACTGTGGACTGTAGACCGTTCAAAGACCCCAAAGAGATGCTGAACGAGTTCAAGGCCAGAAGCGGTGGGCACTTCAAAGACAACGGAAAACCGCTGTCGCAACTTTTTTGAATCAAGGAGGGTAACATGGGAATCGCGGAAGGAATGAAAGAGATCGCCGAGAACATCATCACTTCCTACGAGGGGCGAGCCAAGGCGCTGCAGGAACTTGGGCCTGAGATCCGGAAGACCTTAAGAGGGTTTGCCGCGGACCATAAGCGGATGGCCGAGGAGCAGTCTCAGCAGCTTCAAGGCTTTCACAAGGAACTTGCGCCTGAGACCCGGAAGACCTTAAGAGGGTTTGCCGCGGACCATAAGCGGATGGCCGAGGAGCTGTCTCAGCAGCTTCAAGGCTTTCACAAGAGCCATCAGCAGATGAGCACCGGCCAGAGAAAGGCGCTGGCCACTTTCCGGAACCATTTAGGCAAGTCCACCCAGGAATTGCTCGATGATTTTCAAAACCAACGCAGCGAAAGGACCACGAAGCTCAAGGACATTAAAACCTACGTTCAGGCAAAGATCAAGGAGTACGACAGAGACCTTAAAGCGGCTCACGACATTTGGGGAAAGATGACCGGGGTTATGGCTAAAGCCCGGCAAGAAGGCTGTGAGGCAGTGAACGACGCTGGCGAGACGGAGGGTACTTCAGAGGAAGGAAAGCCGAAGCGAACCGGACGACGCGCAAGCAAGAGGGCGAAACGAGGAAAAGGGGGTAAGGGATAAGAGAAAACGGCGAGAGTAGACTGTGGACTGTAGATCGTAGATTCACTAAGCGTTGTGCCCAAAAGATACCCCATAGAAAAGGCATCACCACCACCGGTGAGGTCAGGGTCCGCGCCATGACAGCCTAAGAGCGAATCTATTTTTAGGAACGATCCCGTCGACAATGAACCCAAGCAAAGCGGTCAGCCGGCATTTCAGTGAAAGTCCGGATAAAGAAGATATTCGAAGCTCGCCGACCATGAAATTCGAGTTGGTGCTCCGAGTCCTCCGAGGAGAATCTGCTGTGGAGGTCTGCCGGGAGAACACCGTTTCCCTGACGGAGTTCTCGAAATGGCGCGATGCTTTCCTTCGGGGAGCGCATGAAGGGCTGACCATTCAACTGAGGCCTTACCCTTCGCTTCCACCGGACCGTAAGGAAACCCTCTGCGGCGAGCCCGACGAACGACGGTAAAGACCCGTTAGGAAAAAAAACAAGGCGAATCAAACAAACAAAAAGTGAGAGAAGGAGACCTTCGATGATTGATGAGACGACGACCACCCTGGAACCCTCTCCCCTGCCGGACTTCGTGGAGACGCCCTATATCAAGGAGATCACCCAACGGGCGCTCTCCTATATCCACGCAGGATTTCCGGTTCACTTCCGAGGGCCCTCGGGGACGGGGAAAACTACCTTAGCCATGCACCTGGCGAGCAAAATTCGGCGGCCGGTGGTCATCATTCACGGGGATGATGAATTCACCACCTCCGATCTGGTCGGGGGCGAATACGGCTATCGGATCAGAAAAGTCGTGGACCGCTTTATCTCTCGGGTGTTGAAGACCGAAGAGGACATGGTCAAGCGGTGGGTGGATAACCGCCTCACCGTGGCCTGCAAAAACGGGTTCACCCTGATCTACGACGAATTCACCCGCTCCCGGCCCGAGGCCAACAACATTCTCCTCTCGATCCTTCAGGAACGATTCATGGACCTCCCGGCAGGGCGGGGCGGGGAAGAGCCTTATTTGATGGTGGACCCGCATTTTAACGCGCTGTTTACGTCCAACCCGGAGGAATACGCCGGAGTGCATCGCAGCCAGGATGCCCTCCGGGACCGGATGGTCACGATGGATTTAGATCACTTTGACTTTGAGACCGAGGTGGCGATCACTCAGGCCAAATCCAAGCTCTCCCGGTCCGATGTGGAAATGATCGTCCGCATCGTCCGCGGGCTCCGGGAGTCGGGAAAGTGCGAATTTGCCCCTACGGTGCGGGGATGCATCATGATCGCCAAGACGCTCAAAGTTCTGAACAAGACCCCGGCAAAATCCAACGGCGCCTTCCAGAAGATGTGTCAGGATATCCTGGCCTCGGAGACCAGCCGGGTGGGTTCCAAGACGAATCAAAACAAAGTCAAGGAGGTTGTGAGGGAGCTGGTGGACGCCCAAATTCCGAAATCGAGTGGTCCTACGGTCAGACGGCTGAAAGAATGGGCGGTCAAAAATAGCGAAAGGCGGAAGAGCGCGGCTTTGGCAGTCTAAGAAAATATCGTAAGGCGTGAGGCGTAAGGGAAAAAGCTAAACGGTGAAGCGACTTAGGAGGAGGGAGATGATCAGTAAGACTACGAAGTTTAACGGATTAAGAGACATAAAAACGATGCACAACGGCAGCAAGCGGTCCATTCCGCGAGTGCAAAGCTCTGGCTATTTGAGTTTATATATGATGCGTATGGAAATGGATCGGCTGGAAAAAGAACGCTACCTGTTGGATAAACGCAAAATCACGATTCAAAAAAGGATCCGGGACATGCAGGACGAGATGGAAACGCTCCAGAAAGCGGAGGCCGACAACCGGAAAGGCCTCCGCAGGCGGCCGCCGAAGCCTGCTTCCAAGATCTGGAAGGCGATGGCGGTAAACTATTAGGCTGTGGACCATGGACTGAATAAGAGCCTGTAACAAAAGGAGATGAGACCATGACCCAACAAAAGAGGAAGAAGAAGGCGGAGGACCTGGATATTGATTTCGGCATGGGCCGTTTGAGCATGGGAGGCCTGTTTCAAGGTATTGAGAAATTGGTGGACCTGGCCGCCGAGATAAACGAGGCCGGAGGGGAAATCCGCAAGGAGGGGGAGTTTGACCTCAGCCATCTGAAGCAGGGCATGAAGGGAGTTTTCGGGTTTTCCATTAAAACCGCCCAGGGAGGGAAGCCGATCGTCGAGTCCTTTGGAAACATCAAGAAAACCCCCCAGGGCCCCAAGGTGGAAGACGTCCGAGAGCCCCTGACCGACATGTTCGATGAAAAGGAGCGAATTGTAATCTACGCCGAAATGCCGGGGGTGAACGTTGAAGATATCACTCTGGATTTGAAGGGAGACATCCTGGATATATCGGCGCAAAGCGGAGACCGGAGCTATCACAAAGAGCTCTTGCTTTCGGCAGCCGTACAGCCCAAGACCCTGAGCTCCAGTTTTAAAAACGGCGTTCTGGAAGTGAACCTTAAGAAAGTGGGTTAAATGGCGTTGACGAGATTACGACATCCGCAGTTGAAATTAATCCTGTTTGGAGGAAAGGGGGGGGTGGGGAAGACGACCAGTGCTTGCTGTACCGCCCTGCACTGCGCCGAGGAGTTTAAAACCCTGCTGGTTTCCACCGATCCGGCCCACTCCCTTTCGGACAGCCTGGAACGGGAGATCGGGGACGAGATCAAGCCGGTGCGTGGGGTCCCGAATTTAAGCGCCCTGGAGGTCAACGCGGAGAAGACGCTGGCGAAATTTAAAATCGCGCACGAAGACCAGATCAAGGCAATTCTGGAGACGTCTACGTATTTGGACCAAGAGGACATCGAGGACTTCTTCGCCCTGCCGATACCCGGAATGGATGAGGTCCTGGGGCTGAAAACGATCGTGGATGTGATGGAGGAGAGGTCGTTTGAGAAAGTGATCGTGGATACCGCGCCGACGGGCCATGCCTTGCGGCTCTTGACCCTTCCCGGGTTCCTCGATGACTGGATCAAGGTCCTGGCCAAGATGCGCTGGAAATACCGTTATTTGGTTCAGACCTTCAGCGGGCAGTATCATCCGGACAGTTCCGACGATTTTCTGGTGACGATGAAGAAGACGGTAAAGAGAATCGAAGGCCTGCTGCGGGACGGCTTGCGCAGCGAATTCATCCCCGTCGTCATTCCCGAATCCATGGCCATTTTAGAGACCCGGCGGCTGGTTCATACCCTGGATACTTACGGGATCAAGGTCCAACAGATGGTGGTCAATAACGTCGTAGAATCGCGAGACTGTTCTTTCTGTCAGGAACGCGCCAAAGCCGAGGAGGACTACATCACCCACATTCATAACACCTTCAACCACCTCACTTTGACCCTTGTTCCGCTCCAACCGCGGGAGGTTAAAGGGATCGAGGATCTGAACCGTTTAAAGAAACATTTATTTTTATGACTAAGAATCCTGAGAAGACCGTTCTCACACTTAAGGTCAAAGAGGGGCTTGCCAAAGACGTCGGCAGGGCCATCATCCGGATGGACCCGGAGGACATGAAAGAGCTGGGGCTGGAGGTAGGCCAGATCATCGAGATAGAAGGCAAACGCAAAACGCCTGCCAAAGCCATGCCCTGTTACACCGAAGAGCGGGGGAAGAAGATCATCCAGATGGATGGCGTCACCCGGGAAAACGCCAAGGTGGGACTCGATGAAAAGGTCTCCTTGCGCCCTGCGGAGGTCAAGCCAGCAGCGCGAATCACCCTGTCCCCATTAGCGGGGTCCTCTCTGTTGCACCGGGACAAGGACACGCGTTATCTAGGCTCCCTGATCGATGGGCTTCCCGTGTGTAGGGGCGACCGCGTCCGGGCGACGCTCTTCGGCTCGCGGTCCTGCGACTTCCTGGTTGTGGAGACCGTTCCGGAAGGGATCGTTCAGATCAATTCCAACACCCTCTTGCGTCTGGAGACAAAAAAAGAAGGGGAGGCCGGACCCACCAAAATCTCTTACGAAGACATCGGTGGGCTGGGGCCTCAGACTCAGCGCATCCGCGAGATGATCGAGCTTCCCCTGCGTCATCCGCAGATCTTCGAACGCTTAGGCATCGATCCCCCCAAGGGGGTACTGCTGCACGGTCCGCCGGGAACAGGAAAGACTCTCATCGCCCGGGCGGTTGCGCATGAAACCGAGGCCTACTTTACCAGCCTCAGCGGGGCGGAGGTCATGGGCAAGTTTTACGGCGAATCCGAGGCCCGGCTGCGCAGCGTCTTTGAGGATGCCCAAAGCCATGCCCCGGCCATCATCTTCATCGACGAGATCGATGCCATCGCCCCCAAGCGGGAGGAGATGGGGGGAGAAAAACAAGTGGAGCGGCGGGTGGTGGCACAACTGTTGTCTCTCCTCGACGGACTGGAATCGCGGGGACAGGTCATCGTCATCGGAGCCACGAACATCCCCAATACGCTGGATCCGGCCCTGCGAAGGCCGGGAAGGTTTGACCGCGAGATATCCATTTCCATTCCGGATAAAAACGGACGTCTGGAGATCCTCCAGATCCATACCCGCGGGATGCCCCTGGTGAAGAACGTGAGCCTGGAGAAGTTGGCCGAGATCACCCACGGCTTCGTGGGGGCGGACCTGGAGGCCCTGGCCAGAGAAGCGGCGATGTCTGCGCTGCGCAACCTCCTTCCCCACATCGATTTGGAAACCGTTGACATCCCCTATGAAACGCTAATGACCTTAGAGGTCTCGATGGATAATTTTCTGGAGGCCATGAAAGAAGTGGAACCCTCGGCCATTCGCGAGGTGTTCGTAGAGGTCCCGGACATCAAATGGGAAGACGTGGGCGGGCTGGAGGCCTTCAAGGAAGAGCTGAAAGAAGCCGTGGAATGGCCGTTGAAGTATTCGGATCTGTTCCAAAAGGCCCACACCAAACCACCAAAGGGTATTTTACTCTTCGGCGTGCCGGGAACCGGCAAAACCCTTCTGGCCAAGGCCGTGGCCAACGAGAGCGGCGTGAATTTCATCTCCGTGAAAGGGCCGGCGTTGATCTCCAAGTACATCGGGGAGAGCGAACGGGGGATTCGGGAGGTGTTTAAAAAGGCGAAGCAGGCTGCGCCGACGATCTTATTTTTTGATGAGATAGACGCCCTCGTTCCCAAAAGGGGCTCAGCGAACGCGGACGCCGGTGTCACCGAAAGGGTGATCAGCCAATTTTTAACCGAGATGGACGGCATCGAGGAGCTGAAAGGCGTGGTCGTGCTGGCGGCGACGAACCGATTGGATCTGATTGACCCCGCCTTGCTGCGCAGCGGACGGTTCGATCTCCTCCTGGAACTGCCCTTGCCCGATGAGAAGACCCGGGAGGAGATTCTGAAAATCCATACCCGCCATAAGCCCCTGGGCGATGAGGTGGATCTTAAGGTTCTGGCCAGAGACACGGCTGGGAAAACGGGCTCGGATATCGAGTTCATCTCGCGCAAAGCTTCGCTGGTTGCGATCCGAGAATTCGTGGGAAAACCGATAGGGGAAGGTCCGGTGATCAAACGTCGCCATTTCGAAGAAGCGCTGGCCCTGCTGAATAATAAGCCTTGATCGCCTTTGAGGGATTAGGTTTTGGTGAAAAGGATCGTACCGAATGCCTTAATTCGGTTTCCTTCGTTTGGGAGATGAGCCCAAAAGAAAGGCTTTCGCGATGAACGACTTAGGTAAGTATATGTATGGAATCATCCCTGATGCGTCCGTTCTCAAAGGATGTCTGCCCTCCGAGTTTCGAGAAGGAAAATCACCGGCGGGTAGAAACATCGCCACCGTTTCCTACCGGGACATTGCGGCCGTGGTCAGCGACGCCCCCTGCGTTGAATTGAGCCGCCTCGGTAAGGAGGCGTTAGCCAAACTGTTGGTCGCACATCAACAAGTCTTGGAATACGTCATGGAGCTCGGAATTCCGGTTGTGCCACTGCGCTTGGGAACCTGGGCGCCCCATGAGGCGGACGTAAAGATGATGTTGAGCAAAGGATATAACCTCATAAAAGGCATCCAGAGCAAAATCCTGTCGGTCGTCGAAATAGACGTGGCCGTGACGTGGAGCGATTTTATCGGCGTTCTCAAGAAGATAGGAGAAGAGCAGGCCATCCAGAAGCATAAATCCAAACTGTTAGCCAATTCCCAAGTAATCACCGTTGATGACCAGATGAGAATCGGGCTGATGGTGAAGAAAAGCCTGGATGAGAAACGGACCCGCCTGGCTCAAATTATCGAGGAGACCCTCGCGCCTGCCGCTCAGGATTTCAAAGTTCATGAACGGATGGATGATACGATGGTCAGCAACGTCGCCTTTCTCGTCGCCCGGGAGAGGGAAGGGTTGTTTTATAGCCGGGTTGAGGTGTTGAATGCCCAGTTTGCGGAAACGTTAAATTTCCGTTGCGTGGGACCGCTTCCGCCCTACAGCTTTTATACCCTGGAAATCAAAAAGATCCGGTTGGAGGAAGTCGCCTGGGCCCGAAACACGTTGGACCTTCAGCAAGAGGAGTTTACCCGAGAAGACGTCAAGAAGGCCTATCGAACTAAATCTTGGGAGTCTCATCCGGATCACCACCCCGACCATCCGGACAGCGCTCGGGAATTCGACGAGGTCAAAAAAGCCTATACGGCTTTGGTGGAGTATTGCCAGGGAGAAAATGGTGTGTTTATCAAAGATGAGGTGCTTCGGAATCCCTACCTCGTAACCACCAGGTGATCATGGAACAAGAGGGTATTTATCTTTACGGGATTATTGAGACGCACCGACATAGAACCTTTGGGCCGATCGGCATCGGGGGCCGGGAAGATGAAGTCTTCACAATTGATGGGGATGATCTCGGTGTGGTGGCAAGCCGTCATCCGATCACCTCCCCCCTCCGAAACGTTCAAAAAATGCTGACACACGAAAGGGTTTTAGAGGGGATCATGAAAGAATACGACAGTGTACTTCCAATTTGTTTTGGGACGATTGCACCCACGGTGGAGAAGGTTCGGACTCTTTTAGAGACACGACAACACGAGTTTCGTCATCTCCTAAAGATCATGAACCATAAAGTGGAGTTAGGGGTGAAAGGAATATGGAAGAACCGAGAGAGGATTTTCAAAGACCTGGTCCGGGAACATAAAGAACTCAATTCCTTAAAACGAAACCTGCTAAAGGCCTCCGGACAGAAGGACCGGGGATCAGCAATCGAAGCGGGGAAGAGGGTGGAGCAGGCGTTGATTGAGAAAAAAGAGAAAGAGGCAGAGGCGGTCGTCCAACAGTTACGAGGGAGTGCGGTGGAATATAAACTGAATCCGCCGATCCTGGAGGAGATGTTTCTGAACGCGTCTTTTTTGGTTGATCAGGGAAGGATCAAGGAATTCGATAATCTCATGGCCGATTTAAGTGACCAATATATAGAGCGTTACGACTTTTGGTATGCTGGACCGTTACCAGCGTTTAACTTCGTCCGTACCGTCATATATTCGGAAGAATGGGAAAAATAAGTCACGAGTTCAACAATGAAGTCACGGGTTCAACAATGAAGTGCACCACTTGGGAAAGCGTGAAAGGATGTGGTATCCTAAGTGGTTATGCACAGAGACTACCAGCAGTTAAGCTTAGAGGAGCGTGACGAGATTACCGTGATGTCCTGGGAGGGGAAATCACTTCGCCAGATCGCTCAGGCGCTGGGACGAGCGCCGAAGGGGGGCTTGCCCCCCCCTAGCGGAAGTGCCGCACCGAAAAGGGTACTGCCATTTTAGGGTAAAAATTGGTGGTGCGCCACTAAAAACCTGACTATAAAAGGTGTGTTTCTTGAACAGGGAATTTGAGAGTGTAAGTATCCAGAATTAAGCCCATTTTATCAAGGCGTTCTAAAGGGTCCTCGTTATTCTAACCATGCTGTTCACGCAGGATTCAGGTTAAACTTTACTCATCCGCGGTTCTTGGATGAAGCGATACCCTGGTCGATCTCGAAGAATAATATAACTGCGAAGGTCAAGGGAAGGAGGAGGTATAAATAGAGGGATGGAAACCACGACGAAGGAAGGCATATACATTTATTGTATCTTGGAAGATAGTGCCCCGCGGACCTTCGGCTCGCAGGGTATCGGTGGGAGAGGCGATGACTTGTATATTATTTCGTGCGGGGGAATTGCCGCTTTGGTTAGCAACTCTCCTTGCAGAACATATCCGGCTTCACGCGAAAACTTCCTAGCTCACGAGGAAGCCATTGAGGAAGCTATGAAGGGCCAACCGGTATTACCCGTTCGTTTTGGTACCATTGCTGACGATGAGGAAGAGGTTGTGAATATCTTAAAAGCCGAGCAGAATAAATTCAAGGAGTTGCTCAACGAGGTCAGCGGGAAAACGGAGTTAGGGTTGAAAGCCCTGGTTAAAGAGGAGGTGGTATACAAAGACATTATGGAAAAATACGAGGAAATCAAGGCATTGAAGGATCAGGCAGTCCATCACCCACTTCAGGCGACTTACTATCAGCGCATCGAGATCGGACGGCGGGTGGAAACGGCATTACAAAAAGAGAAGGAGCTCTATCGAAAACAAATTCTGGGAGCTTTATCGCCGCTGGCAGTGGACGTAAAGTCCAACCCGACTTATGGTGAACTAATGATTCTGAATGCGGCCTTTTTCATCACGGCTCCCATAGAGGCTGAGTTCGATCAAGAGGTTCAATCTCTGGACGCGCGATACGGCGATAAACTGCGTTTGAAGTATGTAGGTCCCCTTCCTCCTTTCAATTTCGTCAACCTGGTCATTCAAACCAAAAGGGCTAAACATGTTCATCCTTGACGATATCCTGTTGGCTCCTTTAAAAGGAGTTGTCTGGTTTGGCAAAAAGGTAGCCGAGGTTGTCGAACATGAAGAATATTTGGATGAGAATAACATCAAAGAACAATTGATGGAGTTGCAAATGAAATTTGAATTGGATGAGGTCAGCGAAGAAGAATACATCACCCAAGAACAGAAACTGCTCCATCTTTTGGACGCTGCATAGCAAAATAAACGAGCAGTCAAGTCCAGAGGGATAAGGTGGGAAGGAGAGAAGGCATGTTAACCTGACACTCCCCCCAAATGAGATTGCCATTAACTACATCGCTTCATCCCTTTTTCATATTACAAGTTAACCTTTAAATGTGCCGTAGGAGGATAACATGGCGACTGTCGCTGAGGCCCGAAACGCGGTGGGGGACTTCTTTAAGAGCGACCGCGAGTTGAAAGACCTTAAGGTGATCAAGATCCAACCGATCGCGGACGGTTGGGAAATGGAGGTGGAAGTCTACGAGGAAAGCGCCTTTATCAAATCTCTCGGTTTACCGACGCAGGTGCAGGACCGGAATATCTACGCGGTGAGGCTTGACGAACAGTTGAATATTCAATCTTACGAACTAAAACACGACCACAAACCGTTCGAATAATCGCTCGGCTAAGAGGAGAGGCTGTGCCTGAAGTAATCCTATTTGAGTGGTTGTACCACCACCCTTGGGCCTTCCAGGTGCTGATACTCGTGCGCATGGCCAGCGGCATCCTCGCCGTCGTCGCCGGGATCCTGGCCGTTCCAGTGTGCGTGCTGAATCTGTTACTCTGGTGGGGAGACAACGTACAGTACAGCCGAGAACCTCCCTGGTATCTCAAAGACATGATTACCGACATTCAGGGACGATGAAATACCAAGAAACAACGCTGGAGAATATTACGGTGGAGGGGTTATATCTTTATGGCATTCGAGAGAGGACGCCCAATGCCCCGGCATTTTCGGCCAAGGGGATCGATGGCAAAGGAGGGGTCTTCACGGTTGCTTGTCGAAACTTAGAAACTATAGTTTGCAAGGTCTCCTTGGAAGAATATGGTTCCGACGAGATCCGCAGACGAGCCCAAGAAGATCTGAAATGGATCAAGGAAAAAGCCCTTGCCCATCATAGCGTTTTAGCGGAGGCCATGACACAGGGCGAGAGGACGATCAGTTTGATCCCGATGAGATTCGGCGTTATCTTCAAAGAGCAGGCTGGTTTGGAAGCGACTTTGGCGAAGAGATACGTTAAGTATCAAAGCGTGTTAAGCTATTTACGGGGAAAACAGGAGTGGAGCCTGAAGGCATATCTTGTGGACAGGAATAAACTTGAGCAGGAAGTCAAGGAGAATAACGAGGTCATCCGTAAAAAGGCGAAAGAGATCGCTGCGGCACCTGAAGGTCTGGCGTTTTTTTTAGAAGAGGAATTAAACGCACTGATTATTGAGGGGCTGGACAAGGAATTAACCATTATCGTGGACGCGCTGTTTAACCGTTTCAAAAAATATGCTTCCGCGGCGGCGGAAAACAAGCTTTTGCGAAAAGAGGTGACCGGCAGGACTGAACCGATGGTTTTAAATGCTGCTTATTTAATCCCCGAGGAGAATGTCCCAGGGTTTAGGATCGAGCTTCGAGAGGTCGATCCGTTGCTCTCGGCCAAAGGGCTTTTCCTGGAAGAAAGCGGCCCTTGGGCGGCTTTCAATTTTGCCTCCGATGAACCGACGAACTGAAAAAGATTCGGTCACCCTGGTAGATGTTTTGGATGGGGTCTTGGAGAGAGGGGTCGTCATCAACGGGGAGGTTCTGCTGAGTATGGCGGATGTGGACTTAGTTTTTCTGGGAATACGACTTATATTGACGTCCGTTTCCAAGGCGGAAGAGGTATGGGGCTCACAGTTCGGCTGTCTAGACAAACCGTTTACGCCCGAAGATAGAGAGTATCTGGAGCGATTGCAAAGAGATATCCGGAAAGCGGAAGCAAACATCCCCCAGCGTCTAGACCTCGGCACTCCCCAAAAGGCCGAGCAGGGCCTGGCTAAATTGGTTTTAACCTTGGTGGAGCTGATCCGGAAATTGATGGAGAAAGAGGCTTTCCGCAGGGTGAAGCGAGGAAGGTTGTCCCCTGTCGAAATTCAAAAATTGGGGTTGAGCCTTAAGGCGGTCAAGAGGAAGATTCAAGAGCTTCAGGCTCTCTTTGGGATCGAGGATGAGGAGTTAAATTTAGACTTAGGGCCGTTAGGAAATCTGCTGTGACGGCCGGGAGATAAAAAAGATGCCTGATCACAAGTTCTCCATATCTTGCCCTATCTTCCAGAAACAGGAGCCGCACATCAGGGAGGTTACGGAACGCCTTGATCGGGCCCCCGAAGGAGGGGGCCGAACCAAAGCCACCCTAGCAGAGGAACTGCAGAAACAAGTGGTGGTGTTTCTCTCCTGTCCGAATTATCTAAGGGGACGGGTGGAGTGCCAGCAGTGCCGTTTCCTGGCCAATTTCCGCAACATGGCCGCCGATCTGGTGATCAAGGCGAACGCTTTAGCCTGAAGCCTCCCACTGCGAAAGAGGCTGGAGTCACGATCCAATAAAAGGAGAATTAGCCGATGGCCGAACCCAAAATGATGCATGCAATCCAGGCGACCAATTTAGCCGATATCCTGGAACGGGTCTTGGATAAGGGAATTGTGATCGCCGGAGATATCAAGATCTCGATCGCCGACGTCGACCTATTAACGATCAAGATCAGGCTTTTGATAGCCTCGGTTGATAAAGCAATGGAGATGGGTATCAATTGGTGGCAGCAGGATTCGTACCTCTCCACCACAGTTAAAGCTGCGGAAATAGACCAAGGGAAAGTGGAGTGGGAAAGGAGGCTTGCATGTCTGGAAGCGGCAATTCAGACGAAATAACGGCCACGAAGATCCTGATTTATATCCCCGTGATCCATACCAGTGCCGACCTTGGATCGTTGGCCGATGAGGTGGCCAAGCGGGGCATCACGAATATCGGAAAAGACCGCTGGGAAGAGCATCAAAATACGGTGGATGGATTTTGGAAAGCGATCTCGACCCATCTGGATTCCCTCAATGTATCCGGCATGAAGCTCTACCAGGATGGGATGATCGCCGACGGGGATGTCGGCCAAGCCATCGTGGGAGAGGGAGTCAAACTGGGAAGCAAAAACTACGAGATCGTCTATCGTCTCCTGCAGCGCGGAGCTATTTTAGTCAAAACCGAAGACTATCCGTTAGTCAAGGAGGAGCGAGATAGGCTGCTTGCCATCACTCAGGCCCATTCTCGGTTTCAACGTATTCGCACTTACCTGAGATATAAGCTTACCCAAAATAGGTTGTTGAACCGACGCGATATTTTTATCGCTCAAAGGATTCGAGAAACGCTTCAGGAAAACGAAACGGGTATTTTGTTGATCGGGGCTTATCATCAGATTATAAAGAGGCTGCCTGCGTACATAAAGATCCGCACACTGAAAGATCCCCCAAAAATAAAGGAGTATCAGAAATTGCTTCCTTTTTCTCGTAAACCGAACGAGCATTTTGAGGAATTAAGCCGTTACCTTGTTTCTAAAGTAGGTGGGGAGGTAAAATGATATCTTCGCAGACCATTTCTAATTTGTTTTCCTTTTTTTACACGGTACCAGGACATGAAGAAGATCGTTTTGCGCTTTTCGACCTCTCCGGTAGACTGGTAGGCACGTATTACGGGGACTGCATTGGAGAGGATTTACCTCCCGGGGCTTACATATTGAAAGAGTTAGGAAAAGATCCTATAACCGTCCATATTGTAAAGTTAAGCAAAGATATTTTTGAAAGCTTAACAAATATTAAAGCGAAAATAACCTTATAAAATGAGCAAATTAGATCTCAATGACGAATAGAACAATACTGGTCCTTTTCTCGCATCCTTTCTTTTTGTGAAATCTTTAGGGTGGGAAATATTCCCGTTCTCGAGAAGCCCGGGATGGGGTGTGCCGGACTGGCCCCCGTTAAACTGGACTAAAAAGGGGTTGTGACAGTTTAGGATTGGGTCTTGACAGGGTTTTCAAGTATTCGATGAATTTGGGCTCTTCGACGACAACCGGTTTCGGGGCCACCTGAGCCGGGATTCTGTAGCCCAGGGACTGATGCAGCCTCTGGGTATTGTACCACCCGATGTAGTCCTCCCAGCCCTGCCTAGCCTCCTCAAAGGTCTGATACCAGTTCCGGTAGACCTCCTCGGTCTTATAGCTGGCGTAAAAGGATTCGATGTACGGCTTGTCGTTGGGCGTTTGCAGCCCACAGACCTCCAGCTGGATTCCCAAGGTCCTGGCCAGGATAACGACTCTCCGGGCGATGAATTGGCCCCCACGGTCGATTCGTAAGACCACCTTCAGGGTCTCCGGGACGTAGCCCCCAGGGAAGCGTTTACAGACGGCGTCCAGGAGGACCCCTTCGACCTCCTGAGCCCGGCAGCGCTGGCTGAACTCTTGGGCGATCACCTCCTTGTCAAAGGCATCGATCAGGGCGATGCCGAACGCTTATTATACAGGGGAGCCACTCCCTATTTCAACTAATTATAACACACCTTCCCCATAAGGGGAAATAATTTCCCCTTATGCCTCATTAAACCGGAACCTTCTGCCTTGAGGGCTTGAGATAGGCGTGAATAGCTCGTGAGGTGGCCTGTCCTGCTTGCCCTCGGGCTTTCGGGGAACTTAATTTAGGATCGGAAATCCGTCTTGGACATTGGCCCTCTTAAGGCCAAGGTTTGAAAAAGGTCCCTTGATTTCGGCTTCTCCTGTTGCCCACACCGTGGGGAGGAGAACCCAAAACCTTTTTACTCACTGGACGGGAAATAACTCTAATCACAACCCTTTTTGGAATGGCTCTTGCTTATTTAATAGTATCTTCTCCCAAGTGAGTGGGTAAATAAGAGGCTATTTTAAGGGTGTCGTTTGGTTAACGATGAGGTTTTTAGAGTAAAAGACCGTAGCTAGGAGGGCCTCAGATGTTGTGCTCTCTGAGCAGTCCTTCCCTCTTTAAGATACAATTCCGAGCGGGATATAAAGCCCAAGGTTTCCCTTTAATCGAGTTTCAGAGTTGGCCAATTCGTATCATCCAAAGAATTCGATTAACTCATTTAAGAATATAGTGTTAGCATATAACCATCGAGGCCTTTTACCCACTCGATAGGGAAAAGAGCTTATTCAATAATAAAGCGTCATCAATACCCAAGATACGCCTAAGACCTTTTTTTATATTAAGTTACAGGAGGCTAATCTCGTTAACTGGTTTGGGAAATATTTTCCCAAACGAGGCTCTTTCCCTTGCTTTATTTTTAAGCCCTTTCGCCTGAGGAGGAAAACATGGGTGCTGTGGCTCAAAGGATTTTGGTTGTGGATGACGATGTCATGGTGTGCCGTTTGGTCGGGGATATTCTGACCCGCCATGGATACGAAACCCAAACCGCTTCCGGGGGAAAAGAGGCTCTGGACAAGATCAATTCCCCGGGACACTATCTTCCGGACCTGATGGTCCTGGACATCATGATGCCGGAGATGGACGGGCTCGAGCTCTATGAAAGAGTCCGGCGGGATCCAAAGACCAAGCACATCCCGGCCATTTTCCTCACCGCCAAAGCCGATGCCGGT
>Ga0315294_10004305_pt1 | contig 15501 bp, 25 predicted proteins | sample YL17G13_40_MG_FD_203626 | JGI IMG/M metagenome (GOLD analysis project Ga0315294, IMG submission 203626) | Sediment microbial communities from Yellowstone Lake, YNP, Wyoming, USA - YL17G13_40 | ecosystem: Environmental > Aquatic > Freshwater > Lake > Sediment | place: USA: Wyoming | collected... | reverse complement strand
GTGTTTCCAGAAGATGCATTGCCCTTCGAACATTCCAACCCCAAAGTCGGTTTGTGTTCTCTGTGTGGATGTCTCGACCTTCGGCGAAGGCCTTCAGCATTTCTGGGTCTTGAGATTTGTCTGCAAAGATTCGCGGTTCCACTTGCTCTTGGTCGAAGTGCAGAAACACGTACCCCTTTCGCGGGACAATGCATTCTCTGGCACGTACCAACACCGTTGAGTGCAAGGAACTCCTGGTGGCTGTGGTGTCGGCGGTGTTCTGGAGGTTCGGTTCTCGGCAGGAGTAACGCCCAGTGTGGGGACCGAACTGAACCCAGTCCGGATGGAGCACTCCCATGTTCTTGTTCCACGTCGCCTTTTCCTTGTATCCCAGCAGGTAGGTTCCTAGGCACTTGTCCGCCACGCGATATTCGTTTACCAGTGGGATCAGGGGATGGCTCATTCCCCGCAAGGTCTGCCAGTCGGTCTTGCCCTTGCCGGTTCTGGTTCGCGACACCATGGGGAAGCCACACGTCGTGTACAGGAACTTGGCGATGGCCGTGTTCGTTGGTTCGAAGTCCTGACCGACGATCTTCTTCATCTTCTTCAAACGTTCAGCGCACAGTCCCTGGTATTCACGAATCAGCCCGTTCAGCAGACGACGGTCAATCGTTACACCTCGGTCTACCATGGCAGTGGTAATGGGAAGCACTGCAAGTTCTGTCTCATACGAATCCCATTGGTTGTTCTTACGAAGCCACTCCGATGACAACAACCATAACATCATGGTCCGCAAAGCATCCTGTCGAGCATAGCGTTCCAGGAGTTCTGGCGGCGCCATGAAATAGTCCGCAGGATACTTCGGCCCAAGCTTCCAGCCCTTCTTCTCCCCCAACCTTCGCGCCTTTTGGGTAGCCTTTTTGAGATCGTCCTCGTCGTCGTTGTCGATTCCCAGATACCGTTCCGCCAATGGCTTCAGGGCAACATTCACCTCGATGTCGGGCTTCGCCAGAAACATCGAAGCCATCACCTCCTCGTTCCGGCCGCGCACTTCGATTCCGATAGCGGCAAGCATACGACGATCGAATGGCCCGTTGAACCAGCATCTGGTTATGGAATCGTCCGCGAACCAATTCCGCAGCGCCAGCCATTCCTTTCGGTTGATCTTCACCAGCCTGCGGAACGGGTCCACCTGCCAACGGACGTAGCCGGTCTCGCCTTCCTGACTGCAAAAGGATATCGCAAATGGCCGGTCGCCCTTCCAGGCAGAAAGGCCAAGAGTTTCGGTGTCCACCGAAATCATGGAACCGGGAGGAATCTCAAGCACTTTTCAGGTCCTTGCGGTACAGGTCTTCTGCGAGTTGGGCAATGGCAAGGCACAAGGTCAGCAGGCTGGAAACAGAACGACTCTTGTAGTCGGACTTGGACGAGTGAACCGCACGATCGTCCAAATACACATGCGCCACTGGTTTTCCTACGTCCTCGGGATTCGTTAGCCATGGAGAATATCCACCAAGCGGAAACTTCAGTCCCCAAACTGAATCCCACGGTACGTCATGCCACCGCAGAAAGTCAAGCATGTCCTGAATCTTGGCCATCCTGCCTGGTTTAGGCCAACAAACATTCACTCGGCTGGAATGAACTGTGATTCTCCAATCCATGTCTTTCAACGTGCGAAGCAGGTTGACGATGTCCTGCCGTGGCAGTCCACACCGTGGAAAGTCATACTCGCAAATCGTTCCATCGAAGTCAACAGCGATGGTGAAAGGAATTCCTGCTTGGTTCTCTTCCATACTTACTCCTTGGAGTTCTGGCATGGCGACTCCTTCGGGTTGAGGGTGGCGGCGGCGGCGAAGGCGGCGTGTGCCTTATAAGCATCGCTTTGGTGGTGTTCCGCCAGAGGGCGTACGACCTCCGCCAGCCTTTCCGCGACCTTGCGTGTGCGCTCAAGCTCTGTGGTCAGCCGCGCGACCTCGGCCTCGGCGGCCTTGGCGCGAGCGCGCTGGTAGATCAGACAGTCATCAGCGTCTACTGTTGTGCATGGAGTAGAACAGCGGTCGTCTGCGTGACGACTGTCTCCGAAAATGCGGGGCGCAGTGCAAAGGTAGTCGCCTTCCGAATCGGGTTCATTGCAGATGTGCGGGCATTCGCTCACGTCACACCTCCGATGAGTATGCATGGAATCTATTCGCGTACATCGGGCACACCCCCAACGATGGCTGTGACCTGAAGTTCGGACCACCTTTGGCAATTCGATTTTCCTGCTCGTGTCGGTATGGGCATTCGATGGAGAAGAGACAAGGTGTAGCGAACAGATCATCGAATCGAGGTTCCACGTTGACCATCAACTCGCGCATCCTTGCCAGTACCGGTGCCCACATGCCTTGCTGCGCCATCAGGCAAGCCCTGGAACGGATCAACCCTGCCCAGGCACGAAGATTGCCGGCAACGGCGATGTTCGTTGGCGCGCCCAGGGGAATGATGTCTCTGGCGATCTCCAGAGGAATCCCTGCTGCTAACAATCCTCCGTAGCATTCTTGTGCCGTTCGCATGGACAACTTATATTCCATGCTTTGGGTTCCGGTCAATCCTTCAGGAACTTCGAATTCAAAGTCGGACATGTCCGTCGTTCGCATGCTTTGCACCCAGAACCCCAGCATGCGATGCCTTGTGATCTGGGCCAGGAAGGCACGGCTGACGCCAAGCATTAGGAACGACAAGTGAACGAATTCCATGGCACTGGATGGTTCGACGATCCAACGGGACCAGAGGCAGTTGATTTTCTCCATGGGAACAGACGCGAACTCGTTTCCAAGGACGGGTTCGTGTGTCCAAGCGGCGTACATCACATCCATCGGGTTCGATGTGCAAGCAATCAGTTCCACTTTCATCTTGGCGTCTCCTTTTCCAGGCAACTCGAAGGATAGTGCGGCTCGAAGTCGTCGCATTTCGTCATGCGCAGCCAGGCCATGGCCGCCTTAAGATTTCTCTCCGCGCTGACAGTTCCAGTGTCCAGACATAGCAAAGGCAGTGTATCCCTATACCTTCCGATTTCCGCCAGGAACAATCCATGCTGTACTTCCAGGACACGGCGCGTGAGAACATAATGGTCGTTGAAACGCATTCGTTCCTGAAGGATCTCAGGATCCGCCCACAGGTAAATGACCGCAACCAGTCCTTCTCGAACCATGGTGAACATAGTGTCCCGTATCTGAGGAAGGAATCCAAGGTACACCGCAGCCCGTCGCACCACGGGAAAGTCTTCCTCGTCCACATGGTTAGCGAAGAACTGCGTCATCACGATACGGTTGATGGGACCACGATCGTACGTCAAGCAGTCGTGCCCACCTTGGTAGTTCAATCCCCGCATCAAGGTGGACTTGCCCGTCCGATCCACCCCCTCGATGAAGATCAACTTCCGGCGGAATTGGTTGTCTGCCTGATACACAGGTTCGTTCCTTTCCGGTGAAGAAGTTCCTGGCCCAGCCATTCAACCAGTTCCTCGTGCCCATCAACCACCGCCAGGATGGGTGCAAAGGCAGGATTCGTAGTGAACTGCTCCGCGTATGCCTGGATGTCGGCCAGGTGGTCCAAGATTCTGCGATTGCCGCAGTCCACTTCCTGGGCGGCATATGACAGCACACTCAGGAAGTCTGCATATGCCAGGATTCGTCCTTCCAGGTTTCCTGGATCCTTGGCAGTGTCCCACATCCATGCCAAATATGCACAGTCCGAAGGGTCTGACGATACTGCTTCGCAGAATTTGGACACCATCGTCTTCGCCCTGGTATGAACCGCTTCCTCAAGCACGCCGCCGTCACGGTGAAACATGCGGATAACGTCCCCAGAGAATGCCTCATCCACATCGTGGAGCAGGGCTTTCTGCAAAAGCAGACCCATTTGCACTCCAGGGATCTGCCTGCCGATCAGCATGGCATACAGGGCTGCATAGAAGGAATGCTCCGCCACGTTCTCAATATGCTGGACATGGCTGATACTGAAACGCTTGACGTAACGGAGTCGTGTGACGTAGCCAAGGCAGAGTTCGCGGAGGTTGAGTTTGGTCATTCCACTTCTCCCTTCCAATCGCGAACGACCGACCAGTCAAACCCCGGCATTGCTTCGTGTCGCAGAAAAGCACGAACGTCGTCCAGTCCGCTGATGAACCCAACCACGGACTGTGCTAGCATTAGATTTAATCCACGGCCTGGCACTGTTGAGTACATCACAATGGGCTTGCCCAAGGCATACCCATATCCTACTTCCCACATCGTGCCGGAATCGAAGTCGTCCACACGCGCCAACATCAAGTCGCAGGCATTGGCCATGGCAACGTCTCCCTCGAAGCATGCCCGGCGTTGGGCAGGAGTGTTGGGCTGAGGGAGAAGGCATACCAAACGGGGCGCATACATGGGCCGACCTTCGGTTTGGCACCAAAGTTCTAGTTCGGCACAAACTGCCCGTTGTTCGTCGTTGAAAAACGGACCCGCCAAGTACACCAAGGACCCTTCGATTCCCTGTGCCCATTGCAAGGTTGGCCTCCAGACGCCGCTCATTTCTGCACTGCCTTTGCCTGTTTGATCAACCGACCTACCACCTTTCCACCTTTGCGTCCGATCTTCTCGTAGTGCTGGGGACCGTGCTTCTTCAAAGTAGCCTTTCCGCCTTTGGTTCCCACAGCATGGTAGAATTCATGCCCGTGCAACGCCTTGGTTCGCAATCCTCCTTTACGCCCTGCCTCGGCAACAGTCATCTTTCCTCTTTCAGACATTCTGCTTCTCCTTTTCAGTCTGTGCTGCTCTCGCCTGCCGTCCGGAACTTCCAGCTGGATCACGATGCCCAAGGTGCACCTCTGACATTCCCCAGCCTACCCGAACGGCAGAGCGACAACAGTCAGACAAACACGAACCGTCAGAAACTACTCGTCGTCGTCTTCTCCTTCGACCAGGGCCAGATCGGAGATATCGATGGTGTACTCCTTGCCCTTGTCAGACTTGATCTTCACCGTTTCCTCGTCCTCGTCGATTTCGAGGACTTCTCCGAGGAGAGGTTTGCCGGTTTTCGGCGAGGGAAACTGAACCTTGGCACCGACTACCAAGTCACTTCCTTCGTTTTCACCTTCCCCGGTTTCAGGCTTCTTGTCCTTGTCCTCGTCGTCCTCGCCCTTGCCATTGTCCTCCAGCAGACGATCGACGTAGGCATGGGTGAAGCCATCCTTGGTGCTGACACGGAGTCTCACCAATGGTGTCGCCTTGGTTAATGCTTCCAGCGCATCAGAGATCTCCTCCGCCTTGGTAGGGATCTCTGCTTCCAGTCTGGCCAGCTTCTGCTGGACGAAGAAGAAGTTGTCCTCCGTGGCCAGGCCGTCATAGTCCCGGATCTGGGTTCCCTTCTCTTCGCCTTCCGTGATCACGTAAGTCCAGGCAATCTGGTCGCGTCCTGCCCTTGACTCTGCCATGATGGCGCTGACCAGACGTGCCTCGTAGATCCCGTCTTCCACTGACGGGCCGAAGGACTCGCGCTTACGCGCCGCGTCCCATGCTTCTTGCAGCGACTTCATTCGCTTCTTGAATGAGGACGCGGTTCCACCAGTTGGTGCTGACTTCTCTGTGTCCTTAGACGCACTTCGCATTCCCAACCTCCTGTTAGAGTTTCACACGTCGAATCTGCAACTTGCGCTGGCCACCTGGTGAGCTGATACCTCCTCTCTTTCGTGGCAGGCGGTTCTCGAATGCTGCCACGAAGTTCTCGTACGCTTCCTTGGGCGAGGTGCCCATTGGTATTGAAGCGATGGGTGTACCGTCTGTGTACTGGAACTTCTGGTCCTCCTCCTCGATGCCAGTCCGTATGCCGCCGCTGATGTCGGCATCAGGCCGAATTTGAAGAATCCTGGCACCCTTCTCGTCGAGACCATAGTACACCCAGAAATCTGCCATAGGTTCGAGCGTGCTTTGTGCAATGTTAGCCATGGTGGGAACTGTGCGGTGGGTGCTGATGCCACTTCGTTTCCGTACTTCCTGTTCATGGGCATGGCTGATGAAGACACACCCCCGTCCAAGACTTGCCATCTTCGCCATGGTGATCTGGAACTCGTTCCGGATCAGCCCCCAGGCCTTCCCCCAGGTTTCGTCGGAGGCGTGTGTGATGCCCAACTTCTTGCACACGTGCTGCTCGCACATGCGATAGGCAAGGTCAGCAGTGTCCAGCACCAGAGTACGAAATTTCTTCGTTCTGCTTACCTCTACCAGCACATCCTGAAGTTCTCGCCATGCCAGGATGGGCACCTGGTAGATGCGAAGCGACTTCCCGCCAGGTTCGGTCATCAGAAATAATGCTTCTGGAAACATCGAGGCAAGTGTTGTCTTTCCTATTTTCTCCACTCCGTAGAGCAAGATCGAATAGTCGCTCAGTGAAGCCATAGGTTCGGACAGACTCGTTGGAAGTAGTGAACATTCAGGTTTTGCTCGCATCATTCAGGCTCCAGTTCAGGGAACATCAATTCCCGTTGGTAGTATCCAGTGGCGCTGCCAGAAGTGCAGAGGTCCAGGAAGTCGCAGGGGAACCAGCTGGAGAAGCACGCAGCATAGTTCCGCCACTGCATGTCTGGAGATTTGTCCTCCGACCATCGCCGGAATTCGTCCAGGACCAGTGCCAGATTAGCAGCAAACTTTTCCTGGTCGTCTTTGTTCCCCACCACCTCGAACCGGCGGAAGTACCACTCTGGGCGGCTGGAGATGTCGGAGCGTAACCGTTCGGCGAAGCCACCAAGGGTACCTTTGCCTGGTTTCAATCCAGGATTCCGGATCACGTTGTACAGCACCCCTGCTGCTCGCTTTCCCCGGATTGCTTCCAGTGCCAGACAGTACACCTGAGACTGGAAGTCGATGGCCAGTTGCCGAACCATGTTGTCTGCAATCTGGGTTCGGGTCTTGGTCTCGAAGATCCACCACTTGGTTCCTCGCTTCACCACGCCATCGATCTTGCCCTGAAGAGGAATCCCGGATACGTTCACACGGAAGGACAGTTCCGTTTCCACCCACGCCTGTTCGGCCCAGTCTGATTCCCATTGTCGCACGTAGGCTTGCAGCACTTGTTCCAGGTTGATCCCCAGGATTTCGAACTTTTCGATGTCTGCTGCCTTGGCACGTTGCAGGTGTTCTGCTTCGAACTTGCCCGTGATGTCGTTCACCACATCCGACACTTCGTCATCCGTGGGAACCCTGTCCTGGCGGTACAAACGGCTAAGTGCCTGGTGTGCCATATCTCCGAAGCCCGTGGTGTCAATGGCTGCCCTGCGCAAGCACCACCGTTGGCATGCCCATGCCGCTTTCTGGCGGCACGTCATCCACCCTGCCAAAAGGCCCTGGGTGACGCCGTCCGAAGTTGCATTGTATGCCGGAACCGTTTTCTTAGCCATGCTAGTATATCACCTCCAACCCTTCGTAGATTGATCGTACGTATCCTTGAAAGGCAGAACCTTGGGTTCCACCTCTGCGGACGATGTTCGCAGGGTGCGCAATCTCAACGATAGCGACGGGTGACGCAGAAGTCTCCGATCTTAACCACCGCTCACCGAACTCGTAGTGTGTTACCTGGCCGAGCAGGAACACAACGTGCGGATTCACGATCTCCAGCGTTTGCATCAGCGGTCCCCAACAGTTGTCAATCTCGTCCGGGTGCGGGTCACGGTTTGGTCCGCCTAGAGTGTCGCAGGGTCGGCATCGTAGAATGTTGGTAAAGAAGACGCAGGGGTAGTGACCTATGAACTTGTAGGCTTCGGCCACAGCTACGTCGAGCAACTTCCCGGCTGGACCAAGGAAAGGCAACCCCAGGGCGTCTTCTGACAAACCTGGTCCGTATCCAATGAAGGTGGCACGTGCATCTAAGCACCCTCGTCCGAACACGTGCTTATTCGCAGTGGTGGATATCCCGCAGAGGTTGCAGGTGTTGTATCTCGTTACCAGCCTGTGGTAAAACCTTTCTGCTTGAGACCCCACAGGCCGAGGCCTCCGGCATCCCATACATGAAGTGTGAACCCCAGGCACTGCTTCTTCCCTAGGCATTCTTGTACCCTCGCCTCAACTGCCGATTTTGGCAGCTGTCCCTTCCAATCGTTCACTTCAACAAGATGAACCTTGCACCCTTCCTGTCCGAGAATCGCACCTACAAGCACCGCCTGTTTCACCAGAGATCCCTGCGCCGCCCACCTGCTAGCATTGAAGGTTCCCCAGTACGCAGGAAGTTCGCACCAGACACTGTCTACCTTTGCACTGCGTGCCAGCCCACCGATTCGTTGGGCAATATCCAGGGCACGGCCTTCCCACTGCTTCGCCTTTGACTGTAAGATCCCGAAGATGCCAACCTTAATTCCGGAAGCCTTCGCCTCAAGCATGGCGAAACCAGTGCCAGAAACTCCAGGGTCCACGCCCAGGACTCTCACCTTGCACTAATCTTTACGACAGGTTTGGAATTGTCAAAGGATTCTGTCTTTTCCACAGAGATTGTCTCTTTCCCCAAGCCTGTGGCGCATCCGACGCATATGTTAAGTTCAACTTTAGCATCCTGAGGCATGGTGTTGAGCACAGCCATGAGTTCTTTAACGTTCATTACACTGCCTCCATTACTTGCTCGTAGAAGTACATGCTCCTGATGATCTTCCGCTTGAGCAGACTCAGGACCGTCCTGTCCGTGGAACCCTTGGTAATCAGATCCACGAAAAGCAGCGGTTCTCGTTTCCTGGGATGCTCGATGCGATCTTCCGACTGCGCTCGGTCCTCGTGTGAAAAGCCATTCGAGTAGTAGATGGCAGTGCTCGCCGCCGACAAGTCCAACCCGAACTTGCCGCACTTCAGCTGGACCAGGAGCACACGAAATTCACCCTTCGAGAATTGCTGGCACCAATGGTTCCGTTCTTCTGGTGGAACTGCTCCGTAGACCACTTCGCATCGAATCCCCGCCTTCATCACCGCTTCGCGAACAGCCCACAGTTCCGCGTTGAACCGAAACCACACCACACACTGCTCCTCCGCAAGTTCCCCTGTTAACAGGTCAACCAATTCCCTGGTCTTCCCCTCTCCCACGGTGTGGGTGCCAAGGGTGCCTCCAGAAATCTGGTTCATCCAATTCGCCACCACGATTGCCCATTGCGTCTTCCGGGTTTCCTCACCCACGGTGATGGAGAAGGTTTGCTTCGCCTGCTTCAACAGTCGAACCTGGTCCGGCGACGGTTCCACTTCCCGCGTTTCGTACACCCGTTCGTTTGCCATCCCAACCTGTTGCCTGTTCAAAACGAAGCATCGATCTTGAATGGCTGCACGGATCTTCTCTCGCACTCCTGGCTTTGGGTACCATTTGTAGGCACGCTCGATTAGGTTGAAGTATTTCGCTCTGAATTGCCAGTAGTTTGTGCAGCCCATGAAGCTACCGTCCAGGAAAGCCATCTGGTTGAAATAGTCCAGAGGTCCTTCAGGTGCGGGAAGGCCGGTGAGAACGAACCTTCGTTGTGCCTGCCTGAAACCTGCCAAGCAGACATCCGTGGTCTGCCCCGCCCGCCGATATTCCAAAGTCTTGTTGTTCCACACCCGCTTGCCAGGGTTCCGGATCTTCGAGGATTCGTCCAGTACCACGCCGTACCATGGCAAATCGGCAATTTCCGGAACCAGCCGAAGGGTTTCGTAGTTCGTGAGGCACCAGGAAGTCTTAAGATCATTGCAGCACGACCGGGCAAGTTTGAGTCGATCCTGCGCACGTCCTTCCAGGATTCTGATTCCTGTTAGACCTTCAGCTTCAATCTCTTGCTGCCAAACACCAAGCACGGATAAAGGGGCTACAACCAGGATATTGCCGTGGTGTTGCAGGGCGTTGATTGCCACTTTGGTCTTCCCCAGGCGCATCTCTAGAAACAAAGCAGGGTGTTGCTGTTGCTGGCAGTACAGCAGTGCTTTCATCTGGTGCGGATAAGGATCACGTATCACAGCACACCTGCGTTTCTTAGAATTATCTGGGCTTCTTCCTTAGGAATCCCACCCTTTATAGCAAACCGCATCGCTGTGTTGACATTCAATTTGAAGGTCTTGTGAAGCAAAGGCAAATACTCTTTCAGAGACACATCCGTTGTAAAATGACGAGTCGTTTCCTCTGCATCTACCTTCAACATAACCGCACGCTTTTTGAGCCATTCCAGAGACTTTGTCTTCATCGATTCGGCTGCTTGCGATGCTGTGTGGTCATACCCATTACACTGGAATTCTCCAACGTTGTAGCCCTGTGATCTGACCATCATGAACATGGCGTAGTCAGATCTCCAGATCAATTTCATGAAAAGAGGACCCCAGCCCTTACGTGTTGCTTGCAAAGCTTCTCGTGAGTAGATCTGGCATCCTGCCGTAAACATGGTTGTTCCATACAGAGATGCGTAGCATCCGGCTTCAACCCAGTCCGGAGGTAAGATCTTCCCTGCTCGAAACACCCACCACCATCGCATGCCAAAGATCGGGCCAAACGCTCCAGGGTTTCTCTTTTGCACCACTTCGTTGATCCTGTTCGATGCTATCTCAGGATACTTGAACAGTGCGTCGTCGTCCACCACTCCGATGTGCGTTACAGTTGGATTCCTCAGGAGAATCAGGAAGATCTTCCGCAACACCAGTGGAAGTCGGTGATTTGGGTTTCCTACGTGGCACGGGATATGGACAGCCCCTGCGGCAATGAACTTCCGTGTCGTCTCGTCAACAGGAGCAGTCCCTGTGGTAGAAACGAAGACTTTTACTCCTGTTTCTTGCCAGGACTGGATTTGCTCGGTTGACTTAATGTAGGCACGGTTTGTCTCTCTGTCTGTCCACCGTGTCCACACCATGGCAAGTCCGTTCATTTGTCGACACCTACTGCCTTCCTGAACTTGGCGCACACAGCCGCGTGTTCGTAGACAGCTTCGTCCGTTGGAAGCAAACGCTTCCCACATGCCTTGCAAGTGATGAACTTTTTCCCTTTGATCCTCACGACCGTGTCTCCTTTTTCTGGTTACTTCCCACGGCGGTCCGGGACTTCCAGGCTGGTCATGGCGACATAGGTGCACCTCCATCGCTCGCAGCCCTATCCGGACCGCCGGTGGCAACAACCAGACTACACTTCTGCCTTCGCTGCCTTGCGCACGCGGATCCGCTTTGACTTCTTCGCAGCTGTGCTGGCTTCTTTCCGAACTGCGGAAGCCGCAGCCTTGCCTGCCGTCTTCTTCTCCGATAGACCCTTGGCAGGAACAGGCGTCAACAGTTCAGGTGCTTTCTTTCCCATCCACGGGAACAGACCCTGGTTGTACGCTCTCCGGTATGCCTTGATGTTGGCGAGATTTCCGCTCGTCACACGAGGAAATTCCTTTTTTACGAACTGGATCATTTCCTCGTCGGACTTGATCGTCGGGTTTTTCATAGCCGACTCACGGGCATTCTGCTCAAGTACGTGAAACCACGTTCTCTGGATGGTCAAACCAAGGGTCGTGCCCTTATGTTTGGAAGGACCAGACACCTGTTTAGGTTCCACGCTTCCTTGCTCTGCCTTTGGTTTCTTTGCCGCCTTCGCCTTCACTTCCTTCACTTTGCGCATCTGACTTTCCTCTCCTGGTGGGCCGACCTTCGTCTGGCCAGTTAATTTGACATACTCGGCATGGTCCCATGCCTTAACCGCTTCGTATCGCTCATGCCATTTGGCGGCGATCTCGAATCCCTCGTTCTCCGCCCGGCAGCGGGTGATCTCGTAAGCCACCCTCAGCCGAATCCAGGCGAAGTTCGTGACTGCCACTGGTGGCGACTTCCCCACCGTTTCCTGGTACAACCGAAGCACCACCTTTCGGGTGTGATCGTTGGTTGCCCAGTCATCCGTTTCCTGTAGGAACTCCAGTGCCGCGTTGACGGCTACTCCTGATGCGGCGTCTGCTGCGTTTTCACCCATCGTCTTGTCTCCTTTTCGATTCCGGGCAGCCGGCGAGGTAGGTGTGGAGACGTAACCTTGCCTCGCCGGTCTGCCCCTGGTTTTTACACACTTCCCAAAGACCATTCCTTGGTCTTCAGCAACCTGACCATCACCTGCTCGTAGTCGTACCGGACAACCAAGGACTCCTCGATCCTGCCATACTTGTAGTAGTCCCCACGGCGTGTAGTAACCTTACCACCGTTGCAGTAGTCCAGCACCAGGTCTTCCTGAAGTTCAACCCAGGCATGGTGGAAGGTTCGACCCTTGCATTTGCCAGTCCTTGGAGTTACCCACCCGTGGCATAGCCGAGTTGTCGGTGCCATCTCTGGGTGTTGCCTACAGATCTCCAGGAACAGTTTCCCGTTCGCTCGATAGCAGTCGCCCTTCGCGTCTAGGTCCGGCTTCGTTTTGCCCAGGATAGGATTTGCAATCCTTGTCGTCATGTCTCCTTTTCCTTCCCTCTCCCTTACCAATTCGCCGCCACCTTGCGGATACCTCTTTAGGCTTGAACGATCACGACTTTGTGCAGCCTTCGGTAGCGGATGGGAACACTGGATCCTTTCTCGAACTGCTGCCGGTTGATCAGAAGACCAGAAACCGTGAGGAAGTCTTTCTCTGCCTCCCAATCCTTTCTCACCTCTGCCTCTGTGGCATAGTCTCGACCGTAGGCAGGAGTGAGAGGTGTGATTCCGAATCCTGGACGTACGATGACGTAGGCCACATCGTCTCCTTTTCTGGCTCCATGTCCTGCACGGTTAGCGTCTCGAACTCCTCTCGTGTCGCCAGCGTGCGGAAGCGCGGGACCCGGCACTTGTCCACAACCACTGCTTCGTCCAGCCAGAACGCCACCAGCACCTCTTCAGATTCTGGACCGCCTGCCACATATAGTCCAGGATGGCAACTGGTCATGGGGCAACGGGAGAACAGAGGCGCTGCGTAAACCTTGCTGATCTCGTAGTCGGAACCGCCCATTACTGGTTGGTTTTTCGTCCGACTGCCGAGGCAGAGCGTGCGGAAATCGAGCGTCCGCATCATGCACCCATTTTGGCGTGCCCATTCGTATGTGGTGATGGTACGTTCAAGGATTGTTCCCTGGAGGTTGTCTCCCTGGAGGTTGGCTCCCAGGAGGTTGGCTTCCTGGAGGTAGGCTCCCTGGAGGTAGGCTCCCTGGAGGTTGGCTCCCAGGAGGTCGGCATCCTGGAGGTTGGCTCGCTGGAGGTTGGCTCGCTGGAGGTTGGCTCGCTGGAGGTTGGCTCGCTGGAGGTTGGCTTCCAGGAGGTTGGCTCCCAGGAGGTCGGCATCCTGGAGGTCGGCATCCTGGAGGTTGGCTCGCTGGAGGTTGGCTCGCTGGAGGTTGGCTCGCTGGAGGTTGGCTCGCTGTCCTTTGTCCTCCTCGTGCCACCATTTGGCGTGCTGTTCGATGATCGTCTTGAGTTCATCGGCCGTCGGTTTTAGAATCGTAGTCTCCTTTTCTTGAACACCGACCTGGCTGTTCAGTTCTGGGCTGGGCAATCTCCCGGCCGAGGGGTCGATTAGAAGACTGCCACAGCCCAGACGTTCAGCAGCCACGCTGGCGCTAGGGAAGTCGCGGGATGTGTCGCCACACTAGATATGCCAGCCAGAGCAGGATCCCTGCTCCTGTGAACCCGAACAGGTTTTCTGCGTTGTTAGCGAGCCACTTGGTCATCCTACTTCTCTTCTTTCCTCTCGGCAGCCATCTCCGCCGCCTTCTCTGCCGCCGCTAGCGTTACCAGTGCCCGCTGCCACGTCTCCCATGCCTCCTTCTCTGCTGCCCGTGCCGCCGCCTCCGCCCATCGCCCCTCCCGCAGCGCGCATCGCGCCGCCTGCTCCGTCGCTACCCTCTTCGTCATGCCTTGCGTGCCATCTCTCATCGGTTGTCTCCTTTTGCTTGGTGCCGCTGGCTTGGTCACCTAACTGTATTATGCCTCGTTTTGGACAGGATTACGTCACTTTTTCACGACAAGGCAAACTATTATTCTAGCGCTCCCTAGGTACCGTTAAGTGGCTCCTGGACGAAGTCCATTTTCTGGGGTTTGGAAATAGCGCCGTCTTAGACGCGCGTTCCGACGAAAATGAAGCAGCCCACCGTTTGACTGGGTGGGCTGCCGTCCTTCCTTATTACGTTGCAGCGGGCGCTGCTACAACTTCAGCAGCGGCTCGAGGATCGCCAGCAACTGCTCCTCCGGAATCACCGAGTCGAGTGCCTTCAGGATCAACGGTGCCACTACATCCACTGCCGGTCCCACTAGCATTTCTGGCACACCGACCTTCGCTAGTCCCGCAGCTGCCTCGGTCATCACGTCCTTCATCGATCCGAAGTTCTTGACCACCGACCAACAACCATTGTAGTCGTCTTCCCGTAGTTCGACGAGGACATCCTGCAGATGACCTAGCTGATGCTGTGCGAGATCCTTCGCACCGAGCAGAGCCTTTACGACGCCGATCAAACTCACGTGTATCACCTCCTTCCTTTGACGAATGTTCGCACAGCTGCATCGATGGCAGCTGCTGCGTTCTTCTGCCACACCTCCGTCATCATCGCGTGTTCCGTGTGGATATCCGAAATGTACCCCATCTCGAATAACACCGCGGCAAGCTTCGCCGTGTTCTTCAAGATGCCCGGAACGAATGCTTTGTTGCCTTCGCGCGCGTACGGAGCACTGCGTACCTCGGTAGTCTCCGCCACGTGAGCAGTTCGTGCTGTGGTACACAACAACTCTGCAAGCCAGTGCGAGTCGGTAGCACGAAGCGTCTTGGGGTCCTTTGTCCAGAAGTACACCGTCGCTTTGTGGAGGTTCGCATTCCCAGCGTCACAGTGCAAGGAGACCACGATGTCTGCTGGTTTCTTCCACAACAGCTTCAACAACTCCAGCAGCTTCGGCCCTACCTGTCGCTTGAACTCGTATGTCACCACCTTGTCAGAGCGCGGCTTCAGACGCTCCGCGACCATTTTGTTCACTTCAGCTTCGTTGATATCTCGTCTCTGTGCGCCACCATGGGGCTGGTGCCCTACTTGGATGACGATTCGCATCACACACCTCCGTTCTTCTTGGCCATTGCCGTCTGCACGTCGATGGAGGTCTTCAGTGCAGACAGAGTCTCGATGCTCTTCTCGTGAAACTGCTGGTGACTTCTGCACATCGTTTCGCGTTCTACTCTTTGTGCAGCAATCTCCGTTTGTGACCCGGCGAGACTGTCCTCCAGTACCCCGATTAGGGGACGCACTACGAAGTACAACACGAGACCTGTAATGAGACCTCCGATTCCAGACTCCGCAGCTTTCAGCAAGAACTGCTCCATGGTCATTTCTTTCCCTCTGATTTTGGCTTCTCGATGTCGTCACGTAACGTCTTCGAGCCCATCCGCCACAGACCCACAGATCAAGTAGAGTAGCACTTCTTTTGGCATTGTTTGTCCTTTCCTGCCCTATTCTGGAGGCACGGCTGCGGCCTCTACTGGTACCACCCGCACGGCGATCCGGCCGTCCTGGGTGACGAAGGGAACTCCCCTAAAGTTCACCCGCTCCTCACGCATCGT
>Ga0315294_10004303_pt1 | contig 15509 bp, 9 predicted proteins | sample YL17G13_40_MG_FD_203626 | JGI IMG/M metagenome (GOLD analysis project Ga0315294, IMG submission 203626) | Sediment microbial communities from Yellowstone Lake, YNP, Wyoming, USA - YL17G13_40 | ecosystem: Environmental > Aquatic > Freshwater > Lake > Sediment | place: USA: Wyoming | collected... | reverse complement strand
GGAAGGTTCACACATGAATAAAGGACACATGGCATATTTCGAGAAGGACGACGTGCTGCATTTCGCCATCTCAGATGAACCCGAGGCCGGCAGCGTCGAGGTAAGCCCCAACATCACGGCCGAACTCAACGCCAAAGGCGAGTTGATCGGGATCGAAATCCTCAATGCCAGCGGGTTCGTTCGAGACTCTGTGCTGGAGTCGGCGCAGGCCAGAATTCTGAAACTGACCGAGGCCAAGACGCCGTAGTCCGCCTTTCCCTTCAACAAGCGCAATGCATATTCGGGAGAATCATGGGATTCACAATTCTCAGCGCCATTCTCTGGGCCGAAACAATCGCCTCGGGTCGCAACATTCGTGAATTGCGGAGACTGAATCGCGTTTACGGGAAAACAAACTGGCGAAAGCGAAAGGGCATTGCTAAGATCAGATTGGCGGATGGGACGGTAAAGATTGCGGAGCTCCACTGGTATGAAGGGCACGGCAAGGGAAGAAAAGAAGTAAAAATCAAGAAATACCTGGAGTAAGACAATGAAACACAAATTCCTCCTTTGCGTTGGTAACAAGGGTTATGAAGCCTCCCTGGAGGTGCGGAAGCTGTACGAACATATTCCCGACAAGGAGGCCGAGCGTCACGGCCAAGTGAGAATTGTTGACGAATCTGGAGAGGATTATCTTTATCCTTCCATATTCTTTGCGCCCGTTAGGCTCCCAATGGAAACAAGAAGCAGCTTGACCGCTCATTCCAGCCGACGCGGCTTATAGCCATGAACAGCAAATACGAGATCATCATGTTTTGGAGCGATGAGGACGGCGCCTACCTGGCCGAAGTTCCCGAGCTGCCTGGCTGCATGGCGGACGGAAACACCTACCAGGAAGCGCTCTCCAACGCCGAGCGGATCATTCAGGAGTGGATCGAGACCGCCACTGAACTGGGCAGGCCGATTCCTCAGCCCAAGGGCCGTCTCGTATATGCGTGAACGGCTTCATCGTTTGAGACTTTCCGTCCCTCACCCCACCCGGAGGCCAACACCATGCGCATCCACCTCTCCAGACTCCAGGAAGGCCCCTTCGAATACGACGTAAACTTTTCCCCCGCCTACCTGATGGAAGGCGCTGAAGAAGCGAAAAGCGCGGAAAACGCGGCACGCGTGGAAGGCGATCTTCGCTTCGAGGCCGGCGCCGGCGCCGTGACCTTCCGCCTGATCGGGCAGGAAGTAGTGGCCACGGGAGAGCTTCACACGACGCTGCACGGCAGTTGCGGACGTTGCCTGGCCCCCGCGTCGGCTTCGCTGACGGTTCCGGTGCATTTGTTCTACTGGCCGCGCGATCCCGAGCGCGAGGCGTCCAAAATCGCCGACATCATAGACCCCGCCGAGCCGGACTTCGGGCTTTACGACGGCGATTCGCTGGACCCGGATGAGGACCTCCGCGAGGTGCTGCTGGTGGAGGCGCCGGACGTTCTGCTGTGCCGCGAGGACTGCCACGGTTTGTGCCCGCGCTGCGGCGCGGACCTGAACGAAGGCCTCTGCTCCTGTCCCGCCGAGGAGTCCGCGGACATGCCGGAGACCGCGCCGCCCGACTGGAAAAAGCAGCTGCGCAGCCTCAAACTGCCGCCGAAGGCCTGAATTCCAGGAGAATCTCAAAGTCAGCCGAAGGGCTTGGAATCCTGTTCGCAGTTCCTCCTTTAGGAGGTCTATTGGCCCCAAACCCCTAAAGGCGGAGCTACGAACCGGACTTTGAAATCCTCCTGCCGCGGCCCGTCGGGCGCATCTTGATGAAGCTACGCAGGCAAAGCAAAGCGGGGCGGTAAAGTAGGGCGGGCGTCTCGCCTGCCACATTTTCAGACCTGGCCCTCGTCGGCGATTTGCGACGGCGGGATACTCGCCTCGCAAGGCAGGCTAAAGCCCGCACTACAAACAGGTTCGCAGGCGAGACGCCCGCGCTACAAACAGGTTCGCAGGCGAGACGCCCGCGCTACTTTATCCAGCGCTTGGATTTGGTGGCTTTATCAAGATGCGCCGCGGCCCGTCCCGGGGGTTGTTTTTGCATTGCCAGAACCCCAGGTTTGGGTTAGAATGCTTGCGTGTGGGCAAAGTGCTTTCTTTGCCCGGACGATTTTTCATATCCTTTGAGAAGGCGGGAAGCGATTTCCGAGGCTACCGCTGCCGGACGGCCCAAAAGGGAAAGAGGCGGGTGTTTTGCGTCTTCGCACCCCAAATAATAAAGGGCGGAAAAGGGCGGGAAGGGAGAGATAGGACCCATGAGAATCAGGTGCTCATTCTGCGGCAGAGATCAGCACTCGGTGCGCACCCTTTTCAAAGGGCTCACCCAAAAAGACAGCATGTCCACCGTCTACATCTGCGACGAGTGCATCACGCAGTGCAACGAGAAGATGATGCGGGACCGCTTTCTCCAGAGCGAGGAAAGCCCGCGCGGCGACGTCGACCGCATCCCCACTCCCAGCGAGATCAAGAGAATTCTCGACCTGTATATCATCTCGCAGGACAGCACGAAGAAGGTGCTCTCCGTCGCCGTCCACAACCACTACAAACGCCTCATGCAACCCGCCAGCAAGGACGAGGTCGAGATCGAGAAGAGCAATATCCTGCTGATCGGACCCACCGGCTGCGGCAAGACCCTGATGGCCCAGACCCTCGCGAAGATCCTCGACGTTCCCTTCGCCATCGCCGACGCCACTTCCCTCACCCAGGCCGGATACGTGGGCGAGGACGTCGAGAACGTCCTGCTGCGCCTCCTGCAGAACGCCAACAACGACGTCGAGCGGGCTCAGCGCGGAATCGTTTACATTGACGAGATAGACAAGATCGCCAAGACCAGCGAGAACGTCTCGATCACGCGGGACGTTTCGGGCGAAGGCGTGCAGCAGGCCCTGCTCAAGATCCTGGAGGGCACGATCGCCAACGTTCCGCCCACCGGCGGCCGCAAGCACCCCCACCAGGAATACATCAAGGTGGACTCGCGCAACATCCTGTTCATCTGCGGCGGTGCGTTCACCGGGCTGGAGAAGATCATCGAGCGGCGCGTGCGGGAGCGATCCCTGGGTTTCGGCGCGGAGATCAAGTCGCGCGAGGAGTCCTGCATCGGCGAGATGTTCGCCCAGGTCGTGTTCTATGATCTGGTCAAATACGGCTTTATCCCGGAGTTCATCGGGCGGTTCCCCGTCATCGCCAGCCTGGGCGAGCTCGGCGAGGAGGAGCTGATCCGGATCCTCGAGGAACCCCGCAACGCCCTCGTCAAGCAGTACAAGAAGCTCTTCGAGATGGAAGACGTGGAGCTGCGCTTCACCCGCGAGGCCCTCAAGTGCATCGCGCAGCGGGCGCGGGAGATGAAGACCGGCGCGCGCGGGCTGCGCTCCATCCTCGAACGCGTCATGCTGGACATCATGTACGAGCTGCCCGACCGCGCCGCCGAATCCAGCGTCTGCAACATCGGCGCCGGCGTGATCCGGGGAAACAAGGCGCCCGAGTTCACCGCGCGCGAAGACGAAGTCACCGCCTGAAAAGATAGTGCTGAGTGCTGAGGACTGAGTGCTGAGGACTGAGAAGAGAGGACTGAGAAGAAAGTGCTGAGTGCTGAGAAGAAAGTGCTGAGTGCTGAGGACTGAGAAGACAGGACTGAGTGCTGAGGACTGAGGACTGAGAAGAAAGTGCTGAGTGCTGAGGACTGAGAAGACAGGACTGAGTGCTGAGGACTGAGTGCTGAGTGCTGAGAAGAAAGTACTGAGTGCTAAGGACTGAGAGGACAGGACTGAGTTCTGGGGATTGAGTCCTGGGGTGGCGAGCGCGTCGTTCTCAACTCTGAAATCCGCAATCCGAAATCCGCAATCCGCAATACTCAGCACTCAGCACTCAGCACTTTCTTCTCACCACTCCGCACTCCGTCCTTTTATCAACATGGTCCTGCGGGCAATCACTTCCCGGCTTCTGCACTCCAGAAAATACTTCTGCGACAAGCTATGGGCGGCGCTCAGCATCCGCTGGAACGGCGATATCGAGCCGTGCCCCTGCGCCTGCGGCGATACCCCGATCTTCAACGCTCTCCACACTCCTTTCCGCGAGGCCTGGAACTCCCCTCCCTACCGGAAAACCCGCGCTTTTCTCCTCCGCGCGATGGGTCGCGGCGAGCTTGATCCGGTCCCCAGGGAAGACGCCTTCGATATCTGCCGCAATTGCGCCGTGCCGCTCGTGGACCGCTATTCGATCATCCGGTGGCGCCTCAAGGGACTCGGTATCCGCCTGAGGACGCAACTCCTGACGGCCCGCGGACCCGCACAGCGAGAGGTGATGCGCCGCAAACTCTCCAACTACGCGCAACTCACGGTTTACTTGCGCCACCCCGGTCCGACGGTACCCTGCTATCCCATTCTTGGCTCCATTGACGCCGCCAACCTCTGCAACCTGCGATGTCCCATGTGCATGGTGGGCAACCGGGAGCTCGACCACCCCCGTGGCAGGATGGGCCTCGACGTCTTTCGAACCATCATGCGGGAGGTCGGGCCGGCGCTCATCCATCTGGAACTCTACCGCTACGGCGAGCCGCTCCTGAACCCGGAGTTGCCCGAGATAATCCGCGTCGCCGCGCGCGAGTACCTGTGCCGCACCCGCGTCAGCACCAATCTCGCCATGCCCCTCGCCGATGACGCCATTCGGCATCTTCTCGATTCCGGACTCGACACTCTGGTGGTGGCGGCGGACGGACCCGATCAGGAGACCTACGCCCGGTACCGCCGCGGCGGCTCGGTCGAGGCGGTGCTGGAGAACTTGGGGCGGATCGTGGCGGCGCGGGCGGCCAAAGCCGACAATCGAATCCCGCGCATCGTCTGGCAGTACCTGGTTTTCGCGCATAACGAGAATCGCGTAGCTGAAACGCGCCGCCTGGCCCGGCGGATCGGGGTGGACCGCTTCATCGCCATCGAGCCCTCCGTGCCTGGCCATGATGAATTCGCGCAGTGGGTCTCCGCCAAACGCGGCGACCGGGCCGGACGCGACGAGGCCCGCAAGCGGCAGGTGCTCCAGGCGCGGATCGAGCCCGCGATCTCCGGCGGGCAGCCCGCTCTCCCCCCCGATAAGCCAACTGCCAGGGTTTCGGTTTCCGACAAGCCGCTCACCTTATCGGCCGGCCAGCCCTTCGAACTCGTCGCGCGGGTCCGCAACACCACCCTTGAGACCTGGCCCGCGGAGCCTGGCGCGGCGAACCATGATCGGACCGTCGCCAAAGCGGACGATAACCAGCCCGGCGCCGTGCGCGCAAGTAGTGCCGAGATGAACGCCGTGCGCGCAAGCGGTGTCGAGGTGAACGCCGTGCGGGCAGGCGGTGTCGAGATGAACGCCGTGCGCGCAAGTAGTGCCGAGGTGAACGCCGTGCGGGCAGGCCGTGTCGAGGTGAACGCCGTGGGGGCAAGCGGTGTCGAGGTGAACGCCGTGCGCGCAAGCGGTGTCGAGGTGAACGCCGTGCGGCTGGGAATCAAGCTCTATGCGGATGACCAACGTCATTTTCTGCACGAACTTGGCCGCGGGCTGCTCGCGGCTCCCCTCCCTCCCCGCGCCGAGTGCGAGATCCGCGCCGCGCTCCACGCCCCTGCCCAGCCCGGCGCCTACCTCCTCAAACTCGACATGGTGCGCGAGGGCGAAACCTGGTACGAATGGAAGACCGGCGACAGGAGCCAGCCGTATTGGTTGAAGGCAAACGTGATATAGGCCGTAAAGAGCCGCAAGAGACCCAGGAAGCGTGAAATCCGCTCCCTCTTCCGTCTCCTCCGAGGCAGACAGTCTTTCCCGCGGGCATTCCTGTTTGAGGGGAACACCAGCGGCTTCTTGCCCGCCGTGCATTTTCCTGTTGTGTTTTTTTCCTGGCTGATCCGGCGGGATCGTGGTATAATCTTGTTCAGAAGTCAAGACGGGAAACGCACAAGGAGGCTGAAATGAAGTCTCTCTATCCCGGAAGCGCGCCAGACTCTGAAGCGATGAAGGCGGTTCCCTATTACCAGCCGAACACGAGAGAAGCGCACGTCTGTTTCCAACGGGGGGAGACGGATTCTCATTTCCGCCGTGGGAGAACACTCTCCCTTTTTCCCGCCATCCTGTTGGGTCTATCCATGTGGCTGGTCTGCCACGCCGGCCTCGCCGCCACGATCCACGTGGACTCGCGGGTGGCGGCGAGCGGCGACGGATCGTCCTGGTCCACCGCCTGGAAAACCATCGGCGAAGCCCTGTCCGCCGCCTCCGCCGGGGACGAAATCTGGGTGGCCCGGGGGACCTACCGCGAAGCGATCACCATAGCCCGGCAAGTCGCGGTTTACGGCGGGTTCAATGGCAGCGAAACCGAACTATCCCAGCGGCCCGTGGGAGCCCACCTTACCGTCATAGACGCGAGTAAGGCCGACCAGGGCATGGCGGCGGAACACGTGGTTGCCGTGACGGCCTCTCAGGTCCGCCTGGATGGTTTCACGATAACTGGCGGAGTGGCGCGCGAGTATTACAGCGGACAGGGCGGCGGAATCTTGTGTGAGAACTACGGCGCCATCACCGTGGCGAACTGCGCGATAGTGGGAAACTACGCACCCAAAGGCGGCGGTGTTTACGCGGGTTACGGAACGGAGATTACCCGGAGCGTCATACTCGGCAATCAAGCGAGGGAAGGTGGTGGAGTTTACGGCTATATCGTGTTGACCGACACGGTGATTAGCGGAAACCGTGCCTTGGAATACGGTGGCGGGATCAGATCCCGTGGCACCCTGAGAATAACCAACTGCATCCTGCAAGGCAACCATGCAGGGGAAGAAGGAGCGCCACCGGTGTATTGGAGAGGAGCGGGAGGAGCGGCCTTTGTGGATGCGGCAGAAGACGTTAATGTGATGAACTGCGCGTTCCTGGACAACGTCTGCATAGAGAACAAGGGGGCGTTGCACCTGGAGTATGCCTACCAGGTGAATCGGGTGAATATCGTGAATTCCATTTTCTGCAGGAACACAGGATACGCCATTTTTGACTATGCTCTGTCTATGCCGCAGGAAAGAAGGATCACGCGGTGTCTTTTCGACGGGAATTCTCCGGCATGCTACTACGATCCTGGTTCCGGCGCCGAATGGTCCTCGGCGGCAGAGATGAACAAAAACCTTCCCGATGCCGCAAACAATCTGGATGGAGACCCCAAATTCGCTCAGAGTCCAACCGGAACCTGGACCGCCCCCGCATCCTTTGATCCCCAGGAAAACCGCACCACCTTCACCGACGACAAGGCAGCTTTCAAACCCGACGAACTGGCGGGCCGATTGATGAATTTAAACACCACCACCCCGGTCGCGATGGGCTATGTTCTCTCGAACACGGCCACCACGGTGGTTCTTCTGGGCGATGTCGGATATTGGTCGGGCCCCGGCTATCGGATAGTGAATTGGCGCCTTCAGGACGGTTCCCCGGCTTTGGACCGCGGAACCGCTGTTCGCGCGCCTTCCACAGATTTCGAGGGCGACATCCGCCCCGGCGCGGACGGTCTGACCGACATTGGAGCGGACGAAGCGGATCCCTCCTTCACGCCGCCCGCGGACACTGCTCCCCCCGTCACCCGCATGGCGCAACTGCCTGCCCTGGTGACTTCCTCAACGTTCGAGATAGCATGGATTGCATCGGACGCGGAGAGCGGGATCCGGAATGTTCGGCTCTACTTCCAAAAGGATGATGGTCTGTGGACGCAATATGGCGATACGCTCCAGACAACGTCCACTCTGTTCGACAGTTCGCCCACCGGCGGAGACGGGCACTATGGGTTCTACGCGTTGGCAACAGACAACAGCGGTCTCACAGAAAGCCCCTCCGGCGACACGGGCGCCGCTACCGTGGTTGCGGCCACGCCCCTCCCCCCCATCCAGTACGTGGACTCCAGGGTGAGCGCCAGCGGCAACGGCGCCAGTTGGTCCCAGGCGCGCAAAACGATTTCGGAAGCGCTATCGCTGAGCCCGCACATCAACGAAGTCCGGGTGGCAAAGGGGACATACCGGGAATCCATACGCATGCCCCGCGACACGGCGCTCTACGGCGGTTTTGAAGGGACCGAGACATCGCTCGCTTCCCGCAATCCCTGGGGGAATCCAACTATCCTCGACGCAAGCGCCGCCCGACATGGCAAGCCGGGCTTCCACGCAGTCACTATCCTGGACGCAACGTCCGTCACGCTCGACGGTCTCATCATCACGGGAGGCAGTGCGACAAAACTCTGGCCCACAGATTCGGATTCCGTTTACCGGTGGTCATACGACTGGGGAGTGAACGGCGGAGGCATCTACCTCGAGACAGGCGGACCAATCGCGATCCGCAACTGTGTCATCGGCGGCAACTCCGCGAAAATCTGGGGCGGGGGAATATCCGCCTATCACGGCTTCGGCGGCCACGCGGACTTGACCAACTGCGTGATCATCGGAAACTCCTGCGACGTCGTTGGCGGAGCATATCTTGGCGGTTCCCGATCGGTGATCACGAATTGCGTGATATGTGCCAACCAGACGGACGGGCTGGCAGTGTCGGAGAGCTCAAAAGTGATCAACTCCACCATCTGCGAGAATAGGGGAGACGGCCTATCGTGCGGTTGGCCTTACAACTTTCTGTATGCCCTGAAGCCGGAGGTCACGAACACCCTTCTAGCCGGTAATTCGGGTTACGGCGCATCGGGAAACGTGTCCGTGATGGATTCCTGCCTCTTCTGGGACAACAAGCAGGGGGATTTCTTTACCTACGTAAACAATGACTACCCCCCGGTTGCGCAGGCGCTCAGCGGCGGATACCAGATCGAAAAGACCATCCCCGCGGCACGCCGAGTCCGAGAGGGCGATCCCAAGTTCGTCGTTGGACCCGGTGGGACGTGGACATCTACCCCGGTTTATGACGCCGCTCGGAACCGAACGATTCTCACAGATACGAAGGCTTCTTTCCAGCCGGGAATGCTCGTGGCCGAATTTGTGAACACTGCCGCGTCGTCTTCTTCGCAGGCGCTTATCACATCCAATACGGCCACCATGATAGAAGTGTCCGGCGATTTCCACTATACAGCGTCCGCAGGCGGCGGATACCGGCTTCTGGACTACCATCTGCGGAACGGGTCCTATGCCTTGGACCGGGGGACCACCGAAACCGCGCCGGCGTCCGATCTCGAAGGCCGTCCGCGTCCGGGAAGCGATGGGGCTGTGGATATCGGCGCGTATGAGGCGGAGGACACTTGGACACATCCGACTGATATGACTTCTCCCATGTCGGAAGTGCTGGCAGGCCCGGCATGGGTGAGAATTCCTGTCCTGAATATCGAATGGTTCGCTTGGGATGCCGAGAGCGGCTTGCAGAGTGTGGAACTCTACTACCAAAGGAATGACGGTCCTTGGCTGCGCTACGGGGACCCATACACGGGCCGGTCTGTCCAGTTCGACACAGCGCAGACAGGCGGCGACGGGGAGTACCGTTTCTACACGGTGGCGACGGACAAGGCCGGCAATAGGGAGGCAGTCCCGGCCGTGCCGGATCGAGTCACGAATGTGGTTATCACGCCTTTTAAGGGAACGCTGTACGTGGACGGAAGAGTCGCCACAAGCGGCTACGGCTATAGCTGGGCGCAGGCAAGGAAGACCATCACGGAAGCGTTGGACATGGCCTATCCAGGCGAGGAAATCTGGGTGGCCCAGGGGACTTACGGGGAGAGCGTCCAGTTCAAGAGCAACGTGAGGGTCTATGGCGGTTTCGCCGGCAACGAGACTCTGCGGTCCCAACGCAGCCGGGACCCGCGCCTCACCATCATGGATCCGAGCAAGGCGCCTGCGGACGAGAAAGGCTTCAATCATGTTGTGGAGCTCCGTTCCGTCAGCTCGACCCTGTTGGATGGCTTCACCATCACCGGAGCCGGTGGAACGAACCGCTTCATCTACGGCGCGGCCGCCGGCATAGAATGCGTATCGGCTGACAACTCGAATACCGTCTCAAACTGTCTAATCCGAGATAACAAGTCGCTGGGATATCCTTACTCGGATAACCCCGATCTCTATCAATCGTGGATTCCTGGCAAGGGTGCCGGCATTTGCTGCTTGGATTCCTCCCCGGTTTTTACCGATTGCCTGATCACAAGCAACACGGCCACGGACCGGGGCGCCGGGGTGTATTGCAGAAGGTCTTCTCCCACTCTACGGAACTGCATCATCGCGGGAAACTCCGTGACGGAGAGTAACGAGGCGTTGGACGAGTGGGACTGGACGCGGACCGGCCAGGGCGGGGGGATCTTCTGCTACTCATCTGATCCCGTGATCGTGAACTGCATGATCACGGACAACACAGCAACGGACTCAGGGGGAGGTGTGTTCTGCGAGATTTCCTCGCCGACTCTGGTAAATACCGTGATCTCCCGCAATACGGTGCGCGGAAAATACTGGGAATATGTTTCGAGAGACAACTGGCAAGGATGGATAGAACTCGCCATCGGCCGGGGCGGCGGGATCTACTGCCTGAACTCCTCCCCCGTGGTTTCCAACTGCACCATCACGAGCAACACCGCCCTTTGGGGCGACGCCGGGTTGAGCTGCGACGGGCGCTCCCGTCCCCTCATCACCAACACTATTCTTTCGGGGAACGTAGGCTGTGCGGTCGTCGAGAGAGACGAAGCCTCCAGCACCGTGCTGTCGAACTGCCTGTTCTTCGGCAACACGAAAGGCGACTACGTCGTGGATGGCCTCACGACCTACACGGGCGGCGCAGCGATCAACACCCATGTTCCGGGCGCGCGGAGCAATATAGACGGCGATCCGGCGTTCGTGGACGAGGCGGGCGGCGACTATCATCTGACCCCGCTCTCGCCTTGCATTGACACGGGCCGCGACACCAGCCCGGCTGAATACGGCGGCGTCACCACCGACTTCGACGGGGACGCGCGTCCCTCCGGCCCCGCCTACGACATCGGCGCGGACGAATTCGCCGCCATGGAGATGGGCGATCATCTCTACGAGGCGATTCTCAACCGGGCATCCACGGGAATAGAAAGAACCGCGTGGAGGCAAATCGCCGAAGCTGCGGAAACCACGAACATTAACGTGGGGCTGGCCAGGGGAAAACTGGCGTGGGACCTCTTCCGGAGCCAGGAATACGCGAGCCGTCATCGCACCAATGAGGAGTTCATCCGGGACTGTTACGCGGCTTTCCTGCAGCGCTCCCCCGGCCCGGACGAACTTGCAGCGTGGCTCGCGGGCTCATGGCGGCGGGAGGAAGCGCTGACGATCTTCTGGAACTCCCGCGAGTTTGCCGATCTTGTGGCGAAGTGGTTCCCCGCGTCCCTGGGCGACCCGGTGCGCACGTTCGCCGCGTCCATCTACCTCGGCTGCCTGGAGAGGTTTCCCGGCGGCGGCGAGCTCGGCGAGTGGTGTGGGAGGCTGGAGCGCTATGCGGACAAGCGCGGGGTCGTCGCGGAGCTGGTTTCCCGGCTTCTGACCTCGGAGGAGTTCCTGCGGCCGCCCGCCAGGAGCGACAGCCGCGTTCTGGCCAAGGCCCGCGTCACCGCGCTGTATCGTTCGCTGCTGGGGCGGTTCCCCGGCGAGCAGGAGGAGGCCTACTGGACCGAGGAACTCCTCTCCGGCCGCCGCAGTCTCCAAATGGTCATAGATGGCATCGCCGGAAGCCCGGAGTGCACGGCGCGGTTGCGGGGCGTTTTCCAGAGGCCCGATCCGGCGTCCGCCGCGTGCTGGATGCTGTATCCCTAAAGTCCCGGCCACGAAGAAACACAGAAGAGTGTCTTGCGAAATGAGACATTCAGTCCGGCAGAAAGCGTGGCGCAGGCTTTCCAGCCTGCGTTTCTGAGCTGTTTTCATGGCCCTTCGCAGGCCGGAAAGCCTGCGCCACTCATTTCGCAAGACCCCCTGCACAGAAAACCTTTCCCAAACAAAAACTGGCTTTTTGGGCCCGGCGTTGCTATCGTGGGGGTTGGCGTCCCCTCCCCGCGAGCATGGCGGTGGGGCTGGAACGCTCAAAACAGCGGATTTGGAACACCGTCTGTCTGATAATCCTGGTGTTGGAGTACACTCACAAGAAGATGAGCAAGAACCCGAAGAATCCCCCCCTGGAGAGGCCGGCGGAGCCGGCCCACACCCCTGTCCAGCCGGCCGCCGCCAGCGCCACCCGGATTCTGCCCGTTCTGCCTTTGCCCGACGTGGTGGTCTTCCCCAACAGCATTTCGCCGCTGTTCGTGGTGAGATCCCAGTCCATCGCGGCGGTCGAGCGGGCCGGCGCCGAGGGAAACCGCATTTTCCTGGTGGCCCAGAAGTCCGCCGCCGCCGAAACACCCAAGGCCGGCGATCTTTACACGGTGGGAACGGTCGGCCAGATTCTCCAGGTCCACCGCCTTCCGGACAACTCCCTGCGCATCTTCATCGAGGGGAACGAAGTGGCGCGCGCGCGCCGCTACATCGAAGAGGACAAACTGATCTCGGCGCAGGTGGAGCCGGTGGTATACGCGCCTTCCCCCTCCGGCAGGCGCCTGACGGCCCTTCTGCGCACCGTGATCAAGCAGTTCGAGACCTACGCCCGGCTCTCCGAACGCATTCCGGAGGATCTGTTCCTCAATATCAAGAATACCGAGGATCCGATCCAGCTTTGCCATCACATCGCCAACTACTCCTCGCTGAAGGCGGCCGACAAGCAGGCGGTCCTCGAAATGACGGACGTCACGCAGAAGCTGCTGTACCTTTCCAAGGTGTTCAGCGTGGAAAACGACCTGCTGGCGCTCGAAGGGAAGATCCTCACGCAGGTCAAAAGCCAGATCGGAAAGAACCAGAAGGAGTACTTCCTCAGCGAGCAGCTCAAGATCATCGAGAAAGAGCTGGGGATGGTCAACGAGGAGGACGTGGAGCTCGAAGACCTGCAAAAGGCCATTGACGAGTCGAAGATGAGCGCCGAAGCGCGGGAAAAAGCCCAGCGCGAGCTCAACCGGCTTTTCCGCATGGCCCCCATGTCCCCCGAGTCCACGGTGTCCCGCACCTACATCGAATGGCTGCTGGATTTCCCCTGGGGAATCCAGACCCGCGACAAGATGGATCTGCGCCGCGCCGCCCGCATCCTCAACGAGGACCATTACGGCCTCGAGAAAATCAAAGAACGGATCATGGAGTACCTGGCAGTCCTGCGCATGGTCAAGGGCAAGAAGCGCGGTCCGATCCTTTGCTTCGTCGGTCCTCCGGGCGTGGGCAAGACCAGCCTCGCCCGCTCCATCGCGCGGGTGCTGGGCCGCAAGTTCGTCCGCTTTTCGCTGGGCGGGGTGCGCGACGAGGCGGAGATACGCGGACATCGCCGGACCTACGTCGGCGCGCTCCCCGGCAAGATCGTCCAGATGCTCAAGAAGGCGGGGTCGGAGAATAACGTCCTGCTGCTGGACGAAGTGGACAAGATGAACGCGGACTTCCGGGGCGACCCGGCCTCGGCACTGCTCGAGGTGCTCGATCCCGAGCAAAACTGCAACTTCAACGACCACTACATGGAAGTGGATCTGGACCTCTCAAGGGTCATGTTCATCACCACCGCCAACACGACCGACGGGATTCCCTGGGCGCTGCAGGACCGCATGGAGATCATCCGGCTGCCCGGCTACACTAGAAGCGAGAAAATGGAAATCGCCCGCCATTTCCTGACGCCGCGCCAGAAGTCCGAGCACGGCCTGGATGACACGTGCATCCAGTTCACGGACGAGGGAACCGGCTTCGTGATAGACCACTACACGCGGGAGGCGGGCGTGCGCAACCTCGAGCGCGAGATCGCCTCGCTCTGCCGCAAGGTGGCGCGCAAGATCGGCGCCTCCAAGAGAATCCGCAAGGTCGTGCTGAGCCCGAAAGAGATCCGCTCGCTGCTGGGGCCGGTGCGCTTCAAGGAACCGGAGGTCCAGCAAACCCCGGAGGTGGGAACCGCCGTCGGCCTGGCATGGACGGAGTTCGGCGGCGAGATGCTGGCGGTGGAAGCCACGACCATGCCCGGCAAGGGCAATCTGCTGCTGACGGGGAAGCTGGGCGAGGTGATGCAGGAATCGGCGAAAGCCGCCCTGAGCTATATCCGCGCCCACGCGGTCGAACTCGGTATCAAACCCGACTTCTACGAGAAGGTGGACATCCACGTTCACCTGCCGGAAGGGGCAATTCCCAAGGACGGGCCATCGGCGGGCGTGACGATGATCACGGCGCTGGTGTCGGCCCTCAGCGGGCGTCCCGTGCGGCGCGACATCGCCATGACGGGCGAGATCACGCTTAGGGGGCACGTGCTCAAGATCGGCGGCCTGAAGGAGAAAGTGATCGCGGCCCATCGCGCCGAGGTTCCGACCGTGGTGATTCCGCACGAGAACGAGGACGACCTGGAGGAGATCTCGCCGCCCATCCGCAACCAGATGAGGTTCATCAAGGTCAAGGACGTGGCGGAGGTCCTCAAGATCGCGCTGTATCCGGTGGAGGAGGCCGCTTCCAAGGAGAAGGAAACGCCGGAAAAAGGCTTGGCCAAGAAGGAGAACGGACTGGCCGCTGAGAAACCGGCGCGCCGCAAGCCGGGCAGGCCTTCGCGGCGAGTCCCCGCCGTTCCGCCCATCCCGACGGCGTGAATCAAAATGTCTTTGTGTCTTCGTGCCTTAGCGGTTTGATTCTATGTTTTCACTCTTGTTCAATAAGATTTGCGTTCACGAGATTATCCTTGATGGGGAAGGGCGAAATCATTACGGGGCGCGCGGTGCTAAAGCCAGCGGCGATCAGCCCCGCGGCGCTAAGGCCGTTCGCCGGTCTTACCATAGATCAAACCGCAAACCGGATTTGGGGACTCCCATAGGACTCGGGACTCCGATAGGACGCGGGACTCCGATAGGAGTCCAATGTGAATAGGACTCGGGACTCCGATAGGACGCGGGACTCCGATAGGAGTCCAATGTGAATAGGACTCGGGACTCCGATAGGACGCGGGACTCCGATAGGACGCGGGACTCCGATAGGAGTCCAATGTGAATAGGACTCGGGACTCCGATAGGACGCGGGACTCCGATAGGAGTCCAATGTGAATAGCCGTGGGTGAAACCCACGGTGGGAGCGGAAAAACCCCACAACCCCGTAAGGGGTTGAACAATGCGGCTTGGGGTGTTCGACCCCTTCAGGGTCGGGCAGGAAAGAGGCGGCTTTTTCCCGTGGGTTTCACCCACGGTGGGAGCGGAAAAACCCCACAACCCCGTAAGGGGTTGAACAATGCGGCTTGGGGTGTTCGACCCCTTCAGGGTCGGGCAGGAAAGAGGCGGCTTTTCCCGTGGGTTTCACCCACGGCTATTCGTATTTTTCCCCTCTGGGGAAACGTTTTGGACAATAGTGCCATGGTTTCAAAAGCCTCCCTCTGGGAAATCCACAGTGCCGAGTTCGTGCTGAGCGCCGTGCGCCGCCGCCACTACCCGCAACCGTCCCTGCCGCAGGTGGCGTTCTCGGGCCGCTCGAACTGCGGGAAATCCTCTCTGCTCAACTGCC
>Ga0315294_10004302_pt1 | contig 15511 bp, 11 predicted proteins | sample YL17G13_40_MG_FD_203626 | JGI IMG/M metagenome (GOLD analysis project Ga0315294, IMG submission 203626) | Sediment microbial communities from Yellowstone Lake, YNP, Wyoming, USA - YL17G13_40 | ecosystem: Environmental > Aquatic > Freshwater > Lake > Sediment | place: USA: Wyoming | collected... | reverse complement strand
CGCGATGGCGTCCATCCATACGTTGGTCAGAGCGGTTCCGATGATGTTCTGGGCTAATTGAATATCGCTGATCAGCCGGGTGATAATCTCGCCGGACCTGGTGCGATTGAAAAACGAAGCCGACATTCGCAGAATTCTGTAATAAAGGTCGCACCGAAGGTCGAATACGGCGCGATGACTTGCCTTGTCGGCGTACAAATGCCGCAGATATACGAATGGAGCGTAGACAAATATGAATATGCACATCATGCCCCCTGCGTACAACAGCAGATCGTGGAGTTTCTTATCGGCGGGCAATGTCGAATTCAAAAAGACATTATCGATCAGATGCCGGGTAACCTGGGGTACCAGCAGGGGAACTACAAACTTGGCGATTCCTCCCATCGTAGCGATAACGAGATACTTCGTATAAGGACGGACATATCCCAAAAAGCGGATAAAATTCCAATATTTTGAGCCCATAAGCCAACATCCAAAAGTTTGAACAGCTAATCCCTACGACGCTTTGCTGCCGTGAGTTCGCCAGGGATTGTTAAAAAACCTATTATACCTGCGCTTATCGGCTAATCTTAAAATTTCTTATGAACAATTATAAAGCTCCGACTGTAGCATTGTGTGTAAATATTTCGAAATAAAGGAGTTATGTGCTGGATACGAATTTGAAATCTGCGGTTTGCAGGGCATAAATATTGAATTTATCCCGGAAACATTAATAGAAATCCGTGAGCTTATCCAATATAATGCCGCGGTTGAAGATTTTTTTGGAGATTTGTTATGTGTGATAAATGCGGTTGCAGCGAAGCTGATACCGACCAGACATTTGAAGAAAAGGTCAAAGACGTAATCGAGAACCTTCGTGGTGCTCTGCAAAGCCATGGCGGCGATGTCGAGCTGGTCAGTATAGATGAGGATAACACGGTTAATGTTCGTTTGCAGGGCGCCTGCCAGGGCTGCCCGGGTGCTGCGATGACTATGAAAATGGGAATCGAAAGAATCCTGAAGGAAAAAGTCCCCGAGGTCAAGCAAGTCGTCGCCGTTGATTGATAGCCTTGCTTTTTAGGCGGACAACAATTAAAGAGTAACTTTTAGACATTCTTCCCAGCTCGATTCCGGCGTGTCAATATATGCCGGAATAAAGTGGATTAGCGGAGTCGGCTATATGGCTCAATAAATATCCCTCTAATTTTGCTTTTCATTGAAGCCATCGACCAATATGCTGATAGCGTCATCACCTGTGGGCTGTTTTTGGGAAAAACTTATTCTGCAAAAGACATAACCTTTAGGCAGAGAGTTAAGCTTGGATTGGTCAATGGCCAGCGTTAGCACAATACGCGAGTCTGTTCGACCGCTTTTATCTTCACTTATAACTACTGCATCGGAAAGATATCCGCTGACGTTCCATTTCACATCCGTCCACACTTCGGCGTTGTTCGTAAAATGAATAGCGGATTTCTTCGGCGTACTATCGGAAAGATTACCAAAATGAATAATTTTTTCTATTGTATATACATTGCCTACAATGAGGCACCGAATCGGTATCTCCAGACCGACGTTATCTGCCAATTGTATTCTTATAACATCTTTGAGTGAGCCGGTTTTCAGTTGCTTTTTCGGTTTGATCAATAAAGTCAGTCTTTCTTCTTGCCGGCCTTCCGTTTGTACCTGCTCAGGCGCAGGGAATTTCTCAAGCTTGTGGCTGTGCAATTCGAAGAGCATGCTGTTTACATTAGGGACGGCTTTTTTCAGATTAAAGAGCTTGCTGTTTGCGGTGATACGGATAACCGGTTTTGCGGACAAATGATGCACTACTCCAAGATTGACAGGGCCGTTCGGATCGAACTTCGTTATTTTCCTGCCTTCCCAGCCTATTTCGGCAGATATCGGCTCGATCACAGTACCTGCAGCTCGAATCTTGTGAGGCTCATAGTGTTCTCTATCCTTGGGAATAATCAGTACATCATGTGAGAACTCACCGCCGGTTCTTTCCCTTGCTTTTATTTTCAATTCAACTGTTTCGCCCGGCGGTATCTCTTTCGTGCTGATTGAAGTTCTGATACAGGTATAATCCGCCTTGATTTTATCAATCAGGAAAGGCTTTCTGCCTGTGTTCTTCAACTTAACAATAGTCTCTTTTATCTGAAACGTATTAAAGGTTCCCAATTCCACTTTTTCGGGAACAACCTTGAGCACCTGGGCGGCACATGCAAAAGACACGTGCAATAACAAAATCAGCACACAAGTTGACCATGTCTTTATATTATTCATCTGAGACTCCTTTTCAAAAGCAGTGGACTTCGCTCTTTTGGTATCTATAGCCTGAGAATCCTGCATCTTTCTTTAGCTATCTTCGGATTCTTGCTTGTATCGACTTGATTCGTCGGGATTAAGCTGCCTGTAAGACACCGTTATTCCACCTGATTCAATCTTACGAATGACCATAAGGTAATTCACGCCCTCATCTGTGACTACAAGCATTGAATAGGGCAATTCGACTTTTTCAGGCAATTTGTATGAGCCGGTCCATTTGCCCTTAGTAAGCTTCATCGGGTGTTTGGATTCTTGCTTAATAGTCAACACCTTCGCTCCGCGGGTAGCGATGACCGAACCATCCCACGCAATATCGCCTTTGCCAAGCTCTGTTAGAAACTTGTTAGATTCCTCAGATTCGGGCTTATTCTGCGGATTCACTAATTTGCTATCCGCAAGGCCTAAAATAAAAGCTTCACCTTTTTCAAGGGCAATGCCAACATTGGGAATGAATAGCTCGACATTCTTTATCACTTTTGATTCGGCTTCTTCAGCCATTTCTTTGAGTGTAGTCCTCGCGATTTGATCAGGACTCTGCCCATCCGGGTAAGATCTCATGCTCATGGAATCCCCGACAACATACTTAATACCAAGCACTTTATCGGTAACCCGAGTTCCTTTTGGTATATCTATATGGAATAAATCCTCACTAAAGTTAGGATCGTTAACTTTTATATTGATTACTTTAATTGAGATTTTACGAGTCACAATGCCATCATTTGTTAAACTTACTCGTTCTCCCATGACAGGAAACCATACTCCATCAGCAAATTCTTCATACTCTGCCTTGTCATGACATCGCTCGATCCCATCTATGAATGTTTTCGTTTGTATACACGAATAGCTTTTCTCAGGATCAATGATACCGACGAAATCAGCATCACCCGGGCTACAGTAATAACTAACTTGATACTTTCCATCCGGGAGTATTTTAACTCCGACAGGTTTTTTTTGTTCATCAATCGCTTGTGCTAAGTATTTGACAAAAGTGACAGTGAAGTATTTCCATGGGTTAGAATCATTAAAGAGAGAATGGGGTGGAGAGCTATTCAAAGTTGCGCCGCCGGGAGATTCACCGGAACGAATATATTCGACACCAGTATGACCATCCCAGGCCCTGTTGTTTAAAGGGATTTTAACGGGGACTTTCTTGTTTGTTGAATCGATAATTCCATATTCGTAACATTCTTTTTTCCCAAGACCATTACAATCAAATACCATCCTGTATTTTACGTAATATGTTTCATCCTTCGCATTCCTGATATCCTTGGTGTCTGCGATATCAAGGATTCTCCAAGTGATTCGTTCATATTCAAACTGGAGGTTCCTCATTTTATTTGGCGAAGCGAGCATCTTGTCTAACACATCTTTGGCTTTTTCATAATCGACCTGATTATTTGTTTGAGCGCAAACCATACCGGCCAAACAACACTCAATGATTAAAACTATTAGTATTCCTCTTGATGTGAACATGAGATTCTCTCCCGTATATAATTTAGTATCATCTTTCCTATTTAAACGAATGAATTCCTTCCTGTACCATCAAGGTTTCCCTCTCTCATTTAATTTATTATATATAATTAGGCTCTTTGTCGCAACAGATATTAAAAAAGCAGATGGGGCACAGTTGTTTTTATTCAAAATTTTATAACCGTGCAATTTATTCAATTGCTGTTAACTATACCCCATCTACATCTACGCTTTCAACATCTAATCGGTATATTCGCGAGCATCTTCATTATAGACTGTATCATCAGGATCCTCATTATAGTTCGGACATCCATCTTTTGTATGCGGACCAACCGATACACAAACACTATCGTGGTTTACAAATTCTTCACACACGTCCCATATCACAGGCGCACACTCGTCGCATTGGGCATTATCGTTACCCGTACCTTGTGCGTGATTTGTACCTTCCCCACCACCGTCACATGTATGGTCACAAAATTCAGTATTTTCTTCTTCTAAACGCCCTGCGTTAGAACAAGTAGAAGCTTTTAGTGGAATCAAAATCGACATCCCAGCAAAAGCAAAACATACAATCAATAACAAATTCCGTCTCATGACATTTCCTTTCGTATTTCGTGTTTTCCTTGAACTAATAACTTAAGGATCATCCTCCCATTACGTTAAGACAAATTCCCTACTAATTATCCAACGATTCTATCATCGTATTCTCACCTCCTTTCAATATAGAGGATGAATTAGTTAATTTGTTACGCTAAAAATCGCGATTTTTCTATTTTTTTGAAATTTTTGGTTCCTCTGGCTTGTTTTCCACACGCCGTTTTCATAAGTCTCAACTTCTTCGTTGGTTATGTACGAAATATTTTTCATATTGCCTTAGTGTTCAAAGACCGGTATCGCCTTCTATAATATAACGCGAAGCTCACGGGCTAATTGTTGATGATAATTTTATGGAAATCTTCAGGGGAATGTGAGGATTCATGCAACTTCTTCAACAGCGGTTATTTGCAGTCGCATTTTTTTGCAAATCCGTTAGTTCCGGCGGGTAAGGTTTCTTCTTAAAAACAGCTTTTGACCTTTTTTACGGCAGGAACAGCATTGTGTGTTTCAGTGCCCAAGGCATTTTAGAATATTGTCCGTGTTGGGATTTTCAATAACGCCATTTTCGGTGATGATCGCGGTGATTTCACGTGCGTCTGTCACGTCAAAAGCGGGATTATATACATTGACGCCCGCAGGAGCGGTTTGTATGCCGGCGAATGTTATTACTTCCTCGGCGGACCTTTGCTCGATGGGTATCTCGGCTCCACTTTTTATATTCAAGTCGAACGTGCTCGATGGAGCAGCGATGTAGAATGGCACACCGTGCTCTCTGGCGAGGATGCTGAGGCTGTAAGTGCCGATCTTGTTGGCCGTATCGCCGTTTGCCGCGATTCGGTCGGCGCCGGTTATGACGGCGTTTATCTTTCCCTGTTTCATTAGCCATCCGGCCATATTATCACAGATGACCGTGACGTCTATCCCTGCCTGTTTCAGTTCCCAGGCCGTCAGTCGCGCACCTTGCAGCAGCGGACGGGTTTCATCTACATAAACCTTGAACTTTTTTCCCTTTTTGTGCGCCTCGAACATCGGCGATAGGGCTGTTCCCTGCCCGGCGGTAGCAAGCGCCCCGGCGTTGCAATGCGTCAAAATCCCGGCGCCATCCTTAATGAACTTTTCACCATTTTGGCCTATCCGCCGGCACATGTCCACGTCTTGATGGTAAATAGCATTAGCCTCTCTAAGAACCACTTCGCGCAATTGTTGTAGAGTTTCAACTGATGATGCCGCAGGACCCCGCGTGGAACGCGGGGCTAAATATTTAGCCGGCGGTTTCACCGCCGGTTCAAACTGCGATTCTGGTGACGCGGCCCGCCAGACTCGATCCAGCGCCCAGAACAGGTTCACGGCGGTAGGGCGGGATGATGCAAGGTACTCGCGAGCGCGTTTTAATGCTTCAAGAGATTTTTCCATGCTGTCATTTGTGTCAAGCTTCTGCAGAGCCAGGACAAGTCCGTAGGCTGCCGAGACTCCTATGGCCGGAGCGCCGCGGACGGCAAGCGTCTTTATCGCTTCGAAAAGCGTCTCGACGTCCCGGCATTGCAGCTTGACGAATTCCGCCGGCAGCCGGCGCTGATCTATCAACTCCAAACAGCCGTCGATGTCGCCAATCCACTTTACCGCCTCAACAATCATCAGAATCGTCTCTCTAAAATTGCGTTTGGTTATCTATTGACTCTTGCTCCGCCGCCTCCCATGACTTTCTCGACTTCGCGGAGGCCGGCCATGGTAGTATCACCCGGCGTCGTCATCGCAAGTGCGCCGTGTGCGGCGCCGTAGTTAACCGCCTCGGCCGGTGTCTTTCCTTCCATCAGGCCGTAGATCAATCCTGATGCGAAGCTGTCTCCGCCGCCGACCCGGTCGTAGATTTCCAGGTCGGGCCTCAAGGCCGCTTCGTAAAATTCGCCCCCGGCGTATATGACCGCGCCCCAGTCGTTGACCGAGGCGGTTTTTGCGTTCCGCAGGGTTGTGGCGACGACCTTCAGGTTCGGAAACTCCTTGACGACCGTGGTAATCATCTTCTTGAAGTTTGCGGGATCGAGTTTTGAATAACCTTTATCCATTCCTTTGACCTCGAATCCGAGTGCCGCCGTGAAATCCTCTTCGTTGCCCAGCATCACGTCGACGTAAGGAGCGATGGCCCGATTGACCTGCCTGGCCTTTTCCTGCCCGCCGATATCCTGCCAGAGCGATTTGCGGTAGTTCAGATCGTAGGAGGCGATGGTTGCGTTTTCTTTCGCCGTCTTTACCGCTTCGATAATGACATCCGGCGTCGTTTCCGAAAGAGCCCCGAAGATACCGCCGGTGTGGAACCAGCAGCTCCCGTCTTCACCGAAAATCTTTTCCCAGTCGATATCACCTTTTTTCAATTGCGAGGCGGCGCTGTTTGCTCTGTCGGAGCATCCGACGGCCGCCCGTACGCCGAATCCTCGCTCGGTGAAATTCAGGCCGACCCTGACTTTTCTGCCGATCCCGTCGTATGGTACCCATTTTACATATTCCATGTTCACGCCGCCCTGATAGATCAAATCTTCCAGCAGCCGCCCAACCGGATTATCCACGATGGCGGTGACAACGGCGGCACGTTTACCGAAGCAGCGTTTCAAACCCCGGGCGACGTTGTACTCGCCGCCGCCTTCCCAGGCGCGAAAGTGCCGGGTCGTATGAATTCTTTCTTCGCCGGGGTCCAGCCTAATCATGATTTCACCCAGCGAGACGATGTCATATTTGCATTCAGCCCTGGATTTGACGTCTATGACTGCCATGGCGTTTCTCCTAATTGCTCTATGTTAGCTGTAAATTTTACCTTCTCGATAGTCCTGCCAGGCCGGCTCGAATGCCTTGCGATCTTTCGGCGCTGGCCTCAACTTGACGGTTTTGCTGTGAAACAGATCAGGCGAGCTTTCATCGTACTCGATATGCAAAATAGAGCTTCGCAGCGACTGGTTCTCGGGCTTGAACTTCAACGGCTTGCCGGTGGATTTGTCGATCACGTCGGCATGGATTTCAACGCCGTCTTCGGCAAGAACCAGATGCGAGCCGCGAGAGCCGCTACCCTGTGCGAGCAGTTCGACTACGGCTTTGAGATACGCTGCACTCGTCAGGGCCAAGTGCTCGGCCTGTATCGCTCCAATGATGGCCTTGGCGCCTTTTACACTGAAGCCTTTCTTTTGGATGTCCTTGTAAAGCTTAACCGCCTCTTTGAGCGCCTTTCGAGCGTCATCGAGTTCTCTGATGTGACCGCCCGATGCAGTCATCCGGCTTCGGATCTCCTCCAACACTTTTTCAGGCACCAAACCGGATGAGCCTTTGTATCGTTCGAAACCGGCGATAATGTCACTTAGCTGCCGGTCGATCTCAGACTGGGCATCTGAATAGTCCGGCAGTTCGCAGCCGTAAACATTGACGATATATTGCGCCGCCCGCAGCCCGCCTGTCTGGCCGGCGTTTAGGGCGGAGCCGCCCGGCCGTTTGACGCCGTGCGTGCCGGCCATCTCTCCGATTACAAAAGTCCCCGGTATATTGGACTGCCACCACTTATCGACGGCAAAGCCGCCGTTGTTGTGCTGGGCGCAGACCGCAATCTCAAGCGGCTCCGAATACAAATCTATGCCGTTTTCCTCGTATATCTCGATGGCGGGTGTGTTCATATGTGCCAGCCGCTTGATAGGCTTCTTCTGTAATGCGCCTGCTTTCTGAAGGTACTCTTTGGCTTCCGGTTCGAGGGCGTCGATATCGAACTTGTCCATCGAATCATTGCCGGCCGGATTGTGCAAGAAGTCCATAAAAACCAGCCGGCCCTTTTGTGTTTCGTTAAAAACCAGGATATCAATCAGTGACGATTGCAGATTTTCTATCCGCTGCGGGTCGAAGGGCCACTGATAGCCTTTGAGGAAGATGTCCGTTGCCATCTTGCTCATTGTCGGGAAAAAGTCCGTCAGGAATTCTTTCTCATCTTTGCCGTTGGCGTCCGTGCTGAACAAACGCGGCACCGCCTGCATGTACGTGCCGGAGACGTTCCAGCGGAACTTTATGCTGGCCAGGCCGAACTGTGATTCGGTCAGGTTTGCCCCGACCAGACCCGCCTTGAAAGCCAGACCGTGAATTCCAAGCTGGCCTTTCGGATAGACAGTTGTCTTGAACAGCTCGCCCGGGCCTCCGGCCGCGAGAATCATATTTGTAGCAAGGAATACGTTTATCGCAAGGTTCAAGCCATCGATGTTTTTTTTATCTACAGTCACGATGCCTGCAATTCTCCTGGATTCGCCGGTGCCAACTGTCAGCAGGCCGGCGGCCTCCTGCGCATCGTGAATCTTGACGTCGTATTGTTCGAGCTGTTTTTGCAGGCATTCGCTCATGAACCTGCTGGTCTTGGGACCGGCCGATGTGGCTCGTTCGTATGGGTCGTGGTCTGTTTTATAGCCGATGAAAGTGCCTATCGAATCTGTGGGAAACGGAACTCCGGCCTGGACCAGGTGGTAGAATTCGCGAAGTGAGCCGATCCCTTCGGCGAGCGCCGAGTCACCATGGCAGCAGCCGGCTGCGGTCAAACTCTTAGCAAATTCCTCGGCGCTGTCGGCAACATCCGGGCTTGTGCCCATCTTATAGTAGGTCTGCTTATCCGAGCCGCTCATTCGCGATGCGCCAAGCCCAAGACCTGCTGTTACGACGGCAACTCTCTCGGCGGGATTTTCGATGCCCTTGCCTTTCATGAACTCGCACAGATGCACCGCGCAGTTCATACCGGCGGCACCTGAACCGACAATGATCGTATTATAGTAATGGAAGGTTACGGTTTGATTGGCTATTTGCTTAGTTTTCATATTTCTACTGCTCCAATCCGACAAATGATGATTTGGTAATTCAGATTATTCGTTCGAGTTATACTCCAATAGCTTCGGTTTGACAAGCTCTTCGGACATTTCTCGCGGTAAAATACGGACGTTTCCTTGTTTGTCGCAGAAGTAAAAACAAGAAGATGAAGGTTTTCTCCCGTGGGCGTCGGCCCAGATGGCATAAAAGTCGGGATGCGCATTAACCGGCCGTCGCGCATACGTATGATTACGCGTGCTATCTTTAGTGAGCTGTTTGACCTTTTGCCATGTCAGACCCAGGTTCCTGCTGACCCACATCGCCATTTCACCGCCGGGGTTATATGGCTGCGGCCCTGATTCGGTCGGGCCGATGATTCGCCACGTCCCGTCATCCTCGATGTAGAGTGAGCCCATATCGTAGTTGTTATCCGATGTAAAAGCCGGTCTTATCTGCCACGTTGTTCCCGTCCAGCGGGCCGTAGTCCATGTTCGCGGATCGTTCTTCGGGCCGGACTCGTAGCCTTTGCTTGTGATAAACAAAATGACCGGCCGTTCGTCTGCATCAAACCGGATATCTTTCAGGTAGACGTTCAGACCTTCGTTCTGATAGTCGTGGACAATGGCGGGGCTCCCGGGATCTGTTAGGGGCGGCGTCAATTGCCGCCCATCAGCACACTTCCAGGTCTTGCCGAGGTCGTCGGTTTTGATATAGTACAGGTTTGTACGCCAATTAAGGCCCTTGCCCTTCGGATGAAAATTGAACGCTGTCCCCGCATTGTTTTTACCGGCGGCACTGATTTGATAATGCCCTTGATCCATAGCGGCCAGCCGGGACCACTGCGACCATTTGATACCATCGGGGCTCGTCATAAAACAAATCGTTCGGGCGGCGGGGTAGTTATAACGAGTGAAAAAGCAGACAAATCCCTGGTCCTTGAGATGCCACGCCTGCATGTACGAAAAATTCGTTATGGGGACTTCCTGCGAGTTTTCGATTCTTGTCGTCTTGACGAGCTTGAACCGGCTGATATCGTATGGCTTGCAGCTTCTATGGATATAGGAAGGCCTCGATGTGCCGTGCGAGGTTGAGAATATCCAGATGTAACCCTGGTCATCGACGGAGATGACCGGATTGTCGTGGGCGTCGCTGGTTTTCTTGTCGAGCAGGATGGTCGGACGGGGAACCATTCCTGTCTTGTGGTCGTAATACGAGACCATGTGGAGCAGCTTTTGGTCGCTGTCTGTCGTTGTGCCGCCGTAGCAGAAGAAAGTCTTTTTGACCTTATCGCAATAAATCGCGAACGGCTTGTGCTTGGCGCAATATGTTCCGAGCCCGCCGCTGTACTTGTAGACGTATTCATCGCCCGAGGGCTGATTCATGTACCAGATGCCGCGATAGCCCGTGTCCTTTTTGTTGAGTGTAGGTGCTTGAGCGGTTTGGTTTTCGCCGGCGGAGAGTTGTCCGGCTGGAGCTGTTGCGAGCAAAAAAATGACAAGAGTAAGAGATCGCAACAATTTTCTCTTCTCTGAATTTGCCTGGAGTCCACACTGCACGAATTGTGTTCCTATGCAATATTGAAATTTCTGCCGGAGATATGGCTTATTTGTTCAATTGAAGCAGAGCTAAAATCGATGCCGGGGTATTTGTTCGCACGCAACTTGTCGATCAATTCTTTGATCTTTTTCAGTTCCTCAGACAACAGCTCGTAGTTCTGCTCATCGACGATTTTCTTCATCGTGGATTTTTCAATCATGCTGAACGAGCCGCCCAGGACTAGAACGCCCGCATCGATGTACTCGGGAATGTTATCGGCGTTGGTTCCGCCCGTCGGCACCAGGCTGATAGTCTTATGAATTGCCGGATCGATAGCTTTGACAAAGGCCGGGCCGCCAAGCTCCTTGGCGGGGAATATTTTGCAGAGGTTCGCTCCTTTGGAGAACTGGCTGACGATTTCCGTGGTGCTTCCGCAGCCGGGTATCATGGGAATTTTCCCTGCGTATTTCTCGAAGCCGGCGTCACTGAAATTGATCGCCGAGACAAGATAGCACGTACCGGCGTCCACAACCTGGGCAAGCGAAGGCAATGGGTCATCGGGATGGGCCTTGTTATAAAGCTTAAGCATTTGCGGCGAGTCGATCAGGCTTGCCGAGCCCGTCGCAAAATCAGGCAGCTCCTTCCGCAGCCGGGACATTTTCTCAAGGGGCTTTTTGATCCTGCAGGTGACTTCCATGTTGTTAACGCCTGCTTTGATCAGAGCCTCGGCGGTCTTCACAACGTCGAGCTTGTCCTGGTTGAAGACGAGAATGAAGCCGTCTTTTAACAGCGTTTCGATTGTACTTTTAATATTCATCGTCACTCCCTAAAGTCTTCTTAAATGAAATCCGCCATCGACGTTGATGACCTGGCCGGTTGAAAAATCGAGCCTGCCTTCTGCGATGGCTCCAGCCGCTTTTGCGATATCTTCCGGCCGGCCCCATCGTTTAATCGGAGTCAGGCCTTCTGCGATCAGCTTGTCGTACTTGTCTTTCACAACGCTGGTCATGTCGGTCGCGATAATGCCGGGACTGATTTCGAATACTCCGATGCCGTATTCGGCCAGTCTGTCCGCGTAAAGTTTGGTCATCATGCTGATTCCCGCCTTGCTCACGCAATACTCGCCGCGTGCCGGCGAGCTTGTGTATGACGAGATTGAACCTGTGCTTACGATTCGGTAGGTACGCTCAGGATGCGTCTTTTTCTGTTCGATCATCCAGTTTGCCACCTTCTGAGTCAGGAAATAGGGGCCCTTGAGATTAATTCCCAACACCCTGTCGAAGCTCTCTTCTGTAGCTTCCAGAAGGTCCATTCGTTTCGAAGGAGCGACACCCGCATTGTTCATAAGCATATCACATCGGCCGAATTTGGACTTTGCCAGTGCAACCAGACTGTTACGATTCTCAGCACTGCTTATGTCACCTCTCAAAATTTCACATGCTGCACCGAGGCCTTTGATTTCCTTCTGTGCCTGTACGGCTTTGGATTCGTCCGGCTTGCCTTCGGCGGTAAAGTCGAAATAGTTCACTACCAGGTCGTAACCCAGCGACGCCAATTCTTTCGCGACGCCTTTTCCAATACCACGACTTGCTCCTGTGACGATTGCTACGGGTCGTTCTGCCATTTTAAAATCCTCTCTTTTTCTATTGTCTCAAAAATTCGTTCATTTCGTTCGCAGCGGCCAATCCATCCGCCACGGCGGCGACGACTGTCGATGCTCCCCTGACAAGGTCGCCGCCGGCATAAACTCCCGGTCTGGACGTCGCTAAAGTCCCTTTTTCCGTCAGGAGCAGGCCATTATCCAATTCGACGCCCGGCAGGATTTCGCCGATGTTCTCGAGCGGCTCCTGGCCTATCGCTTCGACGACGATATCCATATCAAGAATGTAAGCGCTCGACTCGACCGTTTCGGGTCTGCGGCGTCCGCTCTTGTCCGGCTCGCCCAGTCTCGTCGGGCAAACCTTAATCCCTGTCAATTTCCCATTGATAGAATTAAAGCCGACCGGCTGAGTCAATATCAGAAAATGCACGCCTTCGTTGATTGCCTGATCGCGCTCGGCGCTCCAGGCGGGCATCTCCTTGAACGACCGGCGATAGATCACGTAAACGTCCTTGGCTCCGAGCCGCATGGCGGTGGCCGCGACATCCATCGCGGTATTGCCGCCGCCGATCGCCGCTACCGTTTGGCCTTTGAGGTTCAGAGTGTCCGGCTTTCTGGCCGCCGAGAGAAACTCCATCGCATTCCACAAGCCGTCGATTTTCCCATTTTTGCCGCCTATGCTGACGGGGTTCGGCAGCCCCATCCCGATAAAGACGGCATCAAATCCCTCTTTGATTATGTTATCAAGATTGAAATCAGCATTTAATTCTTTGCCCAGACGCAAAATCATGCGTTCTTTCGGCACATCGGCAAAAATCGCTGAAATCTCGTTCATGAGCGAATTGCTTTGTCTGTCCGCCGGGATTACTGAAGCGATCATGCCGCCAAATTCAGTGCTCGCGTCAAAGATCGTCACCGTATGCCCCGCTTCGAGGAGTTTTGTCGCACAGGACAGACCCGCGGGGCCGGCACCGATAATTGCGACGCCCTTTCCAGTGCTCTCTTGTGGTATACGCAGTTTTGACCAGCCGTTCTTATTGGCCTGCTCGGCCAGATACCTTTGTATCTCGGCAATCGGCAGGGGCCTGTCGCCAATGAAGCTTTGCAGACAGTGACCTTCGCACTGCTGCTCGACCGGGCATAGCCAGGCACATACTTCCGGAAATATGTTCGCTTCTCTGAGTGTTTCGTAAGCTGCTTTTTCTTCGCCATCCAGAAACTGGCTGATGAATTTCGGAATGTCCACGCCGGCGGGGCAGCCCAACCGGCATGTCGGCTCCTGGCACTTGCGGCAGGCTGATCCGAGCCGGACAAGATTGTCCCTGTCGCTCATTCGGCCGTGCTCGAAAATGGGCCCGTAAACTTTGTTGTCCCGCACGACACAACCCGTCATACCGGCGTCGCGCATGATTTGTGTGCAGGCGCTGCAGCTTACACACACTTTCTCTGGGTACATTCTGCCGTCCGTGATAATGTCTTTTGCAAAATCGGGATATGCAAAGGCCATACGCCCGGCACCGACCAGAGTGGTCAGACCGTTTGTTTTGTTTGCCGCTGCAACATTCGCAAAAAGAGTTCTCAGCCAGCTATAACCCGTGCCGACCATGGCAATATCGGGGAATTGCTTTTGAATCTCACCCGTCAGGTTGACGAGCCTGTCGACACCTGCCAGCGGATGTTCCGGTTCCTCGTATCCGCCGACGATCGGTTCATTGAAGGGCCTGCCTACATGCGGGTTGTAATACGGATTCCCTATCGTGACATTAATCAGCCCCAGACCCCGCTGGCGCAGGAGCCCGATCAGCTTCTTTGGCTCGGTCAAATCCGGCTTCGTGTAATCGTTTTCGTCGACGGCCCAGCCGTAAGGATAAGGAATCACGTCGTAAATTCCAAGGCGCATCGCAATGACGGCATCTTCGCCGAGTTTCTGATTAATCTTGTCGATGACTTCCAGCGGAAACCTCGTTCGGTTGTCGAATGAGCCGCCGTACTTTCCTTTCCTGTCACGGCAGCCGAAGAGCTCGTTGATCAGATATCCGTGGCAGGACTTGACATCGACGGCGTCAAATCCGACTTCGAAGGCGATTCTTGCCGCCTCGACATAAGCATCCTGGAGCTTGTCGAGGTAGTCGTCCGTCACAAGCGGCCAGTCGTCCGGTATCCTGTTTTTTCTATTTGGATCCGGTTTTTGCTGAGGGGCCAGGGGATCGCGGTACGGATCGCGCTGAGCGATGATTGGATTTGCCACCCCTTCCGGCTTGCTATACCGACCCGAATGAGTCAACTGCAGCACAATTACGGGCAGATGACCTGGCCCCATGTTTTTGGCGGCAGCCTGCCGCATCATTTTTACCATCGCGGCAAAACTGTCCTTGTTTTTCTCGTGAATCCATAATTGCCTTGGATTCGCCCGGCCTTCGGGGACCACCGCTGTGGCCTCCGCCCAAATCAGCCCAGCGCCGCCGGCGGCAAATCTTTCATACCGCCGGAGCGTCAGCTTTCCCGGCCGACCCTGGGAATCGCCGTCGCAGCCCTCCATCGGATGCACGGCCAGCGAATTCGGTATTACTAATTCTCCAACCTGCACGGATTCGGTCAAAATCGAAACGTCCTCAATCGCCTGGACGTTAACGCCGAGCCGCTTGCTTAATCGTTTCAAATCCTCAATATTACGCAATCTGAATTCCCACATTTTATCGTTCGCCTCATTATTTGCTCTTAACGAGTTTCTCTTTCAGGAATTTGGCTGTATAGCTGTTTTGGTTTTTGACAATCTGCTCAGGCGTTCCTGCGACGACTACTCTGCCCCCGGCCTCGCCGCCTTCAGGGCCGAGGTCTATTATATAATCTGCCATCTTGATTACGTCAAGGTTATGCTCGATAACGACAACAGTATTGCCGCAATCTGTCAGCCGCTGAAGCACATTCAAGAGGTTATGTATATCGGCGAAGTGCAGCCCCGTAGTCGGCTCGTCGAGCAGATACAGGGTGTGCCCCGTCGCCGCCTTGCCTAATTCAGCGGAGAGCTTGACACGCTGGGCTTCGCCTCCGGAGAGCGTTGTCGAGGCCTGGCCAAGCTGCATATAGCCCAGCCCGACATCTGTCAACGTTCGCAGGATCCGGACGATGGTCGGAAAGTTCGCGAAGAAATCCACTGCCTTTTCAATCGGCATATCGAGCACATCA
>Ga0315294_10004301_pt1 | contig 15511 bp, 6 predicted proteins | sample YL17G13_40_MG_FD_203626 | JGI IMG/M metagenome (GOLD analysis project Ga0315294, IMG submission 203626) | Sediment microbial communities from Yellowstone Lake, YNP, Wyoming, USA - YL17G13_40 | ecosystem: Environmental > Aquatic > Freshwater > Lake > Sediment | place: USA: Wyoming | collected... | reverse complement strand
GGGCAGGGAATTCATGCCGCCCTTGGATGAAGGCTCGTTCCTTTATATGCCCACGACCATGCCTCATGCTTCCATCGGAGAGTGTCTGGACGTGCTGCAGAAGCAGGATATTGCGTTTACATCCATTCCCGAGATTGAGCTGGCCGTTGGAAAAATCGGTAGGGTGGAATCTTCCCTTGATCCGGCACCGATATCCATGATCGAAACAGTTATCAATTATAAGCCTGAGTATATCGTCGACAAAGACGGACATCGCATCCGTTTCAAATACGATATGAAGACAGAAACATTCCCCCGCGACCCGAACGGTGCGCTGATCCCGGATCTTCAAGGCCGGCCGTTCAGGCAGTGGCGCGACCATATCAAAAGCCCCGATGACATCTGGGATGAGATTGTCAAGGCCGGGCAGATTCCCGGCGCAACGTCCGCGCCGAAACTCCAGCCGATTGCGGCCCGAATCGTCATGCTGCAAAGCGGGATGCGCGCCCCAATGGGGGTCAAGGTCAAAGGGCCCAGACTCGAATCGATAGAGCAAGTGGGTCTTGAGATAGAACGGTTCCTCAAAGAGGTGCCGAGCGTCGAGCCGCTGGCGGTGTTCGCGGATCGCATTGTGGGCAAGCCTTATCTGGAAATTGATATTAACCGCGAAGCAATTGCACGCTACGGCATGAGCATCAGACAGGTTCAGGATGTGATTGAGGTGGCGTTGGGCGGCATGCGCGTTACCACAACCGTTGAGGGACGTGAGCGCTACCCCGTCCGCATCAGATATATGCGTGAGCTGCGTGACCAGATCGAAACGATGGGCAAGATACTTGTTCAGGCGGCTGACGGGGCGCAGGTGCCGCTTATCCAGTTGGCGGAAATTCGCTATGTACGAGGCCCCATGGAGATAAAGAGCGAAGACACGTTCCTTGTGGGATATGTGTTGTTCGATAAAAAGCCCGGCTATCCCGAGGTCGATGTGGTCGAGCAGTGCCAGCAGTATTTGAAAGACAAGATCGATACCGGCAAGTTTGTGCTGCCCACCGGCGTCAGCTATGCCTTTGCCGGCAGCTACGAGAATCAGATTCGCGCCCAGAAAACGCTTGCGCTGGTTATCCCGTTGTCACTTTTCGTCATCTTCATGATTCTGTATTTTCAATTCCGCACGGTGCCGACGAGCCTTCTGGTATTTTCCGGGATCATTGTTGCCTGGGCCGGGGGCTTCTTGATGATATGGTTTTATGGTCAGCCGTGGTTTCTCGATTTCAGCGTGTTCGGCGTCAATATGCGCCAGCTTTTCCAGGTGCATCCGATCAATCTCAGCGTGGCGATATGGGTGGGATTCCTGGCGCTGTTCGGGATCGCTTCGGATGACGGCGTTGTCATGGGGACCTATCTGGAGCAAATGTTCAGCCGAATGAAGGTTGACAACGTCGCTGATGTGCGTAAGGCCGTGATTGCCGCCGGCCGGCGGCGGATTCGGCCCTGCCTGATGACAACAGCCACAACGATCCTGGCGCTGATTCCGGTCCTGACTTCCACGGGGCGCGGCTCGGATATTATGGTACCGATGGCGATACCTTCCTTTGGCGGAATGACGATTGAGATACTTACCATGCTCGTTGTGCCGGTTCTGTACTGCTGGATTAAAGAAATCAGAATACCCAGACAGCCGTCGAATAATTAAATCTGAAAAATTTTCCGCGGCAAACCCAAAAGCCGCCGGACAAACTTTTCTTGAAATACGCATTTGTCGGCTTAGAATTCACATTTATTCGGACTCTATTGAGGCAAAATGAACACCTGTAGTGACAAAACGGAGACATGATGTCACCTGGAAATCGGGGTGCTTTACAGCTCCTGAAAAAGGTCACTCTTCGAAGAATTCCGGCATTTTACAACTCATAGTAAGGGGCTGGCACCACAAGGCCTTTGACGTGTTCGCATCATGGACCGGCAAGCACGTGAGGATCGAGTTTGAAAGCGTATACCACCACTCCACGGTTGAGAAATAGACATCGCTGGTGATATATCGCAATTCATTTTAGGATTGAATACGGAATCAAGGTCAGGTATCATGAACAAAGTTCATCTGCTTGGGAACAGGTACGCGGTTTTCGCAACCGAGAAATGAAATGTTCAAGTGATGAACGAGAAAAAGATCATTCAAAGACAACCAAGGTAAAAGTGGAGCGTTGACAGCGTATCAATGATGAGTTCTGCAAAATTGAAGTTAGGCATACTTTTGGAAAGAAAAAATCTTTTCTTTTGATTTTTTCTTTCTAAAACAATATGCGTACAGTTTTACTCGATAATACGTTATCATACAGTACCCGATTATTTTTAGAAAATCGAGAAACTGATTTTCTAAAATAATATATGCCTAACCTTCAATTTTGCAGAAGCCTTTATCAATGGTTGAAGGAGATCTATGATGAAACGTCTATTCGTACTCGTCATTTGCTTATGCTGTTCACTGTCTGTTCATGCGGAGCTTTCACTAACGGAAATCCGCACTGCCTCAAACAATATCCTGGTGGCCTACTACAAGAGCGATATCATCAAGGCCGACCAAGTCGATACCAACGATGTGTCCCTGTGGAAGCTTAACGGCCAATCCGTGGGTGCGATCAATAAATTTGTAACCGAGGCAAACGCCTGCGATCATCATATCTATTTGCAGGTGCCGACCTTTGTCAATGGAACGAGCTATACACTCCAGACACCGCACGGCGAGAAAACCTTTGTGTTTGATGACAAGAAGGTGTTCTGCGAATCCATTAAAACCAATCAAAATGCGTACTGTGCATTGTCGAAAGTCAGATACGCCAATTTCGCCATATGGCTGGGTGACGGTGGTAGCAAACAGATTAGCGGGGACCTTCCGAACTACTCAGTTTTCAAGGTATCCACGGGTCAGCAGGTCACTCAGGGAACGCTTAAAGAGATCGGACAGGACGAATCCTCGGGCGATTTCGTGTATCGGATCGATCTGTCGGCGGTCACCGAAGGCGGTCCCTACAAAATATCGGTGAAAGGCTATGGCTGCTCCTATCCCTTTGGCGTTGGCGGGGATTTTTCACGCCGACTGGCTCATATTTCTTTTCGTTCGCTATACTATCAGCGGTGCGGCTGCCCGATTAAAGAACCATATGCATGGAATATCCGAATGAAACCGTGTCACACTACGATTTATGATACCAATGCACCCATTGGAGAAGCGCGTCTGATCGTTGACGGAAATGAACCTACATTCACTGCTTACGGGGGCTATCACGATGCCGGTGACGCGGACCGTCGTACCTACCATATGGATGTGACGGCCACGTTGTTGACAACCTATGAGGCCTTCCCCAACCTTTTCACAGACGACCAATACAACATTCCGGATAAGTTTGACGAAAACTTCAATATCACAGGCAAGGGTAATCAGATTCCCGATATCATTGATGAGGCCGAATGGGGTGCGATGTTCTGGGAATACATACAGAAGCCGTCCGGTGCGATCCACTGGGGCACTGAGACATACCGATATTCCCCTTTCACGACCTATGACAAGGAGACCAAACTTTTCGGCACCGAAGTGCTTGATACACGCACCGCTGGATTTGCAGCCGGTATGTTCATGCACATGGCTCGAATCATAAAACCTTACAAGCCCGAGCGATCCGAAGAGCTCCGCAAACACGCGGAGATGGCCTTCAAAGCTGCGGGAGACCGAATTCGTATCACGCATCACCTATACTATGCCGTGCAAAAGTATTTGCTGACCGGCGACGAAGCCGCACACCGGACCGTCAAGGATCTGGCTGAGAATGCCGCCCGGTATGTCGAGACCTTTAACGGTGCTCCTGAATCGTTTGCCGGATCCAATCGGTCCAACCGTCAAGACGGCTGGTTGGCATCGTTCTTCTACTCCTACATCATCGAAAAAAACAGGCCTACCGACCCGGCTGTGGTGGAGCAATTCAAGACCGCGATCAAGGCCGCGGCTGACAAAGCCATCGAGTATCTTGAGGGTAATGCTTATCCGGTCGGCACACCCATGAATCTCTGCTGGTGGGGCAGTAACGCGGCCCAGGGACAGTATGCCTATCCCTGTCTGCTTCACTGGAGCCTGACCAAAGAACAAAAGTACATCGACGCCGTCAGTCAGCTCATGGATTATAATCAAGGTCTGAATCCGCTCGGCAAATGTTATGTCTGCGGCATTGGCTTCGATCGAGTACACAATCCGCACGACAGGGAATCCGCCTATACCATCGAGCAGGGATGGGGGCCCCGACCGGGTATTCTCGTGTTCGGACCGGGCGGACGGGGCAGGGGAACGTCGGTGCCCGAGGTAAGATCGCTGGCCCGAGAACGCCAATATATTGATAACTTACCTTCTATTCAATGGAACGAGTTTACCATATATCAGAGTCTGTGCTTTCCGGCCGCTGTCTATCCGGTGCTGGCGCAGGGCGGCAAGTGGGACGACACGAATGATCCCTTTGCCACGCAAAAGAAGTAGATATTCAGCAGCCCTGCGTTCTTTAGAGAATTGAAATCTAAGGTGACAAAATGAAAACATGTAACTCTATCTGGATGATCCTGCTGGCCTGGGCGTGGTGTCCATGGGCCGATGCGTATGAGAACTTTTCCGTGGCTGTATACTGCCGGGCGTATGAAACCCGGGAGATGGCGGATCTGAACTGGCTGGATTCTCGCTGGCAGGATATCACAAAGCAGGTCCACGTGGACAAGGTGTATCTGGAGACCCACCGGGACTTATTGATTGTGGACGACGACACCTTGAACAAGGCCAAGGCCTATTTTCATGAGCGTGGGATTCGTACGGCCGGTGGTATCACCCTGACCGTCAATGAACGCAACCGGTTTGAGACCTTCTGCTACAGCAATCCTGAGCATCGGCAAAAGATCAAGGAGATTGTAGAGCACACGGTCCGTCACTTTGACGAGCTGATCCTGGACGACTTCTACTTCACCAGTTGCAAGTGTCATCTGTGCATTGCGGCCAAAGGCGATAAGACCTGGACTCGGTATCGCCTGGATCTCATGGCGGAGGCGGCCAAGAGCGTGATTATCGATCCGGCCAAAGCCGTCAATCCCAAAGTCAAGGTGGTTATCAAGTATCCTAACTGGTACGAACACTTCCAGGGTCTGGGCTTTAACCTGGAGAAAGAGCCGGCCCTGTTTGACGGTCTATATACCGGCACAGAGACCCGCGATCCTTCCGGCAACCAGCACTTGCAGCCCTATCTGGGCTATCTGATCTTCCGCTATTTCGAGAACCTCAAGCCGGGCGGCAACGACGGCGGCTGGGTGGATACCGGAGGTCTGCTTTTCATGGACCGATACGCCGAACAGCTCTGGCTGACTCTCTTCGCCAAGGCCCCTGAGATAACGCTCTTCGATATCCGCCAGATTACGCGTCCGGTCACTCCAAACCTGCGGGCCGATTGGCAAGATGGGAAAACCAGCTTTGGCTTTGACAATATAACAACCCCCGTCACTCTGCCGGACGGAAGCACATTTCAGCCCAATATGATAGCCCGAGCCGCTGGTGTGACTTTCGAGCAGGTGGACCGGTTTGTGGGCAAGCTTAGCGATCCGGTGGGGATTAAGAGCTACAAACCGTTTCACTCCACAGGCGAAGACTTCCTGCACAACTACCTGGGCATGTGTGGCGTACCCATGGACCTGGTGCCGGAGTTTCCCACGGATGTAAACATGGTCTTCCTGGCCGAGACTGCCAAGTTCGATCCGGACCTGATAGCCAAAATTAAGGCTCACCTAATGCAGGGCAAACAGGTAATGATTACCTCCGGCCTGTTGCGGGCTTTGCAGGGTGGGAGGATTGAAGAGATTGTGGAGATGCAGGTCACGGACCGCAAGGCCGTGGTCAGGGACTTTCGCGCCGGATGGGACCGCCCGGTTCAGGCCGGCGCCGAGATGGTCATCCCGCAGATCCAGTACCTGACCAATGATTCATGGGAAGAAATCTCCGCCCTGGATGAAACCAACGGCTGGCCCATGCTGCACTCAGCCTCCTATGGCGGAGGAACCCTGTATGTTTTGACCATTCCGGAGAGCTTTACCGACCTGTACAATCTGCCGGTTGAGGTGTTGAACCGGATCCGGCAGACCCTGTGCCGGGACATGGCTGTGCGTTTGGAAGGGCCGGGCAAAGTTTCTCTGTTTGTATACGATAATGACACGTTCATTGTGGAATCTTTTCTTGATGAGGCTGTGGAAGTGCAGGTAGTGACGGACAATCGATTGACCACCTTGACGGATCTGATAACCGGCCGGACGGTGACTGCCGGTTCGGCGCCTCAGGGTCCATGGGGACGTATCGGCGGCAGGCGTTTTGAGGTAGCGCTGCCGCCGCATTCGTATCGAGTGTTTCAAGGAAAAAAATGATCATGCAGTATCCAAGATAATTATTTGTGATGTAGAATCTAATATTCAGACTAAGGAGTGCAGAAATGAAATCTAACAGAATCTCGTGGCTCATCTCTTGCAGCTTTGTTCTTGTTGTTTTTGGTGGAATTACTTTTGGCGCCCACGTCTACAACGGCCCGTACACCGGGACGAACCTGGATCGCGTGGCGTTTCCTATGGGTGGTATCGGGGCGGGGATGATTTGCCTGGAGGGAGCAGGGATGCTGAGCCACTTCTCGCTTCACAATCATCCGGACATCTTTCGTGAGGAGAAGGTCTTCGCGGCGGTATGCGTCAAGGGCGACAAGAACGTCGCGCGCGTACTTGAAGGCCCGGTTCCGAAGTGGAAGATATTCGCGATTCACCCCGGCACCGGGCAGTACGGCGGGCCGGGCAACGGACTCGGGGAGACCACTTACGGACTCCCAAGATTTCGCGATGCGAGCTTCAATGTGCGCTTCCCGTTCGCAGCAGTAACACTGGCAGATCCCAAGATGCCTCTGGAGGTCGAAATCACCGGCTGGAGTCCGTTTGCACCGCCCGACGCCGACACGGCGTCACTGCCGATGGTGGGACTGGAGTACAAATTCGTCAATACCTCCGGCAGGAAAATCGATGCGGTGTATTCGTTTAACGCCGAGAATTTTATGGACGTGGAGGGCAGTCAGGAGTTGATCAGGACCATCGAGGGTGGATTCATTCTTGCCCAGCCGCCGGGCGGCAGCTTGAAGAAGCACGAAGAGGGCTACTTCGCCGCTTTTGTAGATGAGCCTGCCGCCAAAGTCAACGCCGCCTGGTTCCGGGGCGGCTGGTTCGATCCGCTGACGATGGTCTGGAAGGACATTGAGGAGGGCAAGTGCTACGACAAAGACTTCCCGATGAAGGACGGACCGAGCCCGGGGGCAACGCTGTTTGTACCGTTCGAGCTGGCCCCGGGACAAACAAAAACTATTGCTCTGAAGCTGTGCTGGTATGTACCTTACAGTGATGTGCGCAGAGGAGACGGTGCCCCTGCGGCCGGCGAAGAGGAGATGTACCGGCCCTGGTATGCGGGCAAATTCCAGGATATTGACGCCGTGGTTCGCCGCTGGCGTGGGAACTACGATAAGCTGTTGGCAGAGAGCAAGAAGTTCAGCGATTGCTTTTACGAGACAACGCTGCCGGCCGAAGTGGTCGAGGCGGTGGCGGCCAATCTGACGATACTCAAGTCTCCCACCGTTCTCAGGCAAATCGACGGCAGGTTCTGGGGATTCGAGGGATGTCACGACCAGGTGGGCTGCTGCCCGGGATCATGCACACACGTATGGAATTATGCACAGGCGATGCCGCACCTTTTTCCCTCTCTTGAAAGAACGCTGCGTGAGACCGAATTCTGCGTCTGTCAAAACGACCAGGGACACCAGAATTTCCGCTGTCCGCTGCCGATAAGCGAGCCGGCGCATGATTTTCACGCCGCCAGCGACGGACAACTGGGTTGCGCAATGAAGCTGTATCGCGACTGGAGGATAAGCGGTGACACCGAATGGATGAAGAAGCTCTGGCCCCGGGTCCGGCAGAGTCTGAACTACTGCATCGAGACATGGGACCCTAAGCACGAAGGCATCCTCCGCGAACCGCATCATAATACGTATGACATCGAATTCTGGGGCCCGGATGGGATGTGCAGCAGCTTCTATCTCGGCGCTTTGAAGGCGGCCGTGGCAATGGGCCGTCAAGCCGGCGACGACGTGTCACTCTACGAAAATCTGCTCACCAAAGGCGAGAAGTTCGTGAATGAAAAGCTTTTCAACGGCGAGTACTTCTATCAGCAAATCCAGACGGAAGGACTTCGAGCAGGCAGTCCTGTTAAGGTCCAGAGCATGCAAAGGAGCTACACACCCGAGGCCCTGGAATTACTGAAGGCTGAAGGGCCCAAGTACCAATACGGAACAGGCTGCCTTTCCGACGGTGTGTTAGGCTCCTGGCTGGCAGCGGTCACCGGGCTCGAAGGGGTGCTTGATCAAGGCAAGGTGGACAGCCACCTGAAAAGCGTCCACAAGTACAATCTCAAGAAGGATCTTTCGGAACATGCGAATCCACAGCGTCCAGGCTATGCCATGGGCGATGACGGAGGCTTGCTGCTCTGTACCTGGCCGAAAGGCGGGATGCCGTCTCTGCCGTTCGTATACAGCAACGAAGTCTGGACCGGCATCGAGTACCAGGTGGCCTCGCATCTGATTCTTCGCGGCATGGTCGATGAAGGTCTCGATATCGTTCGCGTAGCGCGCGACAGGTACGATGGAAGCACCCGTAATCCGTTCAACGAATACGAATGCGGCCACTGGTATGCACGGGCCATGTCCAGCTACGCTTTGCTGGGCGCTTACAGTGGCGCCCGATACGACGCCGTTGAACGCATCCTGCACATCCAGCCGCCGCTCGAAGGGGACTTCAAGGCATTCATATGCACCGCCACCGGCTACGGCCACATTGGTGTCAAGGATGGCAAGCCCTTCTGCGATGTTGTCAGTGGCGAGATACCGTTCAACAGAATCGTATACGCCACGCCGTGATCATCAGCTTCAGGACCATAAAGCCCATACTGGGGGTAGGCTGCAGCGGAACTGTTTGCAGCGGTTTGAGCAATCCTCTTCGGAGAGAACTTGATGTAAAAACCTATTCAGGCATCAACTCCTGGATGAAATTCCAAGTACTAACCTCTACGACTGTAGCGATTTAGCCATGGATCCATTCTTTGCGCCGTAAGGGGCTGGACTTTGGGTTCTTGACTATTGAAATTCGAGGAAATCGTTGATATCATTTATGAGTGAGACGCTTATAAAGTACGTTCCCAGATGGTATATAGGAAATGCCAATATTGACATACCGATCTTCGGACGGAAGGAGAAAGGCTTATGGATCAAAGAATTGTCGACATATACGATGCGTACACCAATGGATATCTGGATCGCCGTGCATTTCTCAAGAAACTATCCCTTCTCGCGGGAGGAACGGCTGCTGCTTACGCTTTGCTGCCCCAACTGGGCAACAACTGCGCCATGGCCGAAATCGTTCCGAAGGATGATCCTCGCCTTGAAACCGGCTACGTCAAGTATCCCGGTTCAACCGGTGATGTTCGAGCGAGCCTGGCGAGACCAAGAGGAGACTCGAAAGTGCCTGCCGTGATTGTGATTCACGAAAACAGAGGTCTTAATCCCCACATCGAAGACGTTGCAAGACGTGTAGCTCTAAATGGATTCCTTGCAATTGCTCCCGATGCTCTTTCCCCGCTTGGCGGAACTCCAGAGGATGTCAATGAGGCTGGATCGAAGATACAGCAGCTTGATGGCCAGTCAACGGTGAAAAACTTCGTTGCTGCGGTTCAATACTTGAAAACGCATCCGCAAACCACAGGAAAGGTAGGCTGCATGGGCTTCTGCTGGGGTGGAGGAATGACAAACCAGGTCGCCGTCAACTCACCGGACTTGAGAGCGGCGGTCCCGTTCTATGGCAGGCAGCCTGCGTCTGAAGACGTCCCCAGGATCAAAGCCTCGTTACTCCTTCATTATGCCGGCCTTGATAAGCGAATCAATGCGGGCATTGAGGCGTTCGAAGCAGCTCTCAAGAAAGCCTCTGTAGACTACAAGTTGTATATGTACGAGGGAGCGGGGCATGCGTTTTTCAACGATACGAGCGAATCTCGATATCACAAGGAAGCGGCCCAGCTTGCATGGAAGCGTACGATTGAGTTTTTCAACAGTAAGCTCAAGACCTGACGCTTCGTGGATAGGGCAAGGAATGTATTGCGGTTACTTGTCCATGCAACACTTTTTGTACTTCAAGCCACTGCCGCAAGGGCAGGGATCGTTACGACCAGGTTTATGACTTGTCTGTGCAATTGCAGTCTGCGCGGGCGGCATTTGCCGTTCGAGTGTCTGTCGACGCCATTGAGCGGTGACCTGTGAGACAAAAGGTTGGCAGTGGGTGAAAAAACGCTTATAGCCGGCACAAAGGTAGTTCAAGCCCGCCTCGCCATCCGGCGTCCGGACAAAGCGGTTCTTCGGGCATTCACCGTTACACATGGCCCGGACATCACATGCTCGACAGTATCCTGGCAAAGTCTCCAATTTGGCTTTTCCGAATGCTCTCTGCGCCGGACTCTCGAGCAATTCATCCAGTGACTTCTCTCGGATATTTCCAAGGCAGTGCTCTGGATCCACGAAATGATCGCATGAGAAGAAGTCACCATTGTGTTCAACAACCGGAACATCCCCGCATATAGGTCGGAAGATGCATAGCGAATGCTCCTGTCCGAATGCTGTCCTGGTAGCCTCTTCGAATATCTGCACTTTGATGCACCCTATATCATGACTCACCCATTCATCGAAGATGGTGCACAGAAAAGTGCCCCAGAGTTCAACCGGCACCGTGAGTGGGCTGACACCACCTTTTGCGTCCGGCTGCGGCTCGACCATAGGCAAAAAGCTCACGTAGGGTGCTTCGATCTGTTCGAAGAAACGGTACACGTTCATGGGCTCCCGGACATTATGCGCATTGACAACACAGAGGATATCGCAATAGACCCCGTGCTCTCGCAAGAGTTCATATCCACGTATTGCTTTCTGGTGAGTTGGATCGCCGTCTTTGGTAACGCGGCAGCGGTCATGCAGTTCCTGGGGACCGTCCAGGCTGAGCCCGACAACAAAGCCCTCCGCCGCAAGAAATCGGCACCATTCCTCGTCGAGGAGGGTTCCATTGGTCTGGATTCCGTTTGCAATGCGCCGGTTCGAGGGCTTGTGCTTGCACTGCAGCGCCACAATCTTGCGAAAGTAGTCCAATCCCAGCACGGTTGGTTCGCCGCCATGCCAGGAAAAGCGGATCAGCGATCCGGGGCAAGCGTCAATGTGCTGGACAATATACTGTTCCAAGACGTAGTCGGGCATCCGAAACAACTTGCCCCCTGGAAAGAGCTGTTTCTTCTTAAGATAGTAGCAATAGTGGCAAGCCAGATTGCAGATGGAGCCGGCTGGCTTGGCGAAGACCTGAAACTCACGAGAGACTTTGGTCAAATCTGCGTCTTCCTTTGAAAAAAGAGAGCCTGCCGAAGATTGATCCGGCAGGCTTAACAGGATTATGCTTCATCTAAGTTGAACTGCGTCTTCTGAACGTGCGCCTGGTGCCCGTAACCTTCGACGTGCCTCTGGACGTTTTCAATTCTCCGCTGAGCTTTGACTCTGCAACCTTTCCTTCGAAGCTTGTTTCGTATTCCTGGTCGCCGAATTGCCGGACGTATTTAAAGCTTACTTTTTCACCATCGAGATTAATCTTTTTAATCAGAGTAGCCCCATAAAGCGCGCTCATATCCGGATTGACTCTCAGTCTCTGCTTGCGAGCGCCACGTTCGGATTCAATATCGAGATTCCACGTACCGATAAGCGAAGCACCGACTATTGTTCCCTCGACGGCAGCTTCTCCACGTTCGCTCTTGAATACTCCCTCAAGTGAATTGTCGCCGAGTGTTCCTTCGAAGGCCATTTCCATTTGACTGTTTTCCCTCTCGGCCACTCTCTTGAAGGTCAGCTTGCGGTCTTCGTATTTCAAGTCTGAAACCACACTCTCACCCCTGGAACTTTTCCACGTGCCGCTTAGATTGCCTTCCTTGTCAGCAGTGATCGTAAGAGTACCGGTGAATTCTCTCTCGCCTGCCTTGATCTTCATCTCCCAGCTTCCAACTCCTCGGGGGGTTCTCGGGGCCCGTTTGCCCTGGATTTCCGTCTCGCCCATTTCGCTGATCAGAAGCCCTGAAAGCTCACCTTGTTCGATCGTGCCGGTAAACTTCGACATTCTTTCCTGGTCCTGGTACCGCATGACCTGTGTAAAGCTGAGCTTGTTGTCTTCGAATTTGACGTCCTTCAGCTCATTCATCCCCCATAAGCTTATCCATTGGCCAACGTACTGGCCCTCCTGGTTTCTGGAAAACGACAGTATCGACTCCATCTCCCGCTCCCCAAACTTCATTTTGATCTGCCAGTCGCCATAGAGTCCGCCTCTGCGGGACGTAGACGGCTGCGCCTGGACCTGTGCCGAGAGCATGATCAGAGCCATCAGCGCACAATACGGGACTGCTTTGAAAAATATCTTGCGTTTCATGATGTATGCCTCCAATAAAGGTTATCATTTGCCAGTCGTCTTCTACCTTATCGACTTTCGATTGTCAACAAGAAAAGCGTTCTCTGCAATTTAGCACACAGTGTCAGCATAAATCAGAGACCCTTTACCCGGGATCTCATTTCAAAAACTCGTAATCCAAACTTTTTTGCCTTCGTTCTAATTTTAGTGGAGGATGGGGATTCGCCTCTGCTTTGAATTGCTTCCTTGATAGGAATAAACTCTGAACTCCGGACTCTTTGAATTGGTCAGTCGATCAATTCAAGTGCTCCCGCGTCTCTCTTGTCTTTGGGCTTGCTTCCTGCGAAATCGTGCAGAAACGGTCCGTCAAACTGCCACGCATACAGCTCATTGATATTCGTCTTAGCGTCTTTAAGAGTTCCGAGTGATATCCGCATAAAATCAACAGTTCCCTTTAAGCACTTGCCATTCGGTGTTCCGCAGACAAACATATCACTGTCATTGTTTATGGACACGCTGCCGATTCCGGGTCCTGAAGAATCTCTCGTGCCGTCAACATAAATAGTTAGCTCTTTAGCTGAGCGGTCGGCTTCAGCTATCATGTGATGCCATTTGCCGTCATTGATCTTTTTTCTGCTTTTCAACTCGGATGAAGCGCCAGATGCTTTTACTGTAAACAGTAGTCTGCCCGATCCGTCAATGGTCAATCCATAGCCGGATTCGGCCATTTTCTGTACCAGGACACAGTCCTTTGATTCTGTCTTGAAATACGCTTCGATACAGAAATTGGAATCCCAGACCTGGGGGCTCTTGAAATCCCTGCCTGTGACTTTCCTGTCCTCTTTCTGTCCGTCCTTGTCCCATCTGAACCTAATCGGTATGGTAAGGATTTTATTCAGTTTACTGTTCGGACAGACCGCGTACTGGTTTTCACCGTTGAAGGTGCACGCTCCCTTTGTCCAGTCTTCAAGCGGACCGTCAACATAATTCTCTTTTGTGACATTTACTCCGGTCAGGGGAAACATGGGCTGTTTATAATAATTATCCCTAATATAGTAATAGGGTGTCATGTACCAGTGCTCGTCCAAAATCCTGGTCGGATCATTGCCTGCCGGATAGAAGTTCCACTCACCAACCACGGCATACAGAGGCCAGGGCACAAAACACTTTACACCCTGATCAATAGCTGGTGAATCTTCAGTCAGGCTGAAGTCCTTGTTCGCGGGATCCTTCATAACAGGTTTATCCGCGACAACACCGAGGTCATAGGCGATTGATTTAACTTCTTCAAGCGCCTGTCTGCACTCTTCAAAAGTTTGATGCCACTTTCCTGATGACTTAAATGAACCATATTTCGCCGTGATATTATGAAAAACATTACCGGTGAACGCATTGGTTTCAAGGGCGTAATTGTTTTCTATTTTCCCCGCGTCCCGTTCATTGCCGTCCTCAGGTGTTTTAGCAGGAACGGTATGCCAGAACACCCAGTCGCTGATACTGTCCCAGATATTTCCCATAAACTTGTTCCGGCCCGCCTGCGGGTCCTGACGCCTGGTCCCTTTCACGAAATTGTATGCTGTATTGTTGAAAAACATATTCTGATAGCTTATGATCTCCTGGAACATGGTTGTAGCTCCGTGCCTGCTCCGAATATCATTGCTCAACCCCCAGCCAATGTTGTTGAAATAGTAGTTCTTAAAGGCTCCATCAAGATAATACGCCATTCCGAACCTTGCGCCACCGGGTGTCTTTGACGTTTTATCCGACATCCAGTGATCGTACCTGAATCCTCCCGGATTACCGGAGACATTGTTGAACACATACGCGCTGCCCCCCTGCCATGTCTCAATATTGCCGCAGTCATCACCTGTCCGTATCGAGTCGGTCACCTTGTTTTGGTAGATGAGAATACGGGTCAGCGGACAATCCCTGACATTGCCGCTTATTTTAGCCCCGCGGACATTTATTCCGGCGTGCCAGGAGCGTTCCACGACGTTCCCGGCAATCTCCAGGATTTCTGCGTTGTCAACGTTGATGGCATCCGATGCCCCCACCCGGGGAGAACGTAATCCGGTCCTGAACAGGTAATTTCTCAGGATCTTCACGTCGAACAAATGGCCCGCCCGGTCCGGAAGGGTATCTCCCCACAGCAGTCCCTCTTCAATACTTATACCGTTGTGATCGGTCTGGCAAAATTTACAGTCACGCACAATAATATTATCAATACGGTCGCCCGGATTGACTGCTTTGAACAGCACACCATTATTGATATGTTCGAATCTGCAGTTCGCAACCGTTATATCGTCAGCAGGCCCCCAGACCCTGATACAGGCCGGATAGATGTGTTTCTTGAGCCTAAATTTCTGTGAATATAACCACGGGATCTCGGTCAGGTCCCAGGACACATTCGTGAACCTGAATGTCAGGCCGCTTACAACAAGATGCTCCTGTCCAGTAAGATCAATAAGAGTGGCCTCTTTTCCCACTTCGATTACCGCCGTGTTCGGGTCCTGTTCGTTCGGCAGGATAATATGAAGCCTTCCACCCTTTCCCTTCTTTTCAAACCAGTATTCGCCTTCAGGATCGTCAAGGTAATGCGGTTTGTCTTCAAGGTAATACCTGTGGTTTCTGCTTATAATGCGAGATGTCGCACTGCCCAGGTACCCTTCAAACCCGAGCGCCATCTTTTCGGCGTCAAATCCCTGAACGTATGAAGGATACGGAGTTCCGTCAACCCAGCCGAACTCTGCCCATATAATCGCGCCCATATAGAGTTCTTTCGGTCCTGTGATATGCTTCGTGTCCTTCCCCATGGCCAGGATTCTTCCGCTCTCTTCGGCCTTCATGGTCAGATTAAAATAGGGATGTCCCGGATTGTCCCAGCACCACCACTCGCTTTTCACATCCTCCGGGTCAGACACTTTCCAGTTCGGCATCCGCGCCAGAGGGATGCGTGTTATTATATCATTCT
>Ga0315294_10004300_pt1 | contig 15515 bp, 13 predicted proteins | sample YL17G13_40_MG_FD_203626 | JGI IMG/M metagenome (GOLD analysis project Ga0315294, IMG submission 203626) | Sediment microbial communities from Yellowstone Lake, YNP, Wyoming, USA - YL17G13_40 | ecosystem: Environmental > Aquatic > Freshwater > Lake > Sediment | place: USA: Wyoming | collected... | reverse complement strand
CAGTACGGACGGCGTATCGATGCTGGTTTCCTACTCGACCGTCGCTTCAGGGGTCATGCCGGGGGCGGCCTCGTTCACGACCGGGAACCCGGTCGCGGGAACCCGGTGGCTGAGGTGGACGATGCCCATGGCCGGCATCCAGACCACGGGCTGTTCCTGCTTCCGAATCCAGATCCAGTAACAGGATCTCAGTAGAGCAGGTACTTCTCCCGGACGGCCTCGAAGGCCGCCTCCTCATCGCGCCAGCCGTCCGCTATCCCCTCCGGCGGCACCAGCGCCAGGAGCGCGTCGCGCGCGGGCGGTGACCCGAGAAGATCGTCCATTCCGCCAATCCGGAACGCCTCACCGTGGAGGCGGCGCAGGACGTCCGCAATCGCGAGCCCCGTGACTACGGGCCGAAAGGCGTCCCGGTCCAGGAGCTGTAGCCGTACCCCCGAACACGCCTCGTTCGCGCAGGGCCCCGAAAGGGGAGTGAACGTCACGGGGTAGAACCGGACCCCCGGAAGGCCCCGCGCGTTCAGTTCCCGTGCCGTCCGGACCCCGTCCATCCAGGGCGCCCCCAGGTGCTCGAACGGAGCATCGGTCCCCCGCCCCACCGAAAGGTTCGTGGCCTCGAGGAGACCCGCGGCCGGGTACAGGATCGCCTGCGTCAGCGTCCGGATGTTCGGCGACGGGTTCGCCCACGGCAGGCCGGTCTCGTCGAACCACATCCCCCGCCGCCAGCCCCGGACCGGGACCACGGTCAGCTTCGCCCCGATCCCGTGCTCGCCGTTGATGAGGCGGCCGAGCTCGCCGAGGGTCATCGCGTGCCGAACGGTCAGCGACGTGAACCCCGTGAACCCCCAGCGCTCCTTCGGCAGGCGCGGGCCCTCGACGTGGAGGCCCGTGATCGGATTCGGCCGGTCGAGGACGATCACCTCGATTCCCGCCGCCGCGGCCGCCTCGAGGCAAGCCCCTAGCGTCGCGTGGTAGGTGTAGAACCGGACGCCGATGTCCGGGAGGTCGACGACGAGGGCGTCGAGCCCCGCGAGCCATTCGGGCTTCGGGCGATAGGTCTCGCCGTAGAGCGAATGGATCGGGACCTTGAAGACGGAGTCCGTCCCGGACGGGATCTTCTCGTCCAGCTTCGCCTCGAGTCCGTGCTCGGGCGTGAAGAGCGCGGCGATGGTAACGCCGGGCGCGCGGCGCAGGACGCCGAGCGTCGTCTCGCCCCTGGCGTTCAGGACGGACAGGTTCGTGACCAGTCCGATCTTTCTCCCCCGGAGCGGGTTGAACCCGTCGGCCTCGAGGACGTCGATTCCGGTCATAACGCTGTCGATCTTCGGCCGCGCCGGAGACCCGGCCGCCCCTCCCACGCGCGAGGAGACCGACTGAGCCACGAGATTCGCGATCCGGCGGCGGACGGGATCCGCGTTTCCCCCGCCCGACGGGTGGACCCGGTTCGCGAGGATGACGACGATCGTCCGGGTCGCCGGATCGGTCCACACCGACGTCCCCGTGAACCCCGTGTGGCCGAACCCGCCGAAGGGGAACAGGTCCCCGCGGGGGCCGGTTCCGTCGGGATCGGAGTCCCAGCCGACGAACCTGGGCCGCAGTCCCGCCGGCGACTGCAGATTCGTCAGCATCGCCACGGCGGCGGGCGACAGGAACCGCTTCCCCCTCCACTTCCCGCCGTCGAGCAGGACCTGCGGGATCACGCGCACTTCGTCGGCGGTCGAGAAGAGGCCCGCATGGCCCGCGACGCCGTCCATGTCGTGGGCCCGCGGGTCGTGGACCTCGCCCCGGAGCATGCGCTCCCCGGCCCGCTCGGTCGCCGCGCACCGCGCGCGCTTGGCCGGTGGCACCCCGTAACCGGTATCCTTCAAGCCAAGCTCGTGGGCGATCCGCTCCGCGAAGAAGCGGTCGAGCGGCATCCCCGCCGCCGCCTCCACGACCTTGCCGAGGGCTATGTAGTTGTAGTCCGCGTAGAGGTACGCCGTGCCCGGCGGCGCGAACAGCTCCTTCGTCCACAGCAGGTCGAAGATCTTGGCCGTGGTCACCATCGGGCGCTTCGGATCGTAGAGCCCGGCGTCGTTGAGGCCCGCCGAGTGCGTGGCGAGATCCAGGATCGTGACCGACTCCTTGCCGCCGCCCGTGAACTGCGGGAGCCAGCGCGAGACCCGGTCCCGGAGCGTCAGGACTCCTCCGTCCGCGAGCAGGGCCAGCGCGGTTCCGGTCGCCAGCGGCTTCGTGAGGGATGCGAGGTCGAAGATCGTGTCCTTGCGCATCGGGACCCTCGAGGGCTCGACCTGTGCGTCGCCGAAGGCTTCGAGGTAGACCACGCGGCCGCCCACGGAGACCAGGACCACGGCGCCCGGAAGATCCCGCCGGGCGATTCCGTCCCGGATCGCGGCGGCGATTCCGGCCCGCACGGATGGAGAGAGCGTGCCGGCCTTCACCACTGTCTCGTCCGCCGCCGCCGACGCCGCCAGCCACAGGAAGAGCGCCGGCAGTACACGCGTCACCTGGAACCGGGCGCGGCGCGGTCCAGCGCCTGCCAGAACGCCGGCTCCTCGGACCCGAGATGCCAGACCGCGATCCCGGCGGCGCCCGCCTCGCGCACGGCCTCGAGCTTGGCGGGCAGGCATTCGGCATCCTCGTACCAGACGAAGTGCTCGTCCGTGTTCTCGAGGTAGCTGAAGTGCGGTTCGTTGGACACCGGGTCCCGCTCGATGGATGCCCGTTTCTGCTTCGCGAGCGCGGGCGCCGTCCGCGGAGACACGTCCGACGACTTCCCGGTCCTCGACCCAGTCCAGTCGTACCCGTAGGTCGGGATGCCCATCAGGATTTTGCCCTTGGGCACGTGCGCCACCGCGAACGCCAATACTTCCTTGAACCACGGGAGGGGTGCCAGCGGGCCCGCCGGGCCGCCCGAGTAGTGGTGGTCGTACGTCATTATCCGGAAGCTGTCCACGACTTTCCCCAGGGCCTCCCAGTCCTGGGCCGACGGCCCCCAGTCGTCCCCGGGCTCGGCGACCTTGGGGTGGAACGCGCCCGCCAGCAGTTTCCCCCGGGAATGGAGAGAAGCTGACAGCTCGGTCATGAACGCCGTGAACGCCGCCCGGTCCGAGCCCTTCATGAGCTCGTAGTCGATCTCGATGCCGTCGTACGCGTGCGCGCATACGAGGGAAGTGAGCGCCCGGATGTGGCTCGAGCGCATCAAGGGGTGGTTCAGCATCCGGCTCGTGAGCTCCGGATCGAAACCGCGGCCGGGCTGGGAATTGCTGATCAGCGGCACGAGCTTGACCCCCGTGCGCCAGCAGACCGCGCGTACGTCGTCCTCGACGGGTCCCACGACCTCCCCCGTCCTCCCGCTCGGCAGTCTCGCCATCACTCCTCCGTCCGGCTCGAGCCAGTACCAGACCGGGGACACGCACGCGAGACGGGAGGCGTTGGACGCGAACGACGGCCACGCGTTCTCGAAATCCCACGTGGTGGGAAGCCACCCGGACACCTCAACCGCCCCCGCCACAGCCGCCAAGAACAGGAGGAACATATATGACATTATAAACTTTCGCCAATCGCCGGCGGACGGGGTGCTGTTAGGATAGGTCCCATGATCGCCGCGGGTCTGATGTCCGGGACATCGTGCGATGGAATGTCGGGCGCGCTGATCCGGCTGGCCACGCCGCACGGCCGGCCTTCGCTGGTCGCCGTCGCCGGTTCCGCCTACGCGCCGGCCGACCGGCGTCTGCTTCTTGCCCTCGCTTCGGCTGAGCACGGAGTTTCGACGTCCGTCGAAACTCCGACGACCGCGTCTGCGGTCGCGAGAGCCGGCGAGATCGTGGCCCGGGCCTCCGTCGGATGCGTGCGCCGCCTGCTCGCTCGCTCGGGGATCTCCTCCCGGCGGCTCTCCGTCATCGGGTCGCACGGCCACACCCTGTACCACGGACCGCACGACCCGGCGGGACCCGTCACCCTCCAGGTCGGCAATCCCGCCCGCATCGCGGAGGAGACCGGAGTCACCGTCGTGGCTGACTTCCGGACGCGCGACGTCGCGGCCGGCGGCGAAGGCGCTCCCCTGGCGCCGTGGGCGCACTGGCGGATCCTGGCATCCCGCCGCGAGCCCCGGCTGATCCTGAACCTGGGCGGGATCGCGAACGTAACCTGGCTGCCGGCCGGAGCCCGCGCCGGCGACGTCGTCGCGTTCGACACCGGCCCGGCGAACATGCTGATCGACCTCCTGGCGACCCGGGCCACGCGCGGCCGGCTGGCCTGCGACCGCGGCGGCGCGCTGGCCGCCCGCGGCCGGGTGGATTCCCGCGTCCTCGGCCGGCTGCTCGCGCACCCGTACTTCCGGAGGCGGCCGCCCAAAAGCACGGGCCGGGAAGAGTTCGGGGCGGGACTGCTGCCCGCCTTCCGCGGCCTCACGGCCGCCGATGCGGTCGCGACCGCCACCGTGTTAGCCGCCCGCTCCGTCGCCGCCCAGGTCGACCGCTGGCTCCCCCGTGCGACCAGGGGAGCGGCCGTATACGTCGGCGGAGGAGGAGCGCGGAACCCCGTGCTCATGCGCGCGCTGGCCGGCGCGCTCGCGCCGCGGTCCGTCCGCCCCGTGGGGGACCTGGGCTGGCCGGAAAAGGCCCTGGAGCCCGTGTGCTTCGCCCTCCTCGCGGTCGCCCGTCTGCACGGAATTCCGAACGTCCTGCCCCGGGTCACCGGAGCCCGGCGCGCCGTCTGCGCCGGCGTCCTGGTGCCGGCCCGATGAAGCCTCAGCTGTTCGCAGGCGTCGACGCGGGCGGGACCAAGGTCCGGGTCGCGGTTGCCGACGCCCGGGGACGCCTGATCGCACACCGGGAGGGACCGGGAGCCAATGCGGTCTCGGACGGGCCGGAGGCCGCGACCGAACGAATCGTCGGAGCGTTCGCCGGCCTGCGGCCCGACGCCGTCGCCGTCGGCCTCGCCGGCGCCCTGTCGCCCGCAGTCAGCCGCCGGGTCGCCGCCAGGCTCCGGGCCGCCCTCGGCACCCGCCGGATCGTCGTCCGCAACGACGCCGTCGCGATCCTGGAAGCCCTTGCCCCGCGCGAGAACTCGGTCCTCGTCGCCGCCGGGACCGGCACGGTCACGATCGGCCGGACGGCGGCGGGACGGCTCGTCCGCGTGGACGGCTGGGGACCGGTGGCGGGCGACGCCGGGTCCGGCACCTGGATCGGCCGGACCGCGCTCGAGCATGCCCTGCGCGCGCACGACGGCCGGGAACGGCCCTCCGCCTTCGCCCGCGCGGTCCTCCACGCGGCCGGCCTGCGCGACCCGGCCCGGGACATCCGCCGGTTCTACGCGTCCTTGCGCCGGCTCCAGGACCTTGTCCGGCTTGGGCCCGTCGTCTCCGCCTTCGCCCGGCGGAGAGATCCCGCAGCCCGCTCCATTCTTCGTTCCGCGGGCCGAGCGCTCGCGGTGAGCGTCGCCGCCGCCCGGCGAAGGATGCCGGGCGGACGGGCCGGAGTCTTCCTGACCGGCGGGATCGCCACGCTTCCCCCGATCGTGTCGGTTCTGCGGAGCCGGTTCCCGTCCGTGTCCCTCGCGCCCCTTCCCGAAGCTGCCGCGCTCCGGCTCGCCGCCCGCGTGTTCGGCGGCCGGGCTGCCGAGGCCGCCATCGCCTCCGCGCTGGCCAGGCTGGGATCGTCGAAGCCCCGCCGCGTCCGGGACGAAGGCTCGCGGCTCTCCGTTACCGAGCGCGCGAACCCGCTAACCGCGGGGTTCTCGCGGCTGTCGCCCGCCGACATGGTCCGCGCCATGAACCGCGAGGATTCCCGGATCGCCCCCGCGATCGCGCGCATCCTGCCCCGGGTCGCCCGGGCGGTGGGAACCGCCGAGCGCCAGATCCGCCGGGGGGGGCGCATGATCTACGTCGGGGCAGGCACCAGCGGCCGGCTGGGCGTCCTCGACGCCTCGGAAGCGCCCCCGACGTTCGGCGTGCCCCGCGGGCTTGTGGTGGGCGTTATCGCGGGCGGCCGGCGCGCGCTCGACCACTCGGTGGAAGGCGCCGAGGACGACGCCCGCGCGGGAACGGCGGCCATGCGCCGGCTCCGGGTCGGGCGCCGGGACTTCGTGGTCGGACTCTCGGTGAGCGGCGGCGCCCGCTACGTGGTCGCCGCCCTCCGGGCCGCGCGCCGGGCGGGCGCCGCCACCGCCGCCATCACGATGAACCCGCGGTCCCCGCTCGCCCGCACTGCCCGCCTCGCCCTCGTCCCCGCCGTCGGTCCCGAAGTCGTGGCGGGGTCATCCCGGCTCAAGGCCGGCACGGCGCAGAAGATGCTGCTGAACATGCTCTCGACCTGCGTCTTCGCCCGCTCGGGGCGGGTCCATGGTAACCTGATGTCTCACGTGACACCCGTCAACGAGAAGCTCCGGGGCCGCGCCGTGCGGATTGCCGCACGCCTGCTTGACGTCGCGGACTATGAGGCGGAGCGGCGGCTCATCGCCGCAGGCTGGCGGCTCGACCGCGTGCTCGGACGCGTCCCCGGGCGCTGAGATGGCGAAGCCGATCCCGCTCCTCGAGAACCCGTACCGGTCCCGCGGCCGCTGGTTCAAGGGCGCGTTCCACTTCCACTCGACGAACTCCGACGGCTCGCTCTCGCCCGCCGAGTCCATCCGGAAATACGCGGAGGCGGGCTTCGACGTGATCGGGCTCTCGGACCACGGGTGCGTGAGCGTGGTCCCGGATGAGTGGTTCCCGGGAAAGCTCCTTATCCCGACCGGCGAGCTGTCCTGGCCGCACATCCTCCATATCGGCGCCAAGGCCCGGGGCGTCGTGCGCGAGGGAACGCTCCGGGACGTCCTGGCCCGCATCCGCCGCGAGCGCGGCTTCGGCGTTCTGTGCCACCCGGCCTGGTCCAACCACACGTGGCAGGAGACCCTCGAGGCGTGGCCCGTCGACGCCGTCGAGGTGCTGAACTTCGTTACCGAGCTCGAGAACGGCATCGGCTACGGAGTCGAGCGCTGGGACATGATGCTCCAGACCGGACGCCGCTACTGGGGCTTCGCCACCGACGACTCGCACTTCCGGCCCGCGTACCCGCAGTTCGGCGGTGGGTACGTCATGATCCGTGCCCCGCGCCTTGAGGCACCCGACATCATGCGCGCGCTCCAGGCCGGGTCGTTCTACTCGACGATGGGGCCGGAGTTCCGGGAGATACGGGTTGCGCGCGGCGTCGTGCAGGTCAGGACCTCGCCCGTGGTCGAACTGCGCGGGATCGCGGACGGCGTGGGCGCCGGCCACGTCCAGTTCTCGAGGCGCCCCCGGCGGACGTGGGTCGTCCGCTACGGGGACTGGTGGACGAAGCCGCTCCGGTACCTGCGGCTCGAGATCAAGGACGGGCGCGGGAAGACCGCGTGGTCGAACCCGTTTTTCGTGAAGGGCTCATAGCCGAGAACATCCGGCGCACATCCGACCAGCCCCGCGCCGTCACCCAGACGGCCAGGCCGAAGAAGAGCGCGGTTCCCGCGAGGAAGACCGCCTTCCAGAGCACGATCCAGCCCGCCATCAGCCCCGCCTCCTGGCCCGCGGCCGGTCGGGAAACGCCAACGACCCGGCGATCATGACCACCACCGATGCCGCCACGGTCGCCAGCCCCACCCAGGCGCTGGGCAACCGCACGCCCAGGGCGTCCTGGACCGGCGAGAGGCCCAGCACCGCACTGCACCCGGAGAGGATGGCCAGCGTCGCGCCGGTCGAGCTCGCACGCTTCCAGTACAGGCCGCCGAGCATGACCGCGAATGCCCCCGTGAAGTAGATCGCGCCCGACACGGCCATGTAGTCCCAGATGTCCTCGCGGCCCCGGTAGAAGAGGCCCCAGTAGACGAGGTAGACGCCGATCCCGACCATGAGCAGGCGTGTAATCAGGATCCTTGCCCTCATACCGATCCGGTCCCCGGTCAGCGGCGCAATCACGTCCTGCGTGATCACGGAGCTCCACGTGAGGAAGTAACTGTCGTACGTGGACATCAACGCCGCGAGCATGGCGGCCACCACGATCCCGATCACCCCGGCCGGCAGAATGTGCGACAGGAAGACCGGGAGCGCGTAGAGATTGTCGAGCGCCTGAGTCCCGGGCCGCGCGGGGAAGAAGACGGCCTTGAGGTCCGGCTGTTCGGTCACGTACACGAGCGCGCAGATTCCGAGGAAGTACGGCATCAAGAACCTGGTCAGAAAACCGATCGACGACCACGTGTAGATGCGCTTCACGGTCGCGCCCGAGTCGGCCGCCAGCGCCCGGGCCACCGCGGTCGGCCAGACGGCGCATGACACCAGCCCCAGGAACGCCATCCACGCCATGTAGGCGGGGCCGAAAGCCCCCTCCGCCGCCACCGGATTGAACCCGGCCTCGCCCTTGAGCACCGCGACCGCCTGGAACGCGTGATCGAACCCGACTTCACTCGCCGCAAACCAGCAGGCCGCAAGCAGCCCGAAGGCGAGGACCACGAATTGCAGGTAATCGGTCACCATGTCCGAGACCATGCCCCCGAAGACCGTGTACAGGAGCGCGAGCGACATGAGGACGACCATGACCGTCGTGAGCGTGGCCCCGGGCTCGAGGCCGGTCACCGCGACGATGAACATGGATTCGACCTTGAGGAACATCCCCATGTTCAGGATGCCCGCCAGCGCAAGGACACATCCGCCCAGGATGCGCGTCTTCCGGCCGAACCGCTTCTCGTAGAACTCGGGGATGGTGAGGACGCGGTAAGCGCGCAGGCGGACGACCAGAAAGCCCGTCAATCCCACGAGGAGGGTGACCACGCCGGCCACCACCGCGATGTGGAACGCCGCAAAGCCGCCGACGAATCCCTTCTGGGCGCTGTACATGACGGTGATGAGCCCGAGCTCCGTCGAGGACATGCTCGCGATCCCGAGCGCCGTCCGGACGCTCCGCTTCGCCACCACGAAGTCGTCCATGGTATTGACGAAACTGCGGGCGTAGACTCCGATCCCTACCGAGACAAGCAGGTACACGCCGACGATGGCCCAGTCCAGGACCCCGAAGTTGGTCCGGGCGAAGATCTCGGCGGGAATGGTCACTGCCCGTCCTCGAGCGCGAACAGTTCCCCGCCCACGGTTCCGGCGAAGACGGTCCGGCCCGAGGCGGCCGGATCCCCGAAGAGAAAGCCGCTCCCCAGCCGGGCCACCCATCGCTCGCGGCCCGCGCCGAGATCGACCGCCCGCAGTCTGCCGTCCTCGGAGGCCGCATAGCCCCGGGCTCCCGAGACCGCCACGCGCTCTACGTAGCTCGGACTCCCTCCCGGGATCGAGGCAATCCGGCGGCCGTCCGAGGCGCGGACGACGCATACATCCCCGGGCAGAGTCTGGAAGACCACGGCGGCCGGCTCGCCGCCCCGGGGGACCGGCGACGAGTATGCGACCTTGGCCTCCGTCTCCCAGCGCAGGCCGCCGGTCGCCGCATCGTAACCGATCAGGGCCGGGCGGGCGGTTGCGACCACGACCGTGTCCCCCGCCACGCACGGAGCGTTCCGGCCCGGGCCCGAGTAGATCATCTCGGGGAAGCTCCGGCTCCACGCGATCCGGCCCGCGCCGTCGAGCGCCACGAGTTCCCCCGCCCAGTTCGTGACGCAAGCGAGGCCCCGGAAGACGGCCGGTTGTACCGAGATGTTGCCCTCCGTCCGGGTTTCGGCGACCACGGCGCCCGTCAAGGAGACCGCGTGCACGACGCCGTCGCCGGACCCGACGATGAGCGTCCCGCCGAGCACCGCGGGTGCCGCGGCGATCGACCCGCCGGCCGTGACCGTCCATACCGGCGTCCCGTCCGACGCGCTAAACGCGGCGAGGACGCCGTTCTCGGACCCCGCCACGATCATGCCGCCCACTGGAAGTGGTTTCGCCATCGCGAATCCGGCCAGCGTCACGCTCCACCGCGTCGCCCCGGTCAAGGCGTCGAGGCAGAAGAGCCCGGCATCCCCCGCAGTCACGTAGACGCAACCGGCGGCCGGCACCGGTCCGCCCAGGATTTCTCCGCCGAGGGTCCGCGCCCAGCGAAGCCGTACTCCGGCCGGGACCTCCGGCGCCGCCTCGCGAGGCAGATCGCCCTCGTTCATGACCTTGATCCCCGCTGCCAGCACCCCGCCCCCGTCCCTGATCGGCACCGGCTCCCCCGCCACGAGCCGGCCCGCCTGATCGAAGGAGTGAAAGACGACCGAGATCTCCCGGCCCGCGACCCGGATCGCGGAGAAGCCCTTCTGGTAGGCCGCGCCGGTCTCGACCACGGGGACCCCGCGGTACTGCCACAGGTCATGCCCGTGCCCGTGGCCGCAAAGCACGAGCGATACCCCCCGCCGGGCCAGGACGCCGTGGAACGCCGCCTCGTCGTCGAGGTACCGGTCGCCGGCCTCGCGAAAGACCATGTGATGGAGTCCGACGAGCTTGACCGGGGCGGCGGAGCCGGCCAGCACCCCGTCCAGCCAGTCGAGCTGTTCCCGGCCGAGATGGCCCGAGTGCTGGCCGTGCACGGCCGCGTCCAGCGCCACGAACAGGATCCCTCCAACCTCCCTGGTGTAGCGCAATTCGGCACCCGTGTAGCGCCGGAACAGGCGCTTCCCCTCGAGCCCGCTCCAGGCGACCTCGTGATTCCCCGTCGTGAAGTACACCGGGATGGAGGCGAGCCGGTCCGCAACGACCGGGGCGAGATGCGCCCAGTGCTCGGGCCGCCCGACCTCGACATTGTCCCCGGTGAACACGACGAACGCCGGCGGCGACGGCGCCGCCCGGATCGCGTCGATCACGCGTCCGACGTTCGCGTGGCCCGGCTGGTGACCGAGATGCATGTCGGTCACGTGGGCGAACCAGACGGGGCCGGCGCCAGCTGACTGCGCAAGACCGGCCAGGAGCAGGAGGAGGAGCTTCACCCCGTCTGCTTCGGAGGCGCCTCTATCCGGTCCGGACCGGGCGTGATCCCCATCCTCGCCAGCCGGTCCCGGTACGACGCCGTCCTCGGCGCGAACTCGGCGTAGTCCTTGCCCTGGGACGGAGACCAGAGGTTCTCGGCCACCGCCAGCAGGCGCGGGAACGCCTGTCCGTCCACGCGCTCGGGCGGGCAGTACTCGGTCCACAGGCACGCCTCGCCGCCGAGCAGTCGCGCGGGGTCCGGCAGGACCGCGGGGGTGAGAGCCGTGTGCTCGCCTTCCTCCGTCGGCTCCCACGAGTGCACGTGCCGGAGGTCCATCCACGTCGGCGCCTCGTTGAAGTAGACGTGGCTGTAGGGCGAGTGGATGACGTCGCGGCCCGCCGCGGCTGCGGCGCTCACCGCCTTGGCGCCCGCCCGCCAGGCCTGGACGATGACCGACGGCGGCGGGCCGCCCTCGAGAATCTCGTCCCAGCAGATCGCGCGCCGGCTCTTGCCCGTCAGGAACCGGATGACGCGGTGGACGAACCAGCTCTGGAGCTCGTGCTCGTCCTTGAGTTTCTCCGCCTTGATACGGGCCTGGCACTTCGGGCACACCTTCCACCGATCCTTGGGTACCTCGTCGGCGCCGAGATGGATATAGGTCGAGGGGAACAGCTCGACGACCTCGGAGAGCACGCCCTCCAGGAACTCGAGGACCTTGTCGTTCCCGGCGCAGTAGACGTCCTTGAAAATGCCCCACCCGGTTTCGACCTGGAACGGTCCGCCCGTGCACGAGAGCTCGGGGTACGCGGCGAGCGCGGCCACCGCATGCCCGGGAAGCTCGATCTCGGGGATGACCTCGATCGACCGGGCGGCCGCGAACTCAACGATGGACTTCACGTCCGCGTGCGTGTAGAAGCCACCGTAGCGCTCGCCCCCGGCGGGAGTCCGCCACGATCCGACCGAGGTCAGCTTCGGCCACCGCTTGATCTCCAGCCGCCACCCCTGGTCCTCGGTCAGGTGCCAGTGGAACCGGTTCATCTTCAGGGCGGCCATCGCCTCGAGCGTGCGCTTGACGAGGTCCACCGGCTGGTAGTGACGGGCGCAGTCGAGCATGAACCCCCGCCACGGGAACCGGGGACGGTCCTCGATCCTGACGCACGGCACCGTCCACGCGCCGGCGGACGCCTTCTCCCCGCCCTCGATGCCGGCCGGCAGAAGCTGGCGGAGGGTTTGGAGCCCGTAGAACGCCCCCGCGGTCCCGCGCGTCCGGATCTTGATCTGGGCCGGCGTGACCTCGAGCAGGTAGCCCTCCGCCCCCAGGTTGGTCGGCCCGTCCTCGGTGATCACGATCGGACCAGTCGAGCCCTCGCGCACGGGCCATGGAAATCCCGTCGCCGCCCGCAGTTTCACGGCCAGGAACTCGACGGACGTGCGGAAGCCGGACATCCCGAACGGGACGACGAAGACGGCCTCGCGGGTGAGGGTGAATACGCCGGGGAGGGATTCGACCTTCGAGGGGCGGGGGATGAGGTTCATGGGTGTAACTAGTTTACGCCTCTCCCGCATGCCGGGCGTATCATGTGAGGAACCGATGTCCGGCCCCCGGTCCGCACGCGTTCGCCGTCTGCTCCTGCTTTGGACGGCTGCGGCGACGCCGCTCCTGTTCTGGCGCGCCAGCTTCGACTCGTTCGAGGCGCCGAAAGAGCTGGCTCTCACCGTGGCGGCCGCCGCTGCGGCGGCCGTAGTCCTGCCCCGGGCGGGGGTTCCACCGGCCGTGGGGGCACCGGTCGCCCTCTTCCTCGGGATCGCCGCGGTGTCGGCGGCGGCCTCGCCAATCCCGCTGACCGCCTGGTTCGGCGAATACACCAGCTACCAGGGGTGGCTCCACTGGCTTGCGCTGGGCACTCTCCTGCTGGCTTTCACCGCCTGGTTGCGCGACCCGCGCGAGCGGCGCCGCGTGCTGGCCGCAGTTGCCTGCTCGTTGGGACTGGTCTCCGTCTACGCCGTCCTCCAGCTCGCGGGCGTGGACCCCGTTCCCTGGGCCGTCCAGGGCCCCGTCCTCCGGTCCTTCTCGACGGCGGGAAACGCGTACTTCCTCGGCTCCCTCCTGGCCCCCGGTGTGCCCATCGCGATCGGCCTCGCCGTTTCCTCCCGCTCGGCCCCGCGCCGGTGGAGCTGGCTCGGGATCTCCGGGCTCATCCTGGCCGGACTCCTGTCATCGGGAAGCCGGAGCGCCCTCGCAGCCGCCGTGCTGGGTTCCCTGCCGGTCATCCTGCTCATGCGGCGCGATCTCGTCAGACCGCTGGCTGTCTCCCTGGCCGTCCCCCTCGTGCTCGGCGTCGCGCTCCTCCCGTCGGACCGCAACCCATTCCCGCTCCTCGCCAAGCGCTTCGCCGAGGTCCTGCGCGGCGAGGACGCCCGGCCGCAGATCTGGACCGCGGCGGTCCTCCTGGTTCGCCAGCATCCGCTCCTCGGTCATGGTCCGGACACCTTCGCCACGCTGTCCCTGCCCGTCCAGACCCGACGGCTCTGGTCGTACCTCTGGCGTGCCGCCCCCGAGAAGGCGCACGATGAACCGCTCCAGCTGGCCGCGACCGTCGGGCTCCTGGGGCTGGGAGCGCTGTGCTGGCTCGCCGTCATCCTGGTCCGGCTCGCGCTGGCGGCTCGCCACGACCCCGCGGACGTAGCGGAGGCCGCCGCCGCGGGAGGCGGACTGGCCGCCCTCGGGTTCGCCGCGCTCTTCGGGTTCCTGACCTGCGCCCCGCAGGCCGTCGCCCTCCCGCTGGCCGCCGTCCTGCTCGGACGCCTGTCCGGGCGCCCGGCCCCCCGGGCCGTGACGACGCCCCTGGTCGCCTTGCTCATGCTCTCCCTCCTCGGGCACCTGCACTGTGGAACCGCCGACGTCGCGCTCAAAGCTTCCCTCGCGCGGCAGGGAGCCGGACTGGAGAAGGCTCTCCGGCTCAAGGCGCCGTGGGCCCAGCGGCTCCTGCGCACCGGAGACACCCTCGAACGGTTCTGGTTCGGGGGCACGGTCGGGAGCGGCGCGCCGGTGGCCGCCGATCCGCGCCGGATCGAGCTCCTGCGCCGGGTCTACACGGCCGCGCTCGCGGTGAATCCCCTGCACCCGTTCGCCTACAGCGACCTCGGCCGGCTGGCCGCCCGTGAAGGGCGGTGGGCCGAGGCCGATGAGCTCTACCGCCGGGCCCGCGGGCTGGCGCCCATGGACGCCTATCTCGCGCTCGAGCACGCGCAGGCCCTGCTCGCCGCCGGGCGCGATGCCCAGGCGGTCGCCGTTCTGCACGAGGCGGCCGCCCTCTACCCCGCGTTCGCGGAGCCGGTCGGGTTGATCGGGTACGCGTCGTTGCGCAAGGGCAGGCTCAAGGAGGCGGAGCCGTGGCTGAGGAAGAGCCTGGACCTCGACTGGCACGGCAACCTGGGGGCCGCCTACGCCGCCGCGGGCAACCTGTCCGTCATCTATCGCCGGCTGGGCCGGGAGAGCGACGCGGCGTGGGCCGCGGAGCAGGCGCGCCGGTTCATGCCTCCTCCCCCGTTCTGAGGGACTCTCTTCTATAATGGCCCCATGCTCATGGTTGCGGGGCTGACCCGGTGGGTGCATCTCTTCGCCGCCGTCGTCTGGCTCGGGGGGCTCTTCTTCTACGCCCTCGTGCTCCGGCCGTCGCTCGCCGAGATCGACCCCGGGAACGCCCGCCGGCTCATGCAGATCGCGTCCATGCGGTTCCGGGCCGTCAGTACCGCGTGCTTGGCTCTGCTCCTCTTCAGCGGGCTCTGGCTCATCTCCCAGATCCTGGGCGGCGTCGCGATCCAGGACGCGTTCTTCTCGACGCCCTACCGGCGCATCCTCGGACTCAAGATCCTTCTGTCCTCGATCGCGATCGCCGTCGGCATGTGGGTCGGATTCGTGCTGGCTCCCCGGCTCGTGGTCGCGCTCGAGAACCGGGACGAGGCGGTCGTGCGCTCGACCGGCCGGGCGATCACGGTCCTCACGATCTCAGGGTTCGTGCTCGGCGTCGCCATCACGGCCTGCGTGGCCGTGATGCGCGTGTTCTCCTGACCTTCCGCTGACGCCGGCCGGCGGCCGCTTGCCACCCTCATGGGAGCGGCCGGCTGGCTTCGCAGTGGCCAGGCCCGGAGTCTGCTCGGTTTTCCTATTCGGCTTCGAGCGAGTGCTCGATGCGCTTCACCATCGAGGAGGCGGCGGACGACGTGGATTGCTCGAACGCCTCCTGCCGCTCCTTGAGTTTCGTCAGCTCGTCGAGCAGGTTGAGTGCGACGAGCAGTGCCGCCCGGGTCGGCTGGGCCTGGAGGCCCGCTTCCCCGGCCAGGCGCGTGAGCATGAGATCCAGCTCCGCGGCGAGCCGTTCCAAGCGTTCCGGTTCGTCGCCCGTGAGGACGAGCTCCTCCCCGAGCAACCGGACTCTCGCCGGCGCGATCGTTGCGGCCTCCATCGGGCCGGCCGCCGTCAGGCCGCCGGCGCCAGGTGCTCTTCCACCTGCCCCAGGAGCTTGTTGATCCGCTCCTTGATGACTTCGCGGTCGGTCTTCAGGGACGAGCCCTCGGCCTTGAGGGAGGAGTTCTCGTTCTTGACGTCCGCGATCTCGGACTTGAGCGCCGCGATCTCCT